>OFSD01002386.1_pt1 | contig 12018 bp, 8 predicted proteins | sample 1543191 | NCBI WGS metagenome assembly OFSD01 (sample SAMN04209221, study PRJEB22552) | human gut metagenome | biome: gut; material: feces | host: Homo sapiens | place: USA: Oklahoma
ACCTACGATGGGGGAGTCAAAGTCCCCTGCCTTACCGCTTGGCGATGGCGCATCATGCAAAACAGTATAGCATATTTTCCGCTGTTCCACAAGAGGTGCGCCGCATTTTTGCAGCTTTTTCTGTGCGCTGTCTGCCGCACTTGCGGCGGTTTGGGTCGGTTTTTGGGCTTTGCGGCCGGGACCCTGCGTTTTCCATATCCTTCCATGTTTTTACGAAAGGCAAGTTTTGCGGGATGCGTTTTTCAAAAAACACAGTCCGCAGGGGGCACAAGATTCATATTGCAAAGGTGAAATTTATTTTTTTCCTGATTTTTCTTATTATTTTCTCAAAAGACTGTATTTTTTGTTGCGATTCTGGTACACTGGATGTGATAAAAATAAGTTGAAGAAACTACGCCGATGTCCGGGCTGTCCCCGGGCGGGGCAGTGTCTCCATCTTTGTGAAGGAAAGCGAGGGATCTCATGAAAAAATTCCTGAAAACGCTGGTGGTCGGGCTTTGCCTGTTCACGCTGCTGTGCTGCGCACTGCCGGCTGCATTTGCCGCCGACAAAACTTCAGGGAGCAAAAAGGAAGAGAACGTGTACGCCATTGGTATGGATGCCCAAGGCGGCATCTGCTCCACCGTGGTAACCTACACGAACCTGTCCGGCAAACTGGAGAGCACGCCCGAGCAGCCTACCATGACGGGCTACACCTTTGATGGCTGGTACACCGAGCCGGTGGGCGGCAGCAAGGTGACCACCTCCACCGTGTTCACCTCCGACGCCACCATCTACGCCCACTGGACTGCCAAGGCCGGTACTTCTACCGTGCCGCAGCCCACCACCCAGCCTGCCGCCACCCAGTGGCAAAAGTATGTAGGCCCTGCCCTTGTGGCCGGTGCCCTGCTTACTACCCTGCTGGTCGCCACCATGTTCTGAACACTGCTGTAAACACAATGACACCATTGAAGAAAGGGATCTTACCATGACTACTTCTACCATGAAAATGCCCGCCAGCTATTCCACCATCGAAGCCGAGGAGATGACCTATCTGGACGGCGGCGCCAGCAACGCTTATCAGTCCTTCCTGGACATCGGCAAGGTGTTCAACTACATTGCCCGCATCTTCTCCGGTGCAAGCTCCATCATCAACAACGTTAACGTCATCTACCAGTCCTTTGTATCGCTGAACAGCCTGCTGGGCAGCTTCGGCAAGTAAAAGCATCACCCCAAAGTTCAGATCCGGGAGCCGCGCTTTTTTCGAAAAGTGCGGCTCCCGTTTTTCGTACACGCTGTAATTCAGTGCATTACTGCGCAGAACTTCGCGTTCCAGAATTGTGAACAGCCTTTTTAAGTTTTTTGGGGGTCAGTGGCCGTTTTTTGGGCTTTTTCTATATAAAAAGCAAAAAAAATGCGATATTTTTTGGGCTTTATCTCTTGATTTTGTGTCTGATTTGTTATATTGTTGTTACATGGAATGTGCTAAAATAAGATAGTTTATAAAAGGTCTCTCCAGCTGCGCAAGTTGCGTGGCAACAAGTGAGTTTTCAGGCATTTTCTTTAAGTTTTTTCGGTATTTTCGAAAAAAATTTCGTTATCTTTACATTCGGGAGTTTGTACGCAAATGGCAGATCGTGAACTGCGGCGGATGCACCGCGCTGAACTGATAGAGATCATCTATGCGCTGAAGCAGAGCGAGGACCAGCTCAAGGCGCAGAACGCCGCGCTTACCGCGCAGCTGCAGGACCGGCAGCTGCGGCTGGAAAGCGCCGGTTCCATCGCGCAGGCCGCGCTGGAGCTGAACAACGTGTTCGCCGCCGCGCAGGCCGCCGCCGATGACTATCTGCACTCAGTGCAGGCCAGTCTTGCGGACACCAACGCCACCGCCGCCAATACCCTTTCGCAGGCGCGCAGCGAGGCCAAGCGCATTCTGGAGCAGGCACAGGCAGACGCCGACAGCCTGAAAGCGCAGGCGCAGCAGGAATGCGACGCCATGACCGTCGCCGCCGCGCAAAAACGCACCCAGACCGAGGCCGACTGCAAGGCCATGGTAGAGCGCGCCGAGCAGGAGGTGCAGCAGCGCTGGCAGGCATTTGACCACAAGGCCAATGAGCTGCTGGACCAGTACCGCAGCACCGACGGTCTGCCTTCGGAGGAAACATGAAAAAACGCGATATCCGGTTCGCTTCCATCCCTTCCACCGAGGAAGTGGCCGCAGAACGTGAGCGTCTTGCGTACCAGAGCCGCTACCAGCGGGTGCTGCGCAGTACGATCTATATTCTGGTGGTGGTGGCCGCAGTAGCCGTGCTGCTGGCTACGCTGTTTTTGCCGGTGCTTCAGGTCTCTGGCGACAGCATGAACCCTACGTTGAATGACAAGGACATTATCCTGCTGGTAAAATCCAACCACATTGAAAACGGTGAGTTATGCGGGTTTTACTGGCAGAACAAGCTGCTGCTCAAGCGCATCATCGGGCAGCCCGGTGATGTGATCGATATGGACGTGAACGGCGTGGTCTCGGTAAACGGCGTGGCACTGGACGAACCCTATGTGGACGCGCTGACCGTGGGCGAATGCGACATCCGGTTCCCCTATCAGGTGCCGGAAAACCGCTACTTCGTGCTGGGCGACCACCGCTCCACCTCCATCGACAGCCGCAGCAGCGTGATAGGCTGCGTAGAAAAAAGCCAGATCGTTGGCAGGGTGTTCCTGAGGATATGGCCCTTGTCCAGCTTCTCGTTGATCCATTGACCCCGGGAGGAGGTATTCCGTTATGAACGACATTCTTAAAACGTACATGGAGCGGTTCCGCGAGAACCGGCACACCCTGCGGCGCTACACCGCGTTTGTGCTGGCACTTGCCATGATCACCACCCTGTTCGTCAACTGGCAGCTGCATGGCGTGGGCATCTCGATGACCGCGCAGTACCAGTGCGGCGAGGAGGAGCACACCCACACCGCGGATTGCTACACCAAGGTGCTCACCTGCGGTTACGAGGAAGGCGAGCTTGAAAATGCGGACGAGGTGGCCGCCGCTGCTGCGACCAGCCAGCCCACCGTTGAGGCTGAACCCATGCCGCTGTCGCTGGAGCCGCAGATCGAGTTTGTGCCCCATGAGCACACCGACGACTGCTACACCGAGGTGCAGACTCTGACCTGCATGGAAGAAGAGCACGTCCACGATGACGACTGCTTCGACCCTGAGGACGGCAGCCTGATCTGCGACAAATTTGAGCATACCCACGACGAAAGCTGCTATACCACCGAGTACGAGCTGACCTGTGGACTGGAAGAGGGCGAGCTTGTGGAGCAGGTGGTGGAGCCCACCCAGAGCGCCGCACTGGCAGCGATGGCTGTGGCCGAGCCCGTGGCGCTGGCACCGATGGTGGACACCGTGGAGCCCATCTACCACCACCATACCGATGCCTGCTACGAGGAAGTGCTCACCTGCCCCCTGCCGGAGCACCACCACACCGTTGCCTGCCTGAGCGACACCTCCGCCGACCTTGAGACCCCCGAGGAGTGGCAGGCCGCCAACGCCGAGGCCGTGATGACCGGCAACTGGGCCGAGGATCTGGTCAGCGTGGCGCAGACCCAGCTGGGCTACGAGCAGAGCGAGAAAAACTTTGAGATCGACCCCGCGGACGGCGTGACCCTGCGCTACTACTCCCGCTACGGTCAGTCCTACGGCAACCCCTACGGCGAGTGGGACGTGATGTTCCTCTCTTACTGCCTGAAGTACGCCGGTATCCCCCAGAGCGCTATCCCGCAGGAGGCCAGCGTGCTTGCCCTGCGCAGTTCCATGAGCGACATGGACTGGCTGCTGGACGGCGAGGACGGCAGCGCCGCCGATGTGGGCGACATCGTTATTTATAATAAGTACGTCACCCGCACCGTGGCTGTGGACAGCAGCGCCGATGGCGCAGCGGACGGTCTGGACGACCTGTTCAGCATGGACGCCGAGGGCGAGAACGGCGCAGAACTTGAGGAATCCGGCGCTGCTGCGTTGGATACCGCCCCTGCCGCCGAGGACATGACCACCCTTGATACCCCTGATCTCCCCGACACCGCTGCGCCCAGCGTGGGTTCCCCCGCTGCCGAGCCGCAGACCACTACCGTAACTGACGCTCAGCCCGTGGAGACCGTGGGCATCGTGAGCAGTGTGGACAGTGACGCCGGCACGCTGACCGTCATCTCCGGCGATGTGGACGGCAAGGTGGCTGAGGTAACGCTGTTCGATGCTGATGTTCTGGCCGTGGTGGATGTTGCCGCCGCCCAGTACGCCGACACCTACGGCGGCCAGCTGCCCACCATCTCCGCCAGCCGTCCGAACCGTGCGCCCGCACTGACGGCGGGAGCACCGACCCCGGTGGAAACTCCACTTTCCCATGATTTCACAGATAATATTACCTCTGCAAAATTGCAGTATCGCGAGAACAGTTGGGAGGACTGGCAGGATATTCAGGATAATTCCGATGTCGATGAAAACGATCAGATTCAGGCTGTTCTGGAATACACACTGCCTCCCTGCACGCTGTCTTCTGATTTAAACACCATCAAGTATCCCCTGCCGGAAGCTTTAAAGAATTTTACAGAAAACGGCATCGTCTATAATTCCAGCAAAGAAGCTGTTGGCGTTGGCAAAGTAGAAGGTGGTTATGTTTCCATTACTTTCTACGATGCGTATGTGCAAAAAAATGCTAAAGGTTCTGAAATCAGTGGTTCCTTGGCTTTCGATGGCGAAGCCAAGGAAATGAACATAAAGCACGACACGGAAACCACAATCAAGTTCAACGATAGCCACTCCAGCAAGATCACCATTAAGAAAGATTACAATAAAAAGGGTGATCTTCACACCCAAAAGTATACCAGCGACTATGACCTTGAAAATGGTACTGTAAAGTACACCGTAAAAGTATCGAGCACCTATGGTACAGCCGGTAATCCTGTTCAGCTGGAAGATATCATGACCGATATCAAGCTGGATACGGCAAAGGGCATCACGGTCGTAAAGAAAGACGGTACTCCTGCCAGTATCAACGGTCTCACTTATAAAGCCGACGACAAGGGCTTTACCGGCACATTGCCCGCGCTTGGCGAAGATGAGTATTACGAGCTGACCTATTGGGGCGTGCTTCCTTCGGATTTGAAGGGCGGCAACGTTACCACGAACAATAAGATCCATGTCGAATCGACAAATTCTGATAATGAAAAGATTGAGAGTGACGCTTCGGTAGATTTCAGCTTTAACACTGTGAAAAAGCAGGGCGTTAAAAATAGTGACGGCACCATCTCTTGGACGGTCAGTCTGAACGAAAATCATGCCAACATGAAGGACTGGATCCTGAGCGACGAGTTGAACGGCAGCGCCTACACCGGCACTGTTACAATTACTCCCTCGACAGGTACTTCCTTTGACGTTCCGCTGCCTTACAAATTTGGCTCTGACACCGCTGATACGGATACTACCGCAAGCTACATCATCACTTACAAAACTACGGACGATCACCCCTATAACACTTCGCAGGTCACAAACAAGGTGATCCTGAAGGACGACAAGGGCGGCGATAAGGGTTCTTCCGAATACGGTGTTGAGGTTGGCAGCAAGGACGCCTATTTCAAGACCGGTACCGGCGTTACCGATAATGGCGATGGTACTTTGACCCTTAACTGGGAAGTTGAATTGATCATCGACAAGGATTATCCTGCCGGGGGATGGAAATGGTGTGATTATGCATCTTATTACAGCGAGTGCAAACAGTATTTCACGCCTGCGCAGCGTACAGCGCTGTATGCTGAATTAAATCGTGTTCTCGGTCACTCTGATTATACTGTTACCGACGGTTATCATCCGAAAACTGATGACGGCACTGGAAACTGGGGTTCGATTGGCATTGTTGGAAACCGGCCTTTGCAAAAAGATACCGTTTTGAAATTCAGCTTTTCTACTACGGCTGAGTGTCCCAGTACCAAAACTGATTTCAAGAATCACTGTACCTTCAACGGTTACACTTTTGAAGGCACGAACACCTACAAACCAGGCGGCAATGCAGTTGTAAAGAAGCTTGATAATCGTACCAATTCCGAGGCTAACAGCAGCCACGACTACGACGATATCAATGGTAAGCTGGAGTGGAAGGTCGAAGTCACTTTGACCGAAGCCTTTAAGGCTGTTGAAAGCGGACTTGAGTATATCGAAATTACCGACACGCTCCCCTCCGGTGTAAAGATTTCGGACATTGATATCAAAACCAACAATTACTGGGGTAAAAACGGCGAAGAGAAAAACGACAGTGTGTGGAAGCTTCACACATGGATCAACAATGATGCATCCGGAGGTGCTACTGGGCATGGTCCCGACATTCCCGTTACAACCACCACTGTTGGTGATCATCAGGTTGTTAAGCTGCGTATTCCCCTGCAGCTTTTGAAGTGTCTCGTAGCAGATGAAAAGATCAATATTTATGTAACTACTGCCATCAACGATCCAGCGAGCTGGGGAAGCACGCAAAAGAACTTTACCAATGAAGTCAATGTGACTGACAGCACCTCGAAGGATTGGGGTACAGCCTCGCAGACGCAGGAGATCACCTACAACAGCCTGCATGATGCTGTGCAAAAGAGTGGCAGGCAGGTTGACGTAAGTGAAGCTGCCGATACAGTGGAGTATACGGTTATTGTCAATCCCGATGGGCAGACAATTCTGGGCAACCCCAATATCAAGCTGACACTTGTTGATGATCTTGCGTACACTTATGACCCCTGGTATAACAATAAGCTCATCACGCTCAAGCCTTCCAGTGTTGCCGTGTATGAATACGATAAAGCTACCAATACCCTTGGAAGCCCGCTAACCGTTTCAGAGTATTCGTATCTGTACGAAACCATCGGTTATGGTTCCGGCACCGGTACAGAAAACCGCATTAACCGCCTGACTTTCACCTTGCCAAACGCAAAACCGCTTGCAGTGGTTTATCGATACCTTTCTAATGCTTCTCACGACATCACTTTGAACAACACCGCAACCTTGTTGGCACAGGACAAAAAGATCACCTCTGTTACGGATAGTCAAAACGTTAAAATCACTTCCAGCTCTTGGAATGCCAATGCCAAAGAGGGCGTATACGCCTACAAGGTGGATAAAGACAATAACGGTCTGTATCTGTCTGGTGCAAAGTTCAGCTTTTATGCGTGGGACAGCACTAAAAACGATTGGTCTTTGGTGACCAATCAGATCGTCACGGACGACGATGGTCAACTGGTTGATGGGGAAGGGCATAACCTTTCCAAAATCATGGACGAAAATAACGTTCAATTCCGTAATCAGGCATTCAAGCTTGTGGAAACGATGCCTCCTGCCGGTTATATCCTTGATCCCGACAACGCCTACTACTTCTATATCCCGGATAGTGATAAGAGTAAGTATCCAGAGAACCTTCCCGCTGACCTGAGTGCTTATCATGCATTATCCGTTGGCGGATACCTCTATCTTACCAATGAGAAGGAGCAATCTCAGGATTACGAGCTTCCCTCTACCGGTGGCACCGGTACACTCCCGTATACAGCCGTGGGCGGCACAATGATGCTGTCTGCGCTGGCATATAGTTTTATCCACCGCAAGCGCAGACACGAAGGGAGGGCAGATGACTAAACTGCACTTCCCTGCCGGACGCCCGGAGCTTAAACCCCGCCCGCCCAGCGCAAAGTTTACGCAATAGTCCGAACAAAACTACACCCCTATCCCCCCCTGTGCGAAATGCAGGGGGCAGCAAGGGGCAGAGAAAAGAAAGGAGCTTTTCTCCATGAAGAAAGCAATGAAGAAACTCATGGCTGCGCTGCTGGCAGTTGCTATGGTTTGCGCCATGGCGATCCCGGCGTTTGCAGATGGCAGCAGCTCTACCAGCACTGCTGCTGTTACCCTGTACACGATCACCGCACCTAAAAACGGTCACACCTACGAGATCTACCAGATCTTTACCGGTGATTATGATGCACTCCAACCGTCCATGCTCGCCAACATCAAGTGGGGCAAAAACGGCACTGGTACGGCTGGCGAAGCTGTTGAGCAGACTGTTCTGGACGCACTTTCCAAGGTTGCTTCCTACACAAGCGACAGTGATAAGCTTGACGTTATCGATAAATATGTCACTCTGACCAATCCTGTAGAGACCATTACAAACGGTGGTTCTGTTGAAGTTGTTGGCGGCTATTACTTGATTAAGGACAAGGATGGCACGGTGCCCTCCTCCGCGGCTTATACCCCTTACATCGTTTCCGTTGTTGGCAATGTTACCATCGAGCCGAAGAGCAATGAGGTTCCTAAATTTACCAAAAAGCTGAAGGACACCAACGATACTACCGGCGTTATTACCGGCTGGCAGGATTCTGCCGACTATGATATCGACGATAAAATCCCCTTCCGCCTGCAGGGCACTGTTTCCAAGGACTTTGATTCCTATAAGACGTATTACTACGCTTTCCACGATGTGGAAGAAGCCGGTCTGACCTTTGACCCCAGCTCTGTGAAAGTTTTTGTTGGCGATGAAGAGACCGGTACTAAGATTGATGCTAGCAATTATACTGTCGTTACCAACCCGGCCGATGGCTGCACCTTTGAGATCGTGTTTGATGATCTGAAAAATATTCCCAGTGTTACTGCTAAATCTATCATTACCGTTACCTACGAGTCCACGCTGAACGGGAACGCTGTTCTGGGCGCACAGGGCAACGTCAACACGGCAAAGCTGGAGTACTCCAACAACCCGCGCGGTAACGGCACGGGCACAACTCCTTGGGATAACGTCATCGTCTTTACCTACAAGGTGGTCGTGAATAAGGTCGATCAGGACAATAATCCTCTGGTAGGTGCACAGTTCAATCTGACCAAAAAGATTAATGGTGGCACGGAAGTTATCAAGACTATGACCATCGACTCTAGCGAAACTCAGTTTACGCTGTCCGGTCTGGATGACGGCGAGTACACGCTGACCGAGACTGTAACCCCCGCCCACTACAACACCATCAGCCCCATCACCTTTACTGTCAACGCTGATCATACTATCACTTGGGAAACCGAGCGTCGTGAAGATATCCTGACCTCTTTGAGCGGCGACAAGAAGGCTGGCGAAATCACCTTTACTTCTAGCAAAACCGACGGAACTCTGACTACAAATGTCATCAATAATATCGGCACTACCCTGCCCGGCACCGGCGGCATCGGCACCACCATCTTCTATGTGATCGGCGGCGGCCTGATGGTTGCAGCAGCCATCCTGCTCATTACCAAAAAGCGCATGGAGAACCGCTAAGCTCTCCTTTTCCCCTGCACAGAGCGGGGCTGCAAAGCCCCCTGCTCTGGTCCTGAAACTATAACGTTAGGGAGTAGCCCATGAAAAAGAACAAAAGCACCATTATACTGATCCTCGTCTTTTTCGTGGGTCTATCCGTGATGTTATATCCCACCATCAGCGATTACGTCAACCAGCGCAACCAGTCCCGCGCGGTGGCAAGCTACGCGCAGGACGTGGACAACATGACCGATGCGGATTACAGCGCCTACTTTGACGCCGCCGATGCCTTTAACGCACAGGTGGCCGCCAACGAAAACGCCCTCTACCGCCCGGATCAGCTTACCGGCTACAACGACACGCTGGATATTACCGGCACCGGCATTATGGGTTACATCACCATTTCCAAAATCGGCGTGGAGCTGCCCATCTACCACGGCACCAGCGACGGCGTATTGCAGATCGCCGCAGGCCACTTGGAGGGCACCAGCCTGCCGGTGGGCGGCGAGAGCACCCACGCGGTCATCTCGGCGCACCGCGGCCTGCCCAGCGCAAAGCTGTTTACCAACCTCGACCAGCTGGAAGTGGGCGATACCTTTACCATCACCGTGCTGGACCGGGTACTCACCTACGAGGTGGACAAAATCTCCATCGTGCTGCCCACCGAGACCGATGAGCTGAAGATCGCCGAAGGCAAGGACTACGTCACCCTGATGACCTGCACCCCCTACGGCATCAACACCCACCGCCTGCTGGTACGCGGTCGCCGCGTAGAGACCCCGGATCAGTACAAGCACCTCCGCGTTACCGCCGAAGCGCTTAAAATTGAACCCATTATTGTTGCGCCCATTATGGCGCTGCCCATGCTGCTGATCTTACTGATCGGTATGCTGATTTCTACACGCAAACCCAAGAAAACGAGAGGTGAAGAACATGAAAAGCATTGATTTGCGTCATCGTCTGGCGGCTGTGCTGCTGGCTATGTGCCTTGTGGTATGCTGCGCCCTGCCGGCGTTTGCCACCAGTGCCAACATTGTGCCGGGGCGTCTGGGCTCGCTCCACGTCCGTCTGTACGACACCCACAACGATGTGCCCCTGCGCGGCGGCGAGCTTACCCTGTATCAGGTGGCCTCCGTCAAACGCACCAACGGCAACCTGTACTTTGACTATACCGGCGATTTTACGGGCTGCGGTGTCGTGCTGGGCGATCTTTCCGACAGCACGCTGGCAGACCAGCTGGTAAAGTATCTGCCCGCTGTGCCCGCCATTGCCGCCCAGCAGGACGTGAACGAAGAGGGCTATGCCAACATTACCAAGCTGCCGCAGGGTCTGTACTTGGTCGTGCAGACCGAGGCATCCCACGGCTACGAGGCCATCAAACCCTTCCTTGTGTCCATTCCCATGCCCGATGGCGACAACTGGATCTACGATGTGGACGCCACCCCCAAGGTAGGCGCTACCATCCCGGATACGCCGGAGACCCCGCCGGACACCCCCGAAACGCCCCCAGACACCCCTGACACTCCCCCGGATACGCCGGACACCCCCGATACCCCGGAGCAGCCGGATACCCCTGACACGCCGGTAAGCCCGGACAGCCCCGATAACCCGGTAAGTCCCGACAGCCCGGACAATCCCGTAAGCCCCGAGAACCCGGATAATCCGGTCTCCCCTTCTAACCCGGATAAGCCCGTTCTGCCCCAGACTGGTCAGCTGAACTGGCCTGTGCCGGTGCTGGCCTGCAGCGGTGTGCTGCTGTTTGCCGTCGGCTGGGTGCTGAACCGTCAGGGCAAAAAGGAAAACTGACTTTGCACTCCTTTCTTTTCGGCACAGCGTGGCGTTGTGTACCGAATTTGCTCCCCCGCAAGGGGGAGCATTTTTTGTGCCCTTCCCCTGCCGGGCGCAGCACGATTTTGAATGCGCTCCGCGTTGCTCTGCGCATAATCAGCGGAAAATATATTTTTTAATTTGCAATTCTGGAAAATCTGCGGATTTTCCAGAATTGCCTTTTCACGGGTGGGGTTTAGGCACGAACCCTCTCAGACATCTCGCTTTGCTTGATGCCAGCTCCCCCGAAGGGGGAGCTTTTTGGGTGGAGCTGGCGAACGCAGTGAGCCTGAGGGGGTACACGCAAAAGAGCCGCTGTACTTTTTGTACAGCGGCTCTTGTTTTATGCAATCTGTATTAGGTTTTTACTGCTGCTGGGCGGCCCTTTTGGCTTCCAGAGCCAGAATGGCGTCGCGGCGGCTCAGGTTGATGCGGCCCTGCTGGTCGATGTCGGTCACCTTGACCACGATGGCATCGCCCACGGCAACCACGTCCTCTACCCGCTCCACGCGCTTGGTGTCCAGCTTGGAGATATGCACAAGGCCTTCCTTGCCCGGGGCGATCTCCACAAAGGCACCAAAGTTCATCAGGCGGGTCACCTTGCCCTTGTAGATGGCACCGATCTCGGGGTCCTCCACAATGGTCTTGATGGTAAAGATGGCGCGCTTTGCGTCCTCCTGATCCACGGCAGAGACGAACACATGGCCGTCCTCCTGCACGTCGATCTTGCAGTTGCAGGTAGCGCAGATGTCCTGAATGACCTTGCCGCCCTTGCCGATGACATCCTTGATCTTATCGGTGGGGATCATCATGCTGAACATCTTGGGTGCGTAGCGGCTCAGCTCATGGCGAGGCTCTGCGATCACCGGCTTGATGATCTCGTCCAGAATATACAGGCGGCCCTTGCGGCACTTCTCGAAGG
>OFSD01002395.1_pt1 | contig 11984 bp, 5 predicted proteins | sample 1543191 | NCBI WGS metagenome assembly OFSD01 (sample SAMN04209221, study PRJEB22552) | human gut metagenome | biome: gut; material: feces | host: Homo sapiens | place: USA: Oklahoma
GCGAAGGAACCTGGGAGGAGAAGATCGGCGGAAGCACGCCGCCGATCCTGACCGAGGCAGGGTGGCTGACGCTCTACCACGGAGTTGCCGACGGCGGCACGGCCGAATACCGCGTCGGGGCGCTGCTGCTCGACCGGGAGAATCCACTGCGGGTGCTGGCCCGGACGCCGGAACCGATCCTCGAACCCGAATTTTTCTATGAAACCGAAGGTTTTTACAGCCATTGCGTCTTCCCGACCGGCAATGTGGTCGTCGACGGCGTGCTGTACGTCTATTACGGCGGAGCGGACAAATATGTAGGCGTTGCAACCTGCCGGCTGGAGGAATTATTAAATTATTTGACGGAGAAATGCCGTTGCGAATAGCCCATTTGCGCTTTGTTTTCATAAAAGTATAATCAATCAGCGATTTTCTAAAACAGTTCTTCCGTAGCAGCATGTTACTTTGCAGTGTCCGGTGCAGTTCCCGGAACCGCCCCGGACCGTATCAATAAACTACTCTAATCTAAAACTTATGAAAATGAAATTTTACCTGATCGTTCTCTCCCTGCTGGCGGTCTGCCTGTGGGGGACGGGAGACGTCCGCGCCCAGTCCGCATCACGGAGCATGACCGTGACGGGCAAGGTCGTGGATCAGAACGGCGCCGCCGTAACGGGCGCGTCGGTTGTCGTCGTCGGCACGACGAAAGGAACCACAACCGGGGCCGACGGAGCCTTTTCATTGACCGGAGTGGCTTCGGACGCCCGCCTTGCCGTCAATTTCATCGGCTATAAATCGCAGACGGTGGAGGTCGGCGGCCGCACCTCTTTCAACATCGTGCTGGTCGAGGAGGCCACGGCCGTGGACGAAGTGGTGGTCGTGGGTTACGGACAGGTCAAGAAGAGCGACCTGACGGGTTCCGTGGCCTCGGTCAAGGCCGAGAAACTCACCGACATCCCGGCCAACTCGATCGACGGGCTGTTGCAGGGCCGCGTGGCCGGCGTGCAGGTGGTCAACTCCTCGCAGGACCCCGGCGCCTCGTCGACGGTCCGCATCCGCGGCAACTCGTCGCTCAACGGTTCGAACGCTCCGCTGGTGGTCATCGACGGATTCCCCTGGGGCGATGCCGGCGACCTGAAACAAATCAACCCGCAGGACATCGTTTCGATGGAGGTGCTCAAGGATGCCTCGGCATCGGCCATCTACGGTTCGCGCGGCGCCAACGGCGTGATCCTCATCACCACGCGCAAGGCGCAGGAGAACGTGACGCGCATCACGCTGCGCCAGCAGACGACCGTTTCGGGATTCAGCTCCGAGCTGAACCTCTGGCGCGATCCCGTGCTGATGGCGATGCTCTCGAACGAAAGCAGCATCAACGCCGGACTGACGCCGACCTACATCGGTGCGACCAATGCCAACGGCGTCTATTATCCCTCGATTGCGGAGTTGCAGACGACTTGGACGACCAACACGCGCTGGGACGACCTGGTCTTCCGCCCGACGCCCGTGTCGAACAACACCACCGTACAGGTGCAGAGCAGCAACGACCGCACGATGTTCCAGGCCAGCGCCAACTACTACCTCGACAACGGCATGTACATCGAGGACACCTACCGCAAATACGGCGGTAATTTCTCGGTCGAGCACAAGCTGCTGGACAACCTGCGCATGAAGGCCAGCGCCAACATCACCAGCAACAAGCGTCACAACAACGGCGGACTGGCCTACTGGCGCAACCCGATCTTCCCGGTCTACGACGACAATGGCGATTACTGGCTGTACGGCGCCCAGGACTATTCGCATCCGCTGGCCCTGACCAATTTGCAGAAGAACGATTCGAAGGGGTTAGACATCATCTCGTTCGCTTCGGTGAACTGGGACGTGCTTCCCTGCCTGAACGTCATGGCGCAGTTCAACTACAAGCACGGCGAGCAGATCACCGACAAATATTTCCCGAAGAAGTATTCCGAGACGGGCGTGTTCAACGACGGTTACGGGTCGATCGACAACTGGAAGGACGACAACATCGTTTTCGAAGCCTATGCCACGTTCGATCGGACTTTCGCTGAAAAGCACCGGCTGACGGTGATGGGCGGTTACTCTTACGAGAACTACCAGTCGCGCAGTTCGTCGCTGGCCGCCAAGGGCTTCATCAACGAATCGCTGGGCAACGAGAACCTCGCCGCGGGCGATTCGGAGACCTATTCGATCGGCAACGGCTCCTACAAGACCGAGCTGGTGTCGGCCCTCACGCGTATCAACTACACGTTCGACAACCGGTTCCTCTTCACCTTCACGGCCCGCGCCGACGGTTCTTCGAAATTCGGCTCCAACAACAAGTGGGCCTTCTTCCCCTCGGGGGCGTTCAGCTGGAAGATGCACGAGGAGCGGTTCATCCGGAACCTGAACGTTTTCGACGTGCTGAAGATCCGCGCCTCCTACGGTATTTCGGGCAACCAGGGCATTTCGGCCTACCAGACGCTGAGCCGCTACGGACAGCACAAGTATTTCAACGGAGGCAAGTGGGTGACGGCCATCGGACCCGGCTATCAGTCGGGCACCACGGGGCAGGACGGCATCTATGCGCTTTGGAGCGGCATCCCGAACAAGGGGCTGAAGTGGGAGACCACCGCGCAGGTCGACCTCGGACTGGACATGTCGTTCTTCGGCAACCGTCTGAACGTGACTTTCGACTGGTACGACAAGCGCACCTCGGACCTGCTGCGCGAGCGCAACATCGCGCCTTCGTCGGGTTACGACAAGATGTGGGTCAACGACGGCGAGATCCGCAACCGCGGCATCGAACTGACGATCGACGGCGTGGCGTTCCAGAACCGCGACTGGCGCGTGGGCGGCACCTTCGTCTTCTCGCGCAACCGCAACAAGGTGCTCAGCCTCGGAAACGCCGTGCAGACCGGCCTGAGAACCGACCTGCGCACCGGCATGCAGTATGAATATTACGGCAACCAGAGCGAACAGTTCCGCGCCTATACGAATATCCTCGCCGTAGGGCAGCCGATGTACGTCTTTTACGGATACAGGACCGACGGCATCGTGCAGTCGCTGGCCGAGGGCTTGAGCGCCGGCCTTTCGGGCGACGACGCCCAGCCGGGTGAGTTCAAGTATGTGGACATTTACGACGGCGACGGATTGGAGACCGTCGACGAGAACGACATGTGCATCATCGGCGACCCGAATCCCGACTGGATGGCCTCGCTGGGCATCGACGTTTCGTGGCGTCGTTTCGACTTCAGCATCTTCTTCAACGGCGTCTTCGGCAACGACGTGCTGAACACCAAGCGTTTCGACCAGCCGAGCAATATGCCGATGCGCTGGACGGCCGACAATCCGACCAATTCCTACCCGCGGCTGAACGCCAACCGCCAGACCAAGCTCTCCGACTGGTGGGTCGAGGACGGTTCGTTCGTGCGCATCCAGACCATGACGCTGGGATATTCGATCCCCTTCTCGAAGAAGGATGCGGCACGCAAGATACGCCTCTACGTCAGTGCCGACAATCTCTATACCTTCACCGGCTTCGAGGGCTACGATCCCGAAGTGGGGATGACGGGTATCTATTCGGGCGGCTATCCGCGCCTGCGCAAATGGACGTTCGGAGCCGACTTCACCTTCTAAACATTGCCAACCATGAAAATCAAACACCTTATACTTGCGTTCGGGGGAGCCTCTCTCCTGGCGGCCTGCAATCTGGACGAGTATCCCTACGGCTTCTACTCCGAGGACAACTTCTACAAGACGGAGGCGGACGCCGAGTCGGCCGTGAACTATATCTACGACGCGATCAATTACATCGAATATTCGCGTTCGATCGTCTTCCTGGGCGACATGAACACCGACGACATGGAGCCGAAAGGCGACGCCGCGGCGGCCAACAAGGAGCTGGACGGATGGAAGATCAACAATTTCAAGACCAACACCACGCTCGGCAATTTCTACAAGTACTCCTACATCACGATCAACCGTGCCAACGCCGTGATCAAGAAGGTGCCGGGAATGAACATCGACGAGGGTCGCAGGAACCGCTTCCTCGGCGAGGCCTATTTCATGCGCGCCTATTCGTATTTCAACCTCGCGCGCAACTTCGGCTGCGTGCCCGTCCACACGACGCCTGTCGAGACGCTCGAAGATACGGCCGTCCCCGCCGCCGAGTCGCTCGACGCCATGTGGAAGCTCGTCATCGAGGACTTCAAGATCGCCGGTACGCTGCTGCCGTTCTTCGCGGCGCCCGAAACGGGCCGTGCGGACCGCGCCGCGGCCTACGGAATGCTGGCCAAGGCTTATCTCTACATCGCATCGGCCAAGGAGCACGGCGTGCCCCAGTACGCCGCCATGTCGCACGACGTGGACGAATACTATGCCGAGGCGGTGAAATACGCCGGACTGGTGGTCGACAATCCCGAGCAGACGGTCTTCCGTTTCGACGACAACCTGCTCGATATTTACGACGTCGAGCGGCCGGCCGGACCCGAGCATATCTTCATCATGTCGATGGACCGCACGGGAGAATCGGAGGGGCAGTATTCGAAGATCTCGAAGATGTACCTGCCCTATGTTTCGGGAGCCACGATCTATCTCAAGCAGGGCGATTCCGACCAGATGGTCCCGACCCACGACGGCTGGGGCGAGTACCGGACCGCGCTGTCGTTCTACGATGCGTTCGCCTCGGGCGACCGCCGTCACGACTGGCTGATCGTCGACAAGGTGTACGACGCCGCGGGCAATGTGGTGGCTTCAACGGCCGACGGCAAACTGAACTACCCGTTCTGCCGCAAATTCATCGACCCGAATTTCTCGGGAGACAAAACCTCCACGCGTCCCTACCTGCTCCGCTATTCGGACGTCGCATTGACCTATGCCGAAGCCGCCGGACCTACGGTCAAGGCGTATGAACTGGTGAACTTCATCCGCAACCGCGCCGGGCTGGGCGATCTGGAGCCGGGGCTGGACAAGGAGACGTTCCGGGAGCGCGTGATGGACGAGCGCCGTTTCGAACTGGCTTTCGAGGGAAACCGCTGCTATGACCTGCGCCGCTGGAACCGCCTGCACACGGACATCGCCGAAGCCAAGGGACAGGGGTTGAGCGCCGAGCAGATGGTGTTCTATCCGATCCCGTCCGTCGAGTCCGACCTGAACCCGAATCTTTAACCTTTTAAGAAAACGCAGAATTATGAACAAGCTGAAATATTTGCTGAGCGCTTTCGTCCTGCTGTGCTTCGCATCCTGCAAGGACGATCCGTGGGAAGATGTCGCCGACGGCGGCTGGAACCACGAGCGGTCGATCATCGACGTCAAGTTCGAGGGTCAGGCCGGAACGCCGACCATCACGGAGACCGATTCCGAAACGGGCGTCATCGAGCTGCAACTGGCGTCGGACATGGTCGCGGACATGTCGAAGGTCCGGGTCGAAACGCTGACGCTCTCCTATAAGGCCACGGCCAATGTCGCCTCGGGCGGGACGATCGACTTCACGAAGGGCGATCCGCAGATCGTCGTGACCTCTCCCAACGGCGAATCGCGCACCTATACGCTCGAAATGACCGAGTTCACGGAGACGCTGACCGGAACGTATACGATCAGCAACCTCTGGGTCTACGGAGGCACGGGCGCCGCTTACGACTGTACGAAGCTCTACAAACCCGCCGACAAGTCGTGGTGCTGGAACGGCGAAGGCCGGGGACCCGCCGCCGAGATGGACAACTATCTGGTGTTCACGCTCGGAGAGATCCTCGCCGACGGCAATACGACCGGAACCTGCATGAACTGGGCCGGCGAGGACGCCAAAAACTGGCAACTATTCCGACGGGACGATCACCTTCACCGATGCCGACGGGAACAAGACCTCCTGCACGCTCGTGCCGAAGGGCACCTACCAGATGCCCAATGTGCCGCCGATTCCGCTGACGCTCGAATCCGAGGCCTTCAAGTTCAACCTGAAAGGCACGGAGGACTGGAACAACACCTACAACGATTACGGGGTCTTCGCCCGCAATCCGGTGACGTATTACATCGAGATCGTGAAGCAGCCGGCCGGTTTCGAGGTTCCCGAGGCGTCGAAGACGATCGAGGAGCCGGTCGATCCCGAACCGGAACCGGAGCCAGATCCGGAGGAGACCTCGCTCGCCGGAACCTACTCCGTAGGCCGTCTGACGGTCTACGGCGGTTCGGCCGACCCCGCGTTCGTCAACCCGGTGGACAAGAGCTGGGTGTGGGACGATTCGATCTGGAAGGAATCCGACAACATCCTGGCAATGACCGCCACGGGCACCGACGACGCCGGCCGCGAGACGGGCGAGTGCGAATACCTGCCCGGTGAGGACGGCGGATACTGGAATTACATCCTCAAAGCCGACTACAACAAGGAGGGAACGGGCGCTCTCGACCTGACCAAATATTACGGCCTGCTGCCCCACGGCAAAAGCGCCTACGTATATGACGCCGAAGCCGGAACCGTGGTGTTCACCTCGGGAATCGTCTCCATCACGGCGAAGCTCCTGCGGGAGGGGGATTACAGCTACGGCTCCTCGACGCTCAGCGTTCCCGGAATCGCCTTCGACTTCGCTCTGCCCGGGCAGACGACGCAGGGGGCCTATCCCTGGACCGATTACGACCGGTTCGCCGTCGGGCCGCGCAACTACGTGATGCTCTTCAACAAGCAGGCGGAAGCCGGCGAATGATCCGATAACGTCCGCATGCAGGTCCGGCCTGCATGCGGACTTATACCGATGCCTATGAAAAACTTCGGAAACCTTCTGCTCGCATGCATGGCGGCGCTGCTGGGGGCCTGTGCGGGAGAATCCGCCGGGAAATGCGACGCCGTGGTGCGTATCGACGCCGACAGCGTCGTCAATCGCGGCTATATCGGCAACGGGGTCCAGTGGGACCCTTATGCCCTCGATTACGGACAGGGCCGTGTCGAAATCAGCGATGCCGACTGGGAGAAACTCTATGCCCGGCTCGATTTCATGCGGCCGGCCTTTATCCGCGTGATGACCAACACGACCTCGGTCGTGCGCGACGGACGGCTCGATCGCATGCGCGGATTCGAACAGCTCTCGCACATACTCGGCTACTGCCAGTCGCGCGGCGTGACGGTGATGTTCGGCGACTGGGGCGGATCGCTCATGGACGCCCGGGCCGGGACGGTCAACCGCACGCTGCTGGACCACGCCGCGGCCTATGTCGCCTGGCTGGTCGGCGAAAAGGGCTATGACTGCATCCGTTACTACAACCTCGTCAACGAACCCAACGGCTTCTGGTCGGCGGCCGACGGCGATTTCGACCTGTGGGCGAAAGCCGTGAGTTATTTCCGCGGGCGGCTCGACGCCGAGGGGCTTGCCGGGAAAGTGGAGCTGGTCGGTCCCGACGCCGCGATCTGGGGACCCGAAGAGGCGTGGTGGGTGAGCCGCAGCCGCGATGAGCTGGGCGACAGGATCGGCCTGTACGACATCCACACCTATCCGTCGAAATGCACGGTCAACTCGGGGGAGTACACCCGTATCTTGGAGGCTTACCGCAGGGAGGTTCCCGCCGGGAAGAAGATCGTGATGGGGGAGATCGGCTTCAAGTTCGTCGAGCCGGCCGATTCGCTTTTGCAGGCCGAGAACCTGCGCCGGGCCGCAGCGCATCCGAACGCCTCGACGGACGATTCGCAGATGTTCGTATACGACCCTATGTACGGCACGGACATGGCCGATGCGTTGTTCCAGACGATTCATGCGGGCTATTCGGGCTGCATCGCGTGGATGCTCGACGATGCGATGCACTTCAAGGAGGCGCCCGACAAACTCAAGATATGGGGTTTCTGGAACATCTTCGGCGACGAGATTTTCGGAGCCGGCGAGGAACGGGTGCGCCCGTGGTATTATGCCTGGTCGCTGCTGTGCCGCACGCTGCGGCCGGGAAGCGACTTCTTCGCAGCCGACGTGCGGGGTGCCGCCGGGGTCAAGGCCGTCGCCGCCGTGAAAGACGGACGGCGCACCGTCGCCGTCGTGAACGTGTCGCGCGAACCGCGCCGCGTGCGGATCGAGTGTCCGGGCTGGAAGCGGTTCAGGCAGGCAACCCGCTATCGCTACGGCGAGGGGCTGATGCGCACGGAGGGCGACCACACGCTGTTGCCCGACGCCACCGGCCTGCGGATTGATTTCCGCTCCGGCGCGGAGTACGATATGCCCGGAGAGTCGATGATTTTACTGACCGAACAAAACGATTGATTATGAAAAGATTTCTGACACCCGCGCTTGCCACGGCCGTACTGTTCTCCGCCTGCGATGCGGGGCAGGCCCTCCGGGTCGAAGTGACCGACCGGGTCATCAGTTCGGATTACGTCGGCAACGGCGTCGAGTGGGACCCTTACGACGAAGCCGAAGCGTGGGGCGCGGAGGTGAACGACGCCGATTGGGCGAAGCTCTCCGAACGCCTCGATTTCATGCGCCCGGGTTATGTGCGCTGCATGATCAACAGCCCCTACCGCTATTACGATGCCGCGACGGGACGTTACGACCGCATGCGCAACCTCGCGTCGCTCCGCCGCCTGCTGCAATATTGTCAGGACAACGGCATCACGGTGGCCTACGGTGAATACAATCCGCCGACGTGGGCGATGAAGGATTCGCAGCAATGGGTGGAGATGTCGGTCGATTACCTGAATTTTCTGGTCTGCGACCTCGGGTTCGACTGCATCCGCCATTTCATCATCTTCAACGAACCCGACGGCAACTGGGCCTCGACCGATGGCGATTACGACCTGTGGCGCTCGATGGCGCAGCGTTTCGACGCCGAAATGGCCCGGTATCCGGACCTGAAACGAAAGGTGTCGCTTGCGGCGCCCGACGTGGTGATGAGTTACAAGAACCCGGCGTCGGAGTACGACACGGCGGGATGGGTGGCCCGGAGCGCGCAGGACCTCGGCGCGCAGATCGGCATCTACGACGTGCATGCCTATCCCGGCCAGCACGAGGTGCGCAGCGGGGCTTACGCCGAAAAGCTGCGCCGCATCCGCGCCGAAGTTCCGGCCGGGAAAAAACTGATTCTCGGCGAGGCCGGGTACAAGTACTCGGCGCCGGAGGATTCGCTGCTGAAAGCCGAGTACGACCGTCGGGTCGCCGGGCATCCCTTCACCAAAGGCTCGGACTGCAACATGCTCTGCTACGACTATTTCTACGGGCTGGATATGCCGCTGCTGGCGATGGAGGTGATGAACAACGGCCTTTCGGGGGTGGCGGCGTGGATGCTCGACGACGCCATGCATTCGAACGGCGATTCGGGCCGCACGGAGGACGTGAAGATCTGGGGAATGTGGAACATCCTCGGCGAGGAGGTCTTCGGCGACGCTTCGCAGGAGGAACTGCGGCCCTGGTACTACACCTGGTCGCTGATGTGCCGTCATTTTCCCGCCGGGTGCGACATCCTCGCCTGCGAGGTCCCGCAGCGCGAGGGGCTGCGCGTGGCGGCAGCCCGCAAGGATGCGGCATACAGCGTCGCTGCGGTCAACTTCTCGCAGGAGCCGTGCACCCTTGAGATTGTCCTGCCCGGAGACTTTGCCGGAGGCGTTCTTTACCGTTATACGGAGAGCGACCGGGCGTGCGACGCAAACGGATTTCCCGCACCGTGCGAACGCGGCATTGCGGGGAAGCGTTTCCGCACGACGGTTCCCGCCGAAAGCTTCGTTCTGTTGACCAATGTCGAATAATCAAATACCTGAAACCATGAAAAGAATTCCGTTTGTGTTATTGGCGCTGCTGCTTTCCGGCGTGGCGTGCAGCGATGACAGCGAAGGGCCGAAAAAGGAGGGGGAGAGCGATCCCGTGACCCTCACGCTGTCGGACCCGAATGCCACCGAAGAGACCAAAGCGCTCTATTCGAACCTCTGGGCCATCCAGAGCAAGGGGTTCATGTTCGGTCACCACGATGACCTGATGTACGGCCGCACGTGGTACGGCACCGAAGGCGGTTCCGACACGAAGGCCGTCTGCGGCGACTATCCCGCCGTATACAGTTTCGATTTTGCGGAGCATATCGACGATCGCCACGCTTCGGACCCGGATGCCCAGGCACTGCGGCTGCGCTGCTGCCGGGAGGCTTACGACCGCGGCATGGTGCTCACGTCGTGCATTCACATCAACAATCCGCTTACCGGCGGCGATTCGTGGGACAACTCCAGCAATCGGGTGGCCGCAGAGATTCTGACGGAGGGCAGCGCCACGAATAGGACTTTCAAGGAGTGGCTCGACCGCCTGGCCGACATCGCACACAACCTGCGGGGCAGCGACGGCAAGCTGATTCCCGTGATTTTCCGCCCGTTCCACGAACATACGCAGACCTGGTCCTGGTGGGGCGCGTCGTGCACGACGACCGAAGAGTTCGTCAACCTGTGGAAATTCACGGTGAAGTATCTGCGCGACACGAAGGGCGTGCATAATTTCATCTACGCCATCTCCCCGCAGATGGACAGCGCGAAGACCGTCGATGACTTCTACTTCCGCTGGCCGGGCGACGAATGGGTCGATTTCGTAGGCATGGACTGCTATCAGGGTATCAACAATGCGGTTTTCGTGACGAATCTGAAAGCCATTTCGAAGGTTTCGCTGGCCAAACTCAAGCCGTGCGGCGTAACCGAGACGGGCGTCGAAGGCTTCACGGCGACCGACTACTGGACCACGAACATCCATGCTCCGCTGACGGGACGCCGTGTGAGCATGGTGGTGACGTGGCGCAACAAGTACGACCCGATGGAGAGCGGGACGCACTATTTCTCGGTGTTCCCCGGGCACCCTTCGGAGCGTGATTTCGTGAAGATGTACAATCAGGAGAACTCTTTCTTTTGCAGCGACCTGCCCGATATGTACACCCCGGCGGAAAATGTGACGGTGCTGTAATTGGCGAAATATCAATATGCCTGCAAGGGGTTGCCTTTCCGGAGGCAACCCCTTGTTCGGTACGGCAGAGGGGAGCGGCAGGCTTCTTCAACCGGGACCCGGCGAACGTCTTTCCCGAAGGAGCGGAGCAGGCCGGGGAACGGACCGATGGATCGGGGCAGCGGGTCGGCGGACCCGTCAGGCGGAATATTCCCGAAAACAGCCTCCCGAAAAGTTTCGATAAAAAACCCGCCGGTTTCGTTTCGAATCCCGGAATTTTTTCATAGATTTGTAATCGGACGGCCCGGGGACCGCCCGGCCGGATTCCGGCGCAACGATTAAACCGAAAAAATATGGAGCAGTACATTTTGTCATTGGATCAGGGAACGAGCAGTTCCCGCGCGATCGTTTTCGACCGCAAGGGGCAGATTTGCTCGATGGCCCAGCGGGAGTTCACCCAGTATTTCCCCAAACCGGGATGGGTGGAGCACAATCCGCACGAAATCTGGTCGTCGCAGGCGTCGGTGATCGCCGAAGCCATCGCGGCCATCGACATCAACGGGCTGAACATAGCCGGAATAGGCATCACCAACCAGCGCGAGACGACGATCGTGTGGGACCGCGAAACGGAGGAACCGGTCTACAACGCCATCGTGTGGCAGGACCGCCGGACCTCGGAGTACTGCGACTCGCTGAAGGCCGAAGGAAAAACCGAGTGGATCCGCGAAAAGACGGGCCTGATCATCGACGCCTATTTCAGCGCCACGAAGATCAAATGGATTCTGGACAACGTGCCGGGCGCGCGGGAGCGGGCCGAGAAGGGCAAGCTGATGTTCGGAACGGTCGACACATGGCTGATCTGGCGGCTGACGCGCGGCGAAGTGCACGTGACCGACCCGAGCAACGCCTCACGCACGATGCTGTTCAACATCCGCACGCTGCAATGGGACGAGGAGTTGCTGAAGCTGTTCGACATCCCGGCGTCGATGATGCCCGAGGTGCGCTCGTCGAGCGAGGTTTACGGAGCGACGAAAACCACGATCTTCGCCCACAAAGTCCCCATCGCGGGCATCGCCGGCGACCAGCAGGCGGCCCTGTTCGGACAGATGTGCGCTCGTCGAGCGAGGTTTA
>OFSD01002410.1_pt1 | contig 11939 bp, 9 predicted proteins | sample 1543191 | NCBI WGS metagenome assembly OFSD01 (sample SAMN04209221, study PRJEB22552) | human gut metagenome | biome: gut; material: feces | host: Homo sapiens | place: USA: Oklahoma
TATGGTGCTGTTTTTCAACTGCGTCTCCATCGAGGGCGACAAGCAGGAGCTTCTCGACAGAAGCTTCCGCGGAGCGTTCAACGAAACGGAGCAGCTTTTCGGAGGGCGCGGAAGGCTCCCGCTTGAGAGCTATGAAACGCGCCAGCTCGTTATGGATAACTATTTCAACGTTCAGCATACAGGTGGATAATGGCAATATTTGATACTCACGCGCACTATGTAAAAAACGATTTCGGCGAGGCTCTGCACCCGCTGCTTTCCAGTATGTCAGAGGCTGGCGTGGAAAAGATAATGGCGGTAGGCTACGACCTTGATTCCTCAATGGAGGAAATGCAGCTTGCGGAGCAGTATCCGTTCGTATGGGCGGCTGTCGGGGTACACCCGGAGAACTGCGAGGGACTTTCCGCCGACTGGCTCGGTCAGTTGGCAGGAATGCTGAGCTCTCCGCGCGTTAAGGCGCTCGGGGAGATAGGTCTCGACCGCCATTACGAGGGCTGCGACAAGGTTTTGCAGGCGGAGGTATTCGAGCGGCAGCTGCAGCTCGCGAAGACGTTAGATGTGCCTGTGATAATTCACAGCCGCGACGCCTGCGAGGATACGATGGAGCTCCTCCGGAAGTACAAGCCTGCCGGAGTAATGCACTGCTTCTCCTACAGCCCGGAAATCGCCGAGGAGGTCGTAAGGCTCGGCATGTATGTCGGATTTACCGGAGTGCTCACGTTCAAGAATTCAAAGAAGGCGTGGGCGGCGTGCGAAGCAGTGCCTATCGACAGGCTCCTGCTGGAGACCGACTGCCCGTATATGGCACCGGCGCCTCACCGGGGGGAGAAATCCCACAGCGGCATGATAAAATACACCGCCGCAAAAATGGCGGAACTAAAGGGCGTTTCCCCGGAGGAAATGATCGAGATATGCCGTGAGAACGGAGAGAGGCTGTTCAGAATATGAGCGGTATCACAGTAAGAAAGGCGAATCCCGGCGATATGCCGGAGCTTCTTGAGATACGCCGGGAAATGCTCGCGATAGTAAACGGAGTTCCGGAGAGCGGCATTTCTGATGAAATAATGCGGCTTTCTGAGGAATATTTCAGGAACGGCAGCCAGACAACGGTGCTTGCGTACTGCGGGGAAAAACTCGCAGGTTGCGCTACGATATGCTGGCTTAATGTAATGCCGACATACTCACACCCATCGGGGAAAAGGGCGCACATCATGAACGTATATACCCGCAGGGAGTTCCGCAGAATGGGAGCGGCGCGTGAAATGGTGGGTTTCCTTCTTGAGGAAGCGGCGAAACGCGGCGCGACCAGCATAACCCTGGACGCGACGGACAGCGGCAGACCCCTTTATGAGACACTGGGCTTCCGTGGTTCTGAGGAACACATGGAGCTTGTTTTAAACTGATTCTATCGGAGGACACATGGACGCAGACGGCAATCGAAGTAACACGCAGAACGACGGCGAAAAGCAGGACGGACACAAAGCGGCGAGGTTTTTCCTCGGGTGGCTGGTGGCGCTCAACAAGGGTATCACAAAGCTGCTGAAGAAGGCGCTCGGCCCGGATTACATCGCGGTGACGGAGGACGAAGTCCTCGACATGGTGAATGCGTTGGCGCAGACCCCTGACGACGACGGCGACGGAGAGAACGTCATAGAGGAAAGCTCCGCGCAGATGATAAACAACATCTTTGAGTTCAAGGATCTCACCGCCGGGGACGTCATGACGCACCGCACGAATATAGTCGGTGTGGACATGTCGGTCAGCCTTGACGACATCATCTACCTTGCGCTTGACATGGGATTTTCAAGAATACCGGTATACGAGGGGAGTATCGACAGGATAGTCGGCATAATCATCGTGAAGGATCTGCTGTGCCTGGTCGGGAAAAGTCAGGCTGACCTTGACGGGTTTGATATCCACGATTTTGTGCGCAGCGTGAATTTCGTGCCGGAGTCATGTCCCTGCTCCGAGGTGTTCAAGTCGCTGACGAGCCTTAAATCCGGCATGGCGGTCGTTGCGGACGAGTACGGAGGCACTGCGGGCATCGTGACGCTTGAGGACATCATTGAAGCGGTCATGGGCAATATTCAGGACGAGTACGACGACGAGCGCTCCGAGATAGTCAAGGTCGGCGAGGATGAATATGATATTGACGGTGAAGCAGACCCGGACGAGGTGTTCCGGCTGTTCGGCGTGGAGCTTCCCGAGGAGCACGACTACGAAACCATAGCGGGCTTCATCACTGACAAGCTGGGGTATATCCCAGAGGGCGACGAGTTGAATCCACCGAGCGTGGAGTACGAGGGCGTGAAGCTTGTGGTAATTCAGGTCGAGGACAGGTGCATATTAAAGGTTCATGCTTCCAGGGTTCCGCAGACCGCCGAGCCAGAGCTTACACCGGCAGAGGACAAAGACTGATGGCACGAGTATCACAGGCGAAGAAAAAACGCGCGGCAGAGGTGATAGAGCTTCTCCGGGGCGAATATCCGGACGTAAAGTGCGCGCTGATATATGAAAAACCGCATGAGCTGCTGATAGCAACGCGGCTTTCCGCGCAGTGTACGGATAAGCGGGTGAATATGGTGACGCCGGCGCTGTTTGAGCGGTTTCCGAGCATCGACGCGTTTGCTGAGGCGGAGGTCGGCGAGGTGGAGGAGTATATACGCACCTGCGGACTTTACAAGACGAAAGCGCAGGATATCGTAAATATGTGCGTAATGCTCCGGGATATCTACGGCGGGAAGGTTCCCGACAGCATAGAGGAGCTGACGAAGCTCCCGGGAGTAGGGCGAAAGACCGCCAACCTTATCGTTGGCGACCTTTACGGAAAGCCCGCAATGGTGTGCGACACGCATGTAATAAGGCTGTCCAACAGGCTGGGTCTGGCGGACTCCACCGACGCCGGAGTAGTTGAGAAACAGCTCCGTGAGATAGTTCCCCCGGAGGAAGGTCTGATGTTATGCCATCGGCTGGTGCACCACGGGCGGGACGTCTGCGACGCAAGGGCGCCGAAATGCGAGGCGTGCGTTCTGCGAAACGTCTGTCCGAGCAAGGATAAGCCGGTAAGATCGTTCCGCGCGGGGAGCAAAAAGTAAAGCGCCAAAGCGCCGCACGGATTTCAGAATAATTATCGGGGCTGAGAAGATCAGTCCCGATTTTGTTTTTGGGCAAAAAAAATTCCGCAGACAAGGGGGTGTCTGCGGCAAACTCAAATAAATTAGCCGAACGCTTGGGGAAAAGCGCTTTTTACTCGGCTGAAATAATTGGGGAAAATATATTAAGAAGTATGGTAGCCAAATTAGCTTACAATACTGTCTTGCATAATTTATTTACGATATAATTATATCATTTTTGAGCGTCCTTTGCAATCCTAATTCAGCACAAATTTTAATATGGAATTATGGCTATTTTGTACAAGAATAAATTTACAAACTCAGATGAAAGTCATAAAAAGATTTGCCTCGAATTTTCAAAAATTTGTGAATTACCCCTTGATTTTTTCTGAAAAAGGTGTATAATAGATTTAGCACTCGGAACAATAGAGTGCTAAACTGTAAAAAACGGCATAACACCGAGAAATATAAGGAGATGTTTACAATGGCAGAAACAAAAGAATTTAAGGCTGAATCCAAGCGCCTGCTTGAGATGATGATCAACTCCATTTACACTCACAAGGAGATATTCCTGCGTGAGCTGATATCCAACGCGAGCGACGCCATGGACAAGCTCTACTTCAAGTCCATGAGCGAGAACACAGGTATCACACGTTCCGACATGGCTATAACCATCGAGGCAAACAAGGACGACAGGAAGCTGATAATCACCGATAATGGTATCGGCATGACCAAGGACGAGCTGGAAAACAACCTCGGTACTATCGCTAAGTCCGGTTCGCTGGCGTTCAAGAACGAGAACGAAAAGACCGAGGACGTCAACATAATCGGTCAGTTCGGCGTCGGATTCTATTCCGCGTTCATGGTAGCAAAGAAAGTTACCGTTATTTCAAAGGCATACGGCGCGGACAGCGCCTACATGTGGGAGAGCGAAGGCGTTGACGGCTACACGATCTCCGAAGCCCAGAAGGACGGCCACGGTACGCAGATAATCCTCGATATCAAGGACAACGCCGAGGAGGAGAATTACGACGAGTTCCTCACTCCGTACAAGATAAAGCAGCTTGTGCGCAAGTATTCCGACTATATCCGCTACCCCATCAAGATGGATGTTGAGCATGAGAAGCTCAAGGAAGGCAGCAAGGACGAGTACGAAAAGGAGATCGTCACCGAGACCCTCAACAGCATGACGCCTATCTGGAAGAAGTCCAAGAGCGAGCTGAAGGACGAGGACTACGACCAGTTCTATAAGGATAAGTTCTACGATTACGACGCCCCTCTTGCGCATATCCACACCAGCACCGAGGGCACCGCAACATATACCGCTCTGCTGTATATCCCATCAAAGGTTCCGTTTGATTACTATTCCAAGAACTTTGAGAAGGGGCTTCAGCTCTATTCCAACGGCGTTATGATAATGGAGAAGTGCGCAGACCTCCTGCCTGACTATTTCAGCTTCGTAAGAGGTCTGGTAGACAGCGAGGATCTGTCGCTGAACATTTCCCGTGAAATGCTCCAGCATGACCGCCAGTTAAAGCTCATCGCCAAGAGCCTTGAGAAGTCCATCAGAAACGAGCTGAAAAAGCTCCAGAAGAACGACCGCGAGAAGTACGGCAAATTTTTCGACGCATTTGGAACACAGCTCAAATACGGCATTTACGAGAGTTTCGGCGCGAACAAGGAGAACCTTCAGGACCTGCTGATGTTCAAGAGCAGCTTCAGCAAGGAGTACACCACCCTGGAGGAGTACGTCTCCAGAATGAAGGAAGATCAGAAGTACATCTACTTTGCAAGCGGCAGCAGCATTGCACGTATCGAGGCGCTCCCGCAGACCGAGATGGTTCGCGACAAGGGTTACGAGATACTCTACTTCACCGATCATGTAGACGAATTCACCATGCAGATGATGCACGACTACAACGGCAAGGAGTTCAAGTCTGTATCCGCCGACGACCTGGGTCTTGAGACCGAGGCTGAGAAGGAAGAAATCAAGAAGGCGGAGGAGGATAATAAGGCTCTGTTCGACTTCATGACCGAGAAGCTCGGCGGCAAGGTAAAGGCGGTAAAGCTGTCCCAGCGCTTAAAGACCCACCCGGTATGCGTTACCAGCGAGGGCGCTCTGTCGGTTGAGATGGAGAAGGTGCTCTCCGCAATGCCGGACGAGCAGGCTCACACCGCAAAGGCTGCGAAGATACTGGAGATCAACGCTTCCCACCCGATATTCGAGAAGCTCAAGAAGCTCTACGCCGAGGACAAGAAGGATACCGTTGCCGAGTACGCGGATATCCTGTATTCTCAGGCGCTGCTCATCGAGGGTATGCCGATCGAGGATCCGGTAGAGTTCACGAACAAGCTCTGCACCATCATGGCTGATTGACCGCATAACTGAATAAAATTACAGGGCGGAGAGTATCCGCCCTGTTTGTTTTATTACGGTATTTGAAGCTCTTTGGCGGCGCGTTCCCACAGGGATTCGTCGGTTACCGGAAGCCCGGTCTCCTGCGAGTACTTTTCCACCAGCCGCACGGCGAGCACGGTGTAGTTTATTCCGGTTCGAATGGTTCCGAGAAGCCCCCTGCCCCATACTGCGCTTTTTTCCAGCAGCCCGGAGGAGCTGAATTCCTCGGCGGTGCGCTCGATGTCGTAATCCACCGAAATAATTTCCGGATTCCATTCGCCGTTGTAGGTCAGGAACGCATACTGTGCTTTGGTCTGTTCGTTTACCGGCATTCCCAGCGCGCCGGGATTGACCAGCATTCTCCCCTCCCGCTTAAAAATAAACGGAATATGCGAATGGCCGCACAGCATCAGACGGCAGCCGTACTCCCCGAGCCTGGAGATCATGATCTCCGCTTCCCGGGTATTGGTGTGGAACAGGTAGTTTATGCTGTCCGGGGAACCGTGGCACATTATGAACGGCTCGCAGCCGGGAAGTTCCGGGCGCAGCGTGAACGGCTGCGAAGCCAGCCAGTCGAGGTCTCCGCCGGTGAGATCCTCGTAGCAGTAACGGAGCGCTCCGCATTTTGAGCCGTATTCCCACGCCTGCGGGGCTTTCCGCTGATTTATCATGTAATCCTCACGGTTGCCGCGTATCATAAGACAGGAGTGAGTTTGCGAGAAATCCCGCAGGAACTCCACCGTGCGGTGCGGGTAGGGGCAGTCGGTGACGTAATCCCCGAGAAACAGCCAGTAATCCGGCTGTCTGGACTCAGCGTCGGCTATGACCGCCCTCAGAGCGGCGTAATTCGAGTGGATATCGGATAAAACTGCGAAACGCACCTGTTCAGCTCCTTTATTTGAGTATTTCATGCAGCTTTTCCGCAGGAACGAACCCGTGCAGCCCGTCGGTGGTCATTCTCCGTGCAATGTCGGTTATAACGTCCAGCGAACCGGTGCAGCCGCTGTCAAACCACCCCGAATACAGCGACAGAACGCCGCTTACCGTGAATTCCGACAGCGCGTGCAGGGTCTGCTCGTCGTTCACGACGCATACGTCGCGCAGGGCTATTTCGATAGCGCGCCGGAGCATAGCCTTGACGCGCCCGGTGCTGAAAAGCTCCGGGTTGAGCTTCAGCAGCTTCACGAAATATTCCTGATTGCTGCTTATCAGCGCGCTTATCTCTCCGAGCACCGAGCCGATGTTGAATATGCTCGTGTTGCTGGTTTTCAGTATATCTGAGAAATCCGACAGCAGCTCGTTTTCGAATTCGGTCACAACGTCGGAAATCGAGCGGTAGTGCCGGTAGAACGTCTTGCGGTTGACCTGCGCCCGGGCGGAAAGCTCCGATATCGTGATGTCGGAAAGCTCCTTTTCGGATAACAGGGATATCAGCGCGATGCGTATGGCCTGGCGGGTCTTTATGACCCTCAGATCGGTGGGATTTGACATTTATCCTCCTGTCAGTCGGCGGTGTGGAGAACGTCCTCAGCCTGATTTACAAGATTGTCTACGGTGGAGGCTATCTCGGATACGCCGGACATCTCCGTGCTTATGGTGCTGCCCTTTTCGAGGGTAGCGGCGATGTTGCTCTGCATGCTGTTCATCATCGTCAGGATATCGGACATTCTGTCGTTAATGGTGGTTACTATGCCGTTTACGTCGCTGATATTGCTGAACACCAGTTTGTTGGAGGTTTCCGCTTCGGTAACTGCGGTCTGGGAATGCTCCGCGAGGGAACGCACTTCCTCCGCGACGACCGAGAATCCCTTTCCGTACTCGCCAGCGCGGGCGGCTTCAATGCTTGCGTTGATGGCGAGTATATTTATCTGGCGGGCGATATCGCTGATATTGCGGGTCATTTTTGAGAATCCGGTAACGCTTTCGTCGATTGCCGCCATTGATTCAGCGATGTTGTCGGTGAGTGTGTGGAGTTCCTTGACAACATCGCCGAGGGCAGCCGCCTGCTGGCTGTTCTGACCGTTCAGTTCGGTAATGCCGGACGTAGCCGAGGTAACTCCGGAAATGCTGTCTGTCAGCCTTGAAACGACCTCGCTGAGCTGCGTGGTTATAGCGCTTATGCTGTCGTTTGTCTGGGCGATCTGCTCTCGGCGGCGGTCCGCTTCATGAAGCGTGAACTGCGAACAGGAGCTTGGCAGGCTGGTGCCGTCCAGGATAGCCTTCGCCAGTTCGCGGCAGGTTCGGAATCCGCATGCATGGCAGTTGTAGTTCATCTCGGTGTCGGTGTGCTTGCCGAGGCTGTGCAGGACTTCGTCTATCTGCTCGTCGGTGTAGGAGCGCTGCTCTATGCTGTGCGCGGTGTAGCTCCGCAGGAAGTCAGCAGGGTCGAGCTTCTTGTCAAAGGCGAGAAACTGCTTGTCGCGGCCTTTTCTGTCCATTTTAACGCGGTTATTGCGGTTGTACTTTTCGATGCCGTTCAGGATACCGCTCATTCGGTAGACGGAAAGCGGAGTTCCGATGGCTGGGCCGCTTCCGCAGCCCCGCCCGCAGGAGAGCACGTCGAATACGTCCGGAAGGTCGCGGGCGCCCACGGCGGGGTACTGTGCGAGTTCCTGGTAGATATGTCCGGTGCCCTCGGAGGAGATGACGTTCAGAGATGGAGCCTCAAGCTCCAGGCACGCCTTGAGTCCGCCCGGTCTGGGGTAGATAGCGCCCATGATACCCTGCGGGCCGCTGAATTCGAACGCGGAGCGCTTTCCCTTCTGGTCGGCGAGGTGGAAGCCCTTTTCCTCGAGAAGCTGCCCGAGGTGCTGGAATGTGACATTATAGTCAACGACGCCGGTCATGCGGAATTCGTCCTGCTTTGCGATACAGGGGGTCAGGGCAGCGAGCTTTGCGTTGACGCCGAGGTACTTTCTGAGGTATATTGCCGCGCAGAGTATCGGAGACTGCACCGGCGAGAGGTTAGGAAGAGCCTCCTTGCAGTATTTGAGCATATAATTAACGATAGCCGGGCAGGGCTGCGAGATGAGCTTCTTTCCGGGATTCTTCTGGAGATACCTGATATGCGCCCATGTGCAGATATCCGCGCCGAAGGAGACATCGTAGATGTCCTTTACGCCGTTGCTGCGCAGGAATTCCAGCACGTTGCGCCAGCAGCCGTCGAACGCCACCTTGATTGACGGCGCGACCAGCAGTACGACCTGCTTTCCGCCTTTGACGTCGTTCCAGAAGCCGGCGGTGTCGTCTTCGTATGTACGCGCGCCGTGGGAGCAGTCCTTGACGCAGGCGCCGCAGCGGATACATTTGTCGGGATCGATATTGTAGACGGTTCTTCCGTCCTCGGTCTGCACCGCCTTGTTAGCCTCGGGCGTCGGACAGGCGCGTATGCAGGAGTTGCAGGAAACGCATTTATTCGCGTCAAATAGTATCATAAGTATATACTCCTCTGATTATAGGATAAAAAAAGCGCTCCCGCAGGTATGCCGCAGGGAGCGCCGGTTTTTATTTCGCGTAATCTACTGCGCGGCTTTCCCGGATAAGATTGATCTTTATCTGACCAGGGTATTCCATTTCATTTTCTATGCGCTTGGCGATGTCGCGGGCAAGAACCTTCATGCCGTCGTCGGTGATAGTCTCCGGCTTGATCATGATACGAACCTCGCGGCCTGCCTGAATAGCGTAGGATTTCTCGACCCCGTTGTAGGAGCAGCAGATCTCCTCGAGCTTTTCGAGACGCTTTATGTAGTTCTCGTAGTTCTCGCTTCTTGCTGCGGGGCGGGCTGCGCTGATCGCGTCGGCTGCCTGTACGAGCGCTGCGATTACCGTGCGGCACTCAACGTCGCCGTGGTGAGCCTCGATAGCGTGAATGACCTCGGGGTTTTCTTTGTACTTGCGGCATACGTCAACGCCGATCTGTACGTGCGAACCTTCGATCTCGTGGTCAAGAGCCTTACCGATATCATGGAGCAGACCTGCGCGTCTTGCAAGGGCTGCGTCAACGCCAAGCTCGCTTGCCATGATTCCGGCGAGGTGGGCTACCTCGATGGAGTGGCTGAGTACGTTCTGGCGGTAGGAAGTTCTGTACTTCAGTCTGCCTATCAGGCGGACAAGCTCGTGGTTGAGGCCGTTGACGTTGGTCTCCATAACTGCGCGCTCGCCTTCCTGGCGGATACGCTGCTCGACTTCCTTGCGTGCCTTTTCGACGGTCTCCTCAATGCGGGCGGGGTGGATGCGGCCGTCACCGATCAGGCGCTCCAGCGTCATGCGGGCCACCTCGCGGCGGGTCTGGTCAAAGGAGGACAGGGTGATGGCCTCCGGGGTATCGTCGATGATGAGGTCCACGCCCGTGGCGGTTTCCAGCGCGCGGATGTTGCGGCCCTCGCGGCCGATGATGCGGCCTTTCATCTCGTCGCTGGGCAGCGGAACGACGCTGACCGTGGTCTCACTGCAGTGGTCGGCAGCGCAGCGGCTGATGGCCTGGCCCACCAGATTGCGGGCGATGTTCTCGCAGTTCTCTTTCAGGTCGGTCTCATAGGCGGCCACACGGACAGCCTTTTCGTGGGTGAGCTCCTCATCCACCTTGTGCAGCAGCACCTCGCGGGCGTCTTCCTGGCTCAGGCCGGCCAGCGTTTCCAGCCGCTCCATCTCCTTGGCGCGCAGGGCGTCTACCTCGGCCAGATGGGCGTCGGCTTCCTCGTGCTTCTTTTTCAGTTCCTCTTCCTTGCGCTCCAGCGCTTCGGTCTTGCGGTCGAGGGCGGTCTCTTTCTGGTCCACGCGGTTTTCCTGGCGGCTGATCTCGGCGCGGCGCTGCTTGATCTCCTTGTCGGCTTCGGCTTTCTGGGCGTCCACTTCGGCTTTCAGCTTGAATGCCTCGTCTTTTGCTTCCAGGATGGCTTCTTTTCGTTTCTGGTCTGCGGTCTTGATCGCTTCGTTCACCAGGCGGGTAGCCTCGGCCTCGGCACTGCCGATCTGAGCCTCAGCGGTTTTTTTACGGTTGTTATAACCAATAAAATAACCCGCGGCACCTGCCACAACGGCGATCACGACTACGACCACAATCACTGCGATTGTGGGCATCGTGTTCACTCTCCTCAAAAAATCAAATTTAATGAGACGCTGCGAAACAGGGCGTGGGTTTTTGAAAAAATCCAGCTTTCAACGGAAAAGTGACAACAAAACGATACGCAGAGGAGAAAACTCCCCCTGCGGGCGGAATGATGCAGCTTTTTGATTTACAAGTTTATCTTATAAAAACGGGCAGATGAAGCCCCATTGAAATATTGGTTGCGGAATGCCCCGGCACGCAGCGTCAAGGATTCCATACTACTATCTATATTACGAGAGATTCCGGACATTGTCAAGGGAGAAGCTTGTTTGAAGGCGAATTATTTTGAAAAAATTTTTACTCCAGATACATCCGGCGCAGCCGCATGAGGCGGGCAGGGGTCAGGCCGTACTCGGCTTCCAGGTAGGCGTCGGTGGTGCCGTACTGCTCCCGGATGGTCTGTAAGACGAAGGGCCCGTCGTCCGGGTGGACGCCCGAGATGCCCAGGTAGAAGTATTTCTGCTCCGGTCGGGCGGCGATCTCCTCGGCGTGCTCGGCCCACAGGGCCTCGATCTCTTCCTTGCGGCAGGTGTTGGACTGGACGAAATCGGCGCAGATGGTCTCATCGGAAGCGCCGAGGGCCAACAGGATGAGCATGGCGGCCACGCCCGTGCGATCCTTGCCGCCGGAGCAGTGGAACAGCACCGGCGTTTCGCCGGCTTCCAGCGCCCGGAACAGCTCTTTGTAGGCCTTGTTGCCGTGGAGCATCCGCTCGTACATGGCCCGGGCCATCCGGTTGCCCTCGTCGGGCATCCCTTTCAGCAGGGTGAAGCGGTCTTCCGGGGAGAAATCCACTTCTTTGCCATCTTCGAGGCAGAGGCCGCAGATCTGCACCAGCCGGGCACCGTCCGGCACATAGTCCGGGGCCGCGGCGGCTTCGGTGCCGCTGCGCAGGTCAAGGATCAGGCGGAGGCCCAGGCTGTCCAGCAGCTTGCGGTCCGCCGCGCTGGTCAGGCAGGCCGTGGTGATGCCGCGGTAGATCTGCCCCCATTTGACGTGCTTGCCCTCGTCGGCCTCATAGCCTCCCAGCTCCCGGAAGTTGTGTCCGCCCGCAAAAGGCAGGGGGGTGCCGGGTGCCGGGTGCACGGGTGCGGCAGCGGCCGGGGCGGTGCTGGAAAGAACCGGGAAGTTGTAGAACGGCTTGGCCGGGCGTCCGCGGCGGGGCGGCAGGCTGGCGGCCCCGCCCAGCACCTCCATCAGATAGCTGCGGAGCAGGTCGATGTAGGCGGAACTGTGGTCCCGGCGCTGCACCAGCGAGACACAGAGTGGGGGCAGGTCTTCCAGCAGGACGTCCCGCACCCGGTCCAGCTCCCGCCGGGCC
>OFSD01002418.1_pt1 | contig 11903 bp, 14 predicted proteins | sample 1543191 | NCBI WGS metagenome assembly OFSD01 (sample SAMN04209221, study PRJEB22552) | human gut metagenome | biome: gut; material: feces | host: Homo sapiens | place: USA: Oklahoma
TGTTCCGTCATCACCTTCGGGATGTTTTTCACTTTTAGGGTATGGCTCTCCGTCATCACCACCGCTTGTTTCGGTTAAATTTTCCACCTCTGCAATATAAGGAACTATGTCAACAAGCGTATTCAACTGTCCCTTTGTAAAACCGTTATAATCGCTTCCGCCTTTTACGGCTTTTACCGTAATATCTGTATATGTTTCTCCTGCTTGTATAATTCCGACTTCATCAGTCGCAAAATATTTTGTATTATCGCCTGTTACTCTTGTACCCTTAGGGATAACAACATTTGCCATTAATGAATTTGTTAAATGGAAGCGTTCAATCGTACCTGATTTTTCCGGCTGCGCTCTTTCGCAATCTTCGCCTTCTCCTATTGCATCAAGAACTTCTGCTTTTGCATATCTTAAAAAACGCTGTTTTGTCTGTTCGTTTATATAATTGTATTTTTGAATGTAAAGAGCAGCAATAACATCTGCATAAATCCGTCTTTCATCTCCCGGATACAAAGGGGATTTTACGCCTGTTTCAACAGAACCGACAATGTCATTAATTATTTCTTTTGAATCAGTTGTTATAATATCAATATCGCTCATCAGGGCTCCTTTATTATGGTATTCAAATTAATAATTTCACTTCCTGTTGCTTCATCGGTTATAATATTTGCTTCCGATAAAGTTACTCTAGGCTCATAAGTTTCAATAAGCCACACCGCATGACTGATTGCTTCTGCATTTAAGTCAGGTGTATTTTTATCAATCAAATCAGGGTTCATCCCTCTTAATCTATCGTATGGAACTTCACCCTGAAACAATTTCATAAGGTTATAAACACATGTTTGGGGGCTTCCGTTTCCGTTTGAAAGCATAAACACCTACTTTCTTGTTTTCTTTTCCTGAGCGCTCGGACCAATGCCCAGTGCCGATTTTGCTTCTGCAATTTCTGCATCACTTACTCCGTAGCCTTTTTTCTTAGCTTTTTGTTTTTTTGATGTCGATACATACTGACTAAATTTTAAAGTATGTTCACCATGATAGATCCGTCCAAAATTTGACATAATGGTATTACCCAAAGAAACTTCTTCAAGTACAAAGTTACCTCTGCCGAGCTTATTGCTCCCGAAAAAGAATTCTCCGCTTTGTCCCGCAAGCTTTTTAAAATCTTCATGTTCTTGTCTCGGGTCTGTCCCAACCGCAAAACCGCTTGAAAAATTTACCTGTAATTCTTCAGGCATTAAGCCTTTTATAATAACTTTTTTAGCGCCTGATTTACTCTTTTTTTCTTCTGTTTTCAGTTTTGAACTTAACGTAAAGCTGCTAATTGCATTGACTTTTTGATTTGACACTTCAAATGTCTTATTTTTCCATTTAGCCTGTATTGTCATAGTTACCCCTTAGGCGCTGTTGTATCCGAGCCTTGATTGCCGTTACCATGAATATGGTTATTCTGGCTTGCAACGCTTGATGTCGTTAAGTCTTTTGCACTCATATTTTCCATAGCCTCTATGTTTTCGGTAGCTGTTATACTGCCCGGTATTATTCCAGTCCATTCGCCGTCCATACGTTCAAGGATAACGCCGCTCAAATCATCGAACAATGCAAAAACAACACTTTCACCCGCTTTGAGTTCTCCCATAGGTCCCCGTAAATGCCATGGAATTGTTAAGGGTTTTGTCGGCATATCAGGCTGAGACGAAGGAAGAACACGCGCTTTTGTGCAATCTCCGTTTCTGTCGAGCGGCTGGCTTTCGATTGATGAAATTATGCCCTTTTGTATTTCTGACATCAGACAACAGCCTTTCTAAAAAATACTTTGCTTTCCATATTTACATAATCCTGCCTTAAATGATGTATAAAAATATTACCGTTCCAAGAATTAGCGCCCGCAGTCTTTATTCCAACAACCGAACCCGCTGCAATACCTCTCATTAAAGGCGGTTTAAATGCACCGTTATTTAAATTCTTGTTTTCATGCCGCAATAAACCTTTTGCGTATCTGTTACCTTCATCCTGTGATGATATTTCACAGTTGATATTTTGAATTAGAGGTCTGTCAAGCCCGTTAGAACTTGTATAACTACCTGTAATTTCACCGTTTGAAATTAATGCATTTCCATAGCCTTTATCAAAGTTTTCATCATAAGAAAAATCTTCGTTTTCATTTAAAACAATGGTTTGCGCAGGTTCCTTTTTTTCAAGCGCTTCTTCGTTATAAACTATTAATTTTTTATCGTGAACAAGAAATCCCAAGCCTTCAAGTTTGCAGCGCTGGCTTATGAAATCAAAATCGGATATGTTTGCCTGCCTTACGTAAGAATAAATAACATCTTCAACATCGTATTCATCAAAACCAAGTCCATGCCTGTCTGCTATTTCCTCAAATAATTGATGTATATGTACATTCTGCCAAGACTTACTTACTTTTTTCTTAGTGAAATTTTTAGGAAAAGAGGAGGCTCTTAACGTCATCACTCCATTTTCAGGTTTTACTTTTTCAACAAACATTCTTCCTGTATCAGCCAATCCGTATTTGATTTGAATAATGTCGTTTTTATCAGGGTTCCATTTATCCCATAACCTCTTTGTGTCGTTAAATTCCATAACAAGATTATCTTTTTTGTTATCTGCAAACATATCGTGTTCACATTTGCTTAATGAAACACTGTCTTTTATATCTTTGCCGTTATACAAAATATTTAGAACATCATTGACCGCATCCTGTTCAATTTTTTGTGTTTTTAAAGGGCTTACATATATGGCCGCTTTTGATGTTTGATTTTTGCCTTCAGGGCAATATTCCATAAAAGAAAGCGTTATTTTGCCGATTAAAACACGTCCGTCATTTGTAAGCTGTTCTGCTAAAAGCGTTACTCCGTCAAGCATTACATTAGGCGGTCCGAATAAAGCATTTTCAAGCAGAAAAGGAGCTGATTTCCCGATAAATGAACTCATAGTTTCATATTCATTTAAAGGATTTACACCAACGGAATGGCTTACAGAATAAATCAGGCTGAATTTTTGAAGTTCGTGTCCTTCATTTATAAATGCACCGTTGTCGCCGTTTGATTTTTTCTTGATTTTATAGCTGCAATCAACTTTTTCAAGCGCTTTCAGCATAGTATTTGAAATTTCAAATTTTCTTTCATGCCATGAAGCCTGAACTGTCATAATTTCTCCTTAAAGCCAAGGCGGTAATGATTCACTTGTTTCCAGAGTATCAAAGACGGGGATTTTTAAAGTTATCCCGCCTTCAAATACTATTGTCGATATATATTCGGGGTTCGCCTGCATTATATGATGTGCAAAACTTTCTTCGCTGTAAAATTTGAGAGCGATTATATCAAACATATCGCCTTCAATCGTTATATAATCAGTATATGAGACTATCACCGCCATCGAAATTTACTCCCTTACTTCTAAGCCATTCCATAATCAAATCAACAAAATCACTTTCGCATTCTTTTAGTTTTTCAATAATGGATTGCGGGCTTACATCACCTTCGATTATCAACTGCGGACTGAAAGTGAAGCCTCCCAAATCATAAGAAGTACTTACGCTGTTATCTGCACCAAGAAGTTGTCCTGCCTGTTCCCAGAGTGACAAATTTTTCTCTCTGTATGCAGGGTCAAAGGATATTACTGCCTCACGCCCCGCTTCGCCTGCGATACTCGGACCGTCAGTCCAGCCCCCCGCAGCCAGTTTCGGCATTTCAGGATTAAAATCTATCATAGGAATTTTCGGTATGTTCATCCATTCGGGCAAACCTGTATTTATCCCGTTTATGAAACTGTTTATCATGCCTGAAATTGAATTTATTATTGCACCGAATGTGTTTAATATTCCTAATCCGACATTACTGAAAATATCTTTGATATTATCCCAAGCAGCGCTCCATTCTCCTGAAAAAACGTTCCTTACAAAGTCAATAAGATTTGTCAAAATATCAATTATATTTGTAATTAAAGGTGTAAAAGCATTTAGAGCTTCTTCTATAATCCCTGTCAGAACACCTCCGAAAAATGCAAACACAGGCCCTAAAAGTTTTCCCGTTGCAACCAGCAAAGGTAAAATCTCAGTTCCAAGTTTCAATAAAGGCGGCATAATTTTTGCAAGCTCTTTTCCTAAACCGTCAATCACGCTCTTGATTACAGGTGCAGCATTTTTTAAAAAATCTTCCCATACAGGCATAATTTCAGCAAATGCAGGCGCAACGGAATCCATTAAATCGCCAAGTCCTTCTGATATGACGGTTGCAATCGGTTCAAACATAACCTGCATTTTATTTTGAAACAGCTTCCACTTTTCGGGGGCATCGTATATATCCCATGCCGCATCTTTTATTGTTTCGCCGCTTTCCTGTAATGACTTGGTCAAATCCTGAATATTGAGTGAACCTTCACGAATTGCACGAGCCATTGAACTGCCTGCTTTGGTACCGAACACCTTAGCGGCAATATTAATCGCTTCGGTTTCTGTACGTGCTTTTTTAATCTTTGCATAATATATTGCCAAACCATCGCCTGCTGAAAGGTTTTCTTTCGCAAAAGCTGCCGTACTTTTCTTTAAAGCGCCCAATATTTCATCAGTATTAACACCTTCTTTTTCTAACTGTCCCATTAAAGTTGCGGCGGTTTGAAAACCGTAACCCATACCTTGTAATTGCGGACCGTATTGCTGCATTTTGCCAAGCAAATCCGTAAATCCTGCGCCTGTTGACTGAGAAACTTTAAAGATATAGTCCATTTGTCCGCCCATATCTTCTGCGTCAATATTCCACTGTTTAAAAGCTTTTGAACTCTCATCAACTACTGCTGTTACATCTTCTTTCATCAAATCCGATACAAGAAGCGCTTTTTCCGATACATTTTGAAGAACATCACCTGACAAATCAAGTTTAGTGTTAAAATCAGCAATTACAGTGCCGACTTTATCCATATCAGCAGGAACACTTGTATAAACGGCTTTAAAATCATCCTTTAAAGCTTCCAAAGCCTCCCCTGTTGCGCCTGTTTGTATTCTGATATTATCAAAAGTATCTCCGAATTCTTCACCAAGTTTCCATAGCTCTTTTGTAATATCTGATATGCCTTTGACAGCCATAACCCCGGCGGCAATAAATGTCGCTCCGATTGCAGCAGCTTTCAGGTCGATTTTACCAAGAAGGTCAGAAGCTTCATTTACGCTTCTGCCTAAAGAAGGGTCTATGGCACCTGCCAATTCTACAACTGTTTTCATTGTTTTACCTTTTGGTGCCATAGTTTAATTCCTTTTGTGATTAGAAAATTTTTTTTGTAATTTCTTTTGTTCCTGTTTTTCTTTTAAATCTTCAACGGTTTCTTTAATTTCGTTTATTAAATCCGTTATTTTCATACCGTAAACCGTATTTAAGGAGATACAGTAATATTTTGAGTACTTTCTTGCGAGTTTTCGGAGTTGTCTTGCGCTGATTCCGTTACTGCCTGCGAAGTAAAAAAAGATTGACCCGCTTTCATCAGCTTAACAACGTCAAAGCCTTTAATTTTTATTAAATCAATAAAATCATAATTTCTGTTTACTGCAATAACTGCGGCAAGAGCTAAATAAATATGGAGCGAACTGTCAACCTGTGCGACTTTTTGCACCATAGACCCGGTTGAACCCATTGACCGCGCTTTTGCCGTTTCTGCATTGGTGTAATCTTCTACCGTCAATTCGTCAAAATCATATGTCAATTCTTTTACTTCTGTTCCGTTTATCATAATCGGTTTTTTTAATATAATTTTTTCTAACATTGTTTCTCCTTTTTTTTAATGAAAAGGCGGTATAAAAACCGCCGTAATACGTAATTATTATAATAAGTTTCTTGTTGTTTGACCGTAATCTTCACCGTCAATCTTGATAATGCCTTTTAAAGGGTCGATAAGGTGCTGCTCTACCCCGTCTACAATCAGTTGATAGCGGATGACAGATATTGCAATTTCACCCGACCAGCTTGTACCCGGCTCAATAGAACCGCCTGAAAGTTTATTCGCGCATCCTCTGATAAAAGCCTTTATACCTGTCTGTTTTTTTGTGCCGTCAAGTTTTAAATCTTCCTGAACAATTCTGAATTCAAAATTCTTAGGCTCAAGTTTTTGTATTTTGCCGAGCTTTTTATTTAAACCGATTTTTGTAATACCTGCTTCCATAGCTTCAACTAAAGGTATTGGCAGCGAAATTGTTCCGTTTGCTTTATAGTCGGCTTTTAAAAAAGTTACATCAGGCAAAGTGCATGTTACGTCCTCCGCTATTACATCATTACCGCAAAGCAGTTTGTTCGCCAGTATCGGACCGTTTAAATCTATTGTTGCCATTATGCTGCCTCCTCTCCGACGTAACTTTTCAAGCCGTCATCAGTATAGTAAACTTTTGCGGTGTATGATTTACCTTGCGGTGTAACCGTTACAGGTATGTCAAAGAAAAAATCACCCTCCATAATATCACTTGTAGAATTTTCTTTTGCCAAGAATAATACTTTAGGTGTTCCGACAAGCGCTTCTTTTGCAACAAGTAAATCAAGCTGTTCCTGTTCTTCATTAATTATCGAATCCTTACGCTGGACAGATAAGCCTTTGTCGATATCATCGGCAAATCTGACCTGAAAATCATTTACGATATGATAAATCATTCTTGTATAAGTATCGAAAATTACTCTGGCGTCCATGTCGGTGCCGTAATTATAAGCGTCTGTATGACCACCCCAAATAACCCATTTACCGTTATTTCTGATAAAAGTTGTGATACCTTTTTCATTCAGTTTATTTGCTTTGCTTCTGCCAAAACCCTTTGATTTACTATCCCTGCCAAAATAAGGCCCTGTAACAGGTACAGGTTTATTTGAACATGTTTCTTTTGGTATTCCGTCGTTTTCAACATCCTGCCTCAAAAATTCAACAGCCATTAGAACAGAACCATGATAAATTCTCCCTGTCTGGCTGTCTTGTGCCATAGGCCATATTGATTTTGCGCGGTCTGAATTATAGTTATTTTTTTCTTTCCATTTCAGGGCTTTTTCCCTTGTATCAATTTTTTCTTCACCATCAACAATCGGTAAATCGGAACAAACAAAACACTGCCATTGTTCATCAACCGCATTTGCAGCGGTGACGGCAGCGCTGTAAACTTTCGGATTATCCATGTATCCCGGAACACATATAAGGTTCGGGATTTTTGATGTCTCGCGGTTAAATAATTCCAATAGTGCCAAGCCTGAATATTCTTCATTTGCTGTAACCGCTCCTATAAGGTCGTCATCAGTTATCAACGAAACATCAACTTCATCATACGAACAACTCAAAGAACCGCTTATAACTTCATCCTGCAAAGACTGAAGAATAACTGTGCCTTTTGTAAAGTTGTAATCGACTGAATAATCAACATCCAAAACTTTATCAGCCAGTGCAATACTGTCTAAAATTATGGTATCTGTTTTAAATTCTGCTCTGCCGTTAGTAAAAGCAATCTGCTTTGTTGTTTTTTCAGATTTCTTATGTATAGCAGGGTCAAGAACATTCACTAAATATATAGGCCCTATATTTCCCTGTCTGTTATCAAAATGCGCCGAAACAGGTTCTGATAATGTGAAACTGTTCCAACCCGAAGAATACCCGATTTTTGAATATGCGTCGGTTTTGTCGCTTACCTCAATAAATGTATTTATCAGGTCTTTTTCCTTATAATCTTTTACAAGATTAATCGGAGCTTTTCCAAAATAAATAACATTTGTAGATGATTTAACGGTAGTTGCCGTTATACTGTCACCTATGTTGCCATAGGTACCATGTTTATATGTCATTTTTTCCTCCTGTTAAAAAGAGGCATAGCCTCTTTAATCCAATAAATTTCTGTATTTTTGTTTTGTCCTCACAACAGATCGTTCAAGTGTAAAAGAGATTTGAGCATACCAGTAAGGAAAAAACACAGGTATATTTTCCTGCTGTGAAAGCGGTGTATATTCAACATTATTTTCTTTTATCAATCGTAAACCGCCAATATATTCGCTGTTCTCAATCTTTTCAAGAACTAAATCAACAAAATTCCAAGCGTCGCGCCACCCCTCAAAATTGCTGTCAAAAATCTTTTTTTTATTCTTTTTAATATGCATGCCGGGATTCCAAGTAGAAAACCCCAAACGAATGTTAAGTTCGCCTCTTTTGTCAATTATTGCATCATAACCGCTTTCAAGTTCAACGCATATTGAAGGAATTGAAGGCGCTGTGTTCGGAAGACCTTTTGAAGGTAAATAATGAACAAATACGGAAGGCTTAACCAATTTATAGTTATAGTCTTCCGGTGCTGTTTCATCATCAGGTATTTTAAATTCAATTTCTGAACAAACGTTATCTTCAAGCCATTTTTTTACGGCATCCAAGTTTGACACGATTGTCATAATTCCTCCTAGCAATTTATATTTTGATGAAGCGTTACCGTTGACATTCCCATATCTTCGTCCCACTCATCAACAAAATAAGGTTTGCCGTCAATAGTTGTTAATGTTCCAGCAGGCTGTTTCGGACCTAATTCGGAAGTTTTACCGAAAAGCATAACCGAACTTTCAGCAACAGCTAATGCAGCGCCGCTCTGTTTTTCCCGAAGTTTATTATCATCAAATATGCATTCTCTCTTAATACCATTTATATAATGATTTTCAGCAAAATCTTCAAAGTTAAAAAAAACGTTATTTAAATCAGATTTTAATTCATCTTTAAATCTCATTTTAAGAAACTACTCCGTCACTTGCTCCAAAATCCGGGGTTTCTGTGTCATCATCATCATCGTCGACTTCTTTTCGCTTTTCGTCTATTAAGTCAATAATTTCCTGCTTTTTAGTGCAAGCTTCCAAAGCTGTATTGTCAACGCCATATTTTAAAGCAATTTCAGACAAAGCAGCCATTTTCATTGATTTGTCGTAAGCCAATACATCATCGTAGCTCTTTTTTGGTTCAGGTTTATCATTGACAATTTCCGCCACTTCCAATTTTACAAGCCTTTCAGCTTCTGCTTTAGAAACCTCAAACGGTTTATCGTCTGAGGTTTTTGCTACTACACTGTTATTTTCATACAAGCCGTAAGAACCGCGTGTAATTTTTATTAATGTCATAAATATCTCCTTTTTAATCTACTAAGCTACTTTTGCCACAACCATAGGGTTTTTATTGTTGACAATCGGCAGAGGCTTAGCTGATACCCCTATTTCTCTTATATTTGATTTTCTGTCAGCCAAATATTTTGGAACTCTGCTGCCGGGCCAGCTGTGAAATTGGCCGTCTTCTTCAAGCTGTTCAACAGAACCGTAAAGAGTACGCCCGCAAGAAGGAGCCGTTAATGACACATAACCCGCAGGTACAAAGTTTTCATCCGCTCCCTCATCGTTTTCGTAAGTTTCATCATATACAAAAACGGTTATAATAATGCCTTTACAGTTTAGTCTGCCCAAGATACTTACACCTTCAGGAAGTTCTTCGGGCTTAATTTCACCGACTTCGTAACGTCTGTTATCAAGCTGTTCTTTGATTTTATTATTATTCATAATATAATCGGCAACAGTACCTTCAACAATTAAATCGGTTGCGGGCAAGCCGCGTTTTTTAAGCATTCTCGCCATATTATATAAGTCGCCGAGAATATCTGCTGCCGGGTCAGACCAGTTCTTGGAAGGAGTATAAACAGCAGGGTTTTTATCTTCTGTATAAAAACGAATTTCTTTATCTTCTTCGATTTTACCGTCAACGTAATGCTTCATTACATAACCGTTTTCAAATAAGGCTTTTGCACACATCCATTCTTCGCGGTTTGTAATCATTTCAGACATCTCGTCAATATCCGCAAGCGCCATCATATTTTGCCGCTCAGCAGGTGCAAGGTTTGAAAACAAAGCTTCGCCAAATCCGCGTTTTTTCAAATCATCGATAGTCATAGGACGTCTCGGCGCTATGTAAGGCGGTTCGTAGCTCTCTGTTCTGAAACCTTTTCTTGTTATTGTTTTTCCGCCTTTTCGAGGTGCTACAAAAGGCGCAAGTTTCTTTTTGCCGTCTTTGTAATCTACAAGCACGTCATTTGTTGTAAAAATATCAGTATTTTCATTTGTCGGAAAATATCTGTCACGTAAAAAGCTCTTCGCTTTCGGCATTTCCTCAACAGCCATTAAAAGCTGATGTGTGTTACTTATATCAATCGCCATTAATTCCTCCTTAATATTTCATGGCAGTATCGAGAAGAATACCGCCTTGTCTGAAATTTTCTCTGTCTTCATCTGTAAGTGTGTAGCCGTCCGCAACAATTAAGGCGTTTTCATTGAAATGTCCGACCCTGTAAGCTGTTGCTGCTACATCACCAGCTGTTGCGTCTTCCGCGTCTTCTGCAAGAATACAATTTGCTTTCGGTGCGCTCGTTTCACTTGAAAGTTTTTCTGTGCCCAATATTACAAACTTGCCGTCTTCTCCTTTTGCAAGCGCTGTCTTTCTTTTTAAAGCTCCCTGACCTTTTCGGATTATTACCCCGAATATATCAGGCTTAGGCTCATAATCATTAATTAAGTTGTCGTACTCCATTTCTTCGACAACCTGATTTAATCTTTGTGTCATTATTTTCTACCCCCCTTTAGTTGTGTATATAATTGCGCCGTTCTTGCCGCTTCGGTCTTGGCATCAGGTTTGCCGCTTGTTCCGCTGTTGCCGAGTGATTTTACCTTCTGGGCACCGCTGTTTAAAAAATCTGTTTCAAGATTATTTAAAGCTGAACGGTTGATTTTCTTATGTGCTTCTAATGACCTGTATGCCAACGTTGCAGCGCTGCAAGCTCTTTTACCGTATTTAGCTTCTGTAACCAGTTTTTTGTTCTGGATTGTTCCCGCAATTTTATCTATACTTTGTAATCTTTTGCGCTCTTTTAGTACTGCTTTTCTTGCTTTCGGAGATAAATTTTTCAAGTTTACAACTTCTTCTTCGTCTTCATTTTCCAATTCTTCATCATCTTCGCATTCAAGGTCTTCATCGTCTTCGTTCTCAAGTTCTTCATCATCCTCGTTTTCGAGGTTGTCTTCATCCGAGTTCTTTTTGTTTTTTTTGTTTGTTGCAGGAGGTAATTGTTCCTCCTGTTCCTCAAGATTTTCTTCATCCAAAAGCTCGTCTTCTTGTTCTTCTGCTTCATTACACATAGCAAGCCCCTTTAAGAAGAAATTTTGTAGTTTTTTCATTGTAAATGCCATTTGTTTTCCTCCTGTCTTATCCGAATTTTTATTTTTCAATCTTTTTAAAACTTTCGGCGGGATATGATACCCGCTGATATTATGTTTTACTCCGTTTACTAGCAATATTTTTTTGTTTTGCAGTTCAAACTGCGGCTCTGCTTCCTCATCCTCAATAAGGACATCAACAAAACCCAGCTCCTTAGCTTCTATACCCGTCATCCACGTTTCAGCTTTGATGAGTTCTTTTATTTCTTCTTCGCTTAGCCCTGTCTTGTCTTTATAAATCTCAACCATGGATTTCTCGGCACAATCAAAAGATTCTATTGATTTCAGCAAATCATCTTTTGAATAAGAACCTTCCATTTCGCCCTTTGCCTCATGTATCATTATTTCAGATGAACGGTAAGCTTTTACAACATCACAAGAACAAAGAATTAGTGTTGCAGCGCTGCCCACAAATCCCTCTGCAATACCTATGGTTTTTGACTTCAACCCCTTTATTGTATTCCCGATTGCAATTCCTGTATCTAAGATACCGCCTCCTGAATTAATACGGATTGTAATTATGTCTTTGTCTTTAATTTTTTCTAAATCCTCATTAAAGCCTTTAGGAGTTATAAATAAATCATCTACCGGTTCACCTGTGAAAAAATCAACCGGTGTTCTGTCAAGTACATCGCCATATAAAATTATTTCACCATG
>OFSD01002420.1_pt1 | contig 11899 bp, 10 predicted proteins | sample 1543191 | NCBI WGS metagenome assembly OFSD01 (sample SAMN04209221, study PRJEB22552) | human gut metagenome | biome: gut; material: feces | host: Homo sapiens | place: USA: Oklahoma
CTTCGTCGTACCGGATGCCGTAGTCCATCAGGGTGCCGGTGCCCTTGCCCTTGCCATCCAGACCAATGACACCCTCCAGCGTATCGTAGGGACGGCCGGTGGCGGCCAGCAGAGTATCCCCTGCCCGCAGCAGACCAAACAGGGCCACGGCCAGAGTATGGGTGCCGCTCTGGAACTGGCTGCGCACAAGGGCGTCTTCCGCGCCCATCACCTGGGCAAAGATCTGCTCGAGTTTGGCGCGGCCGGAATCCCACAGGCCATAGCCCGTGGTGCCAAGCATATCGGTAGAAGACATCTGGGTATCCCCAAAAGCCTTGAGCATCTTGAGCTGGTTGAAATCCCGGATCTCCTCCATGTGGCGGAAATAGGGCTGGCAGAGCTCCATGGCCTTTTCGTCCAGGGCGAGCACCTCGGGTTTATAATCAAAGAAATGGTTCAGCATTGACATGTTTAAAAATTTTAATCCTTTCCAATCGGGCTTTCGTAACGCGCAAGGGTGCCAAGCGGGTGGAAGCCGAGTTGTGTGTAAAAATGCACCCGCTCGGGGCTGCAGAGGAAAACGGGCTGATCCCCCTGCGCGGAGAGGGCGTTGGCCATCTGGACAATGAGCCGCCCGCCGACCCGCTGGCCCCGGAGAGCTTCGGCGGTCTGGCCGCAGGCCATGTAGGCCTGCCCGTTGCAAAGGGCGTAGGCTCCCACCGTGCAGACGATGTTCCCGCCCTGCTCCAAGGTCCAGACCAGTGCCTTGCCCCGGCTGCGCTTGGTGCAGAGCTCCGAGTAAAAATCATCCCGCCGGGCAGGCCGGTCCGGGAACAGATTTTCCGCCACCGGGCCGGAAGCCGGATCTTCCACAAAGGTCAGGCTGTCCCAGAGGGCTTTCTGCGCCTCGGTCTGGGCTGGCAGGGGCAGCTGTTCCCCCGCCGCAAGGCCGAAGATGGTGTGGTCACACGTCTTTTGCCAGCCTACAGGGGGTGGGCACTCGGCCTCATCCAGAATGACGGCCCTGCAGCCGCAGAAATTCAGAAAACTGGCCAGCTCCTCGGGGTTGGCGTGGCCTGCCGCCCAAGCCGTGCGGCCGCCGATGTCCAGCGCCAGCGTCGGCCCGGCAAAAAAACGGCCCGGCTGGGCTTTGCCCAGCAGCTGCAGCGCCAGCGGCAGGGTAGCCCCGCAGCAGAGCTTCCCCCGGCAGGCGTTCAAAAAGCGCTGACGCTGGCGGGGCGTGTTTACCTGTGCGATCACTTGAGCTCGTTGACGATCTTCTTGAACTCGCGGCCGCGCACCTCAAAGTTGGGGTAGAGGTCAAAGGAGGCGCTGGCGGGCGAGAGAATGATCTCATCGCCAGGGTGAGCGGCGGCTCGGGCCAGCTCCACAGCATGCTGCATGTTATCCGCGTGCTCGATGACGAGGCCGCTGGCGGCAAAATCCGGATGCTCCCGCACCACTTTTTCAATGCGGGGGCCGGTAGCGCCCATGAGGATCAGGGTCTTGACGTGCCGGATGACCTCCGGTGCCAGAGGCTCATAGGGGATGTGCTTGTCGTAGCCGCCCGCGATGAGGATGAGCTTCTGGTTGAAGCTGCGCAGGCCCGCGATGGTACGGGTGGGGCTGGTGCCGATGGAGTCATTATAATAAGTAACGCCGTCCAGCACACGGACCGGCTCAATGCGGTGCTCCACACCCGTAAAGGTGCTGCCCACTTTCTGGATGGCTTCTACCGGCACCTCGCCCCAGACGGCAGCGGCAGCTGCCAGCAGATTCTCGATGTTGTGCAGGCCCCGCAGCTTGACGTCTTTCTGGGCCAGGAACGGTGTCACAACGCCGTCCTCGGCCATGCAGAGCATTCCGTCATCCCGCAGGAAAGCACCATTGTCGGTCTCGTGCAGGCGGGTGAACCAGACCTGCTTGCCCTTGCAGTCGGCCTGCATCCCACGGGTGATCTCGTTCTCATAGCCCAGCACCTCGCGGCAGGGCGGCACCTGATGGATGAGGATGTTCCGCTTGGCGTCGATGTACTCCTGCATATCCTTGTGGTGGTCCAGATGGTTGGGGGTAACGTTGGTGACCACCGCGATCTTCGGGCTCTTGTGCATACTGATCAGCTGGAAGCTGGACAGCTCCACAACCGCCACATCCTCCGGAGCCACCTCGGGCAGCATGGGCAGCAGAGCGGCGCCGATGTTGCCACCCAGGTGCACCTTGCGGCCAGCGGCCTCATAGAACTTGGAGATGAGGGTGGTGGTGGTGGTCTTGCCGTCGGAGCCGGTCACGCCCACGATCTCACAGGGGCAGAAATCAAAGAAAAGCTCCACCTCGCTGGTGACCATGGTACCCGCCGCCATAGCGTCCTGCAGGGGCTTTTCAAAATAGCCCACAAAGCCGGGGGTACGCATGATGATGTCCTGGCCTTTGAAGCCTTCGAGGTAATTTTCGCCCAGGCTCAGGTCAATGCCCAGCTCCCGGATGGTGGCAGCGTAATCGCCAAAATCGTCCACGGACTTCTTCTGGTCGCAGAGGGTCACATGAGCGCCCAGCTCCACAAACTCCTTGATGAGTGCCTTATGGCTGACGCCGGCACCAATGAATGCAACCTTTTTGCCCTGGATCAGTGCGGCAAGCTGCTGCTGTTCTTTCTGCATAAATCAGGTTCCTCCCAAATTATATAGATATCGTAAACTACTGCGTGATTTTTTACGTGGCTCGCCCTCTCCGTCATCGCTTACGCGATGCCACCTCTCCCAAAGTGAGAGGCCTTGGCAGTCCATGCAAAGAGCACCTCTTTGCCAAGGGCTCCCCCTTTGGGGGAGCTGGACGCCGAAAAGGCGGCCTGAGAGGGCTAGGCCGTTAATCATTTTACACCTTTTCGGTCTGCTTGGCAACGGAAAACCGCCAAACGGAGCAACAAAATCCCCTGAGAAATTCACAAAAAGGCAATTGTCTTTTCCCCTGCTTTCTGCTACACTTACAGTGCGCCTTTTTTCGACGCTGCATCAACGGGTTATTCCGGCCCGTGCCCTGCAGCGCCCGGCACACGCAAAACGGGGGCCTAGAGCCCTGAAAGGAACTTTCCCTTTGAAACGATCTACCAAACAAAATCTTTCCCACGGCCCGCGCAGGGTGCTCTGTGCCCTCCTCGCTGCCGTGTTTGTGCTCAGTCTGGCCGGGTGCGGCTCGGGCTCGGCCAGTTTTACCTGGTTCGTGGATACCATCCCGTCAAACCTCGACCCGCAGGTAGCCTCCACGGCTTCGGACGTCATCGCCTGCGAGAACCTTTACAGCGGCCTTGTCCGTAAGGACGCCAGCGGCAAGCTCGTCCCAGCCCTTGCGGAACACTGGGAAGTCTCCTCGGACCGCCGCACCTACACCTTTACGTTAAAGAGCGGCCTGACCTATACCGCCACCAAGGGCGCAGCCACCGACTACGCCATCACAGCCGAGGATTTCGTGTTCGCGTTCCGGCGGATGTTCCGGGCCGATACTGCTTCTCCCTATGCGGTGGAATTTTCCGCCATTGAGAACAGCGCCGCCGTGCTGGCAGGCCAGCTGCCCGAGACAGCCCTCGGCGTTCAGGCGCGGGGTGATGCCACCCTTGTGTTCTGCCTGAGCGAGCCGGACGAGAATTTTCTCTCCAAGCTCACCCTGCCCGGCGCCATGCCCTGCGACGAGGACTTTTTCAACAGCACCCGGGGTACTTATGGCCTGAGCGCCGCCTCCACCCTTTCCAGCGGAAGCTTTTACCTTTATAACTGGACCGCCAGCGGCCTGTTTCTCCGCCGGGATCCCAGCGGGAACCGCATCGACAGCCTGCGGCTGGTGCAGAATACCGGTGCCTCCGGCCAGTCGGCAGCCCAGCTCATTGCCAATGAAAAATGCTCCGCGGCTCTGGACGAAACCGGCGAGGCCACCAGCCTGCAGAGCATCTCCTACTCGGATACCACCTGGAGCCTGCTCTTCAACTGCAATTCCGTGTTTGGCTCTACCCCGTTGCGGCAGGCGATGGCCGAGGTGGCCCGCACCGCCGCCAGTACCCCGGACTCCGGGCTGTTCGCACCGGTCACGGGGCTCATCCCGGACGGGCTGACCGTGGACGGCATCGATTACCGCGACGCCGCAGGCGACCCCACCCCCGCCCCGGTCGATGCCGTCAGCCTCTACCGCGAGGCCCGGCAGGGAATGTCCAACTCTGATTTCAACAATGTCACCCTCCTGCTGCCCGCCGGCAGCGGCCTGACTCAGGCAGCCGAGGAGATCAACGGCGAGTGGCAGAAACAGTTTTCCCTCTTCTTCTCGCTGGAAGAAGTGGAACCGGAGGAATTTGAAAAGCGGCTTGCCGAGGGCAATTACACCATTGCGCTGGCCCCCATCAGCGCCGAGAGCGGCAGCGTATACAACGTGCTGGCCCAGTTCACCGCCCAGGGCGGCGGGCTGACGGGCTACGCCAACTCCCTTTACGCCACCCAGCTTTCCGCCAGCAGCACCGCCACGGGCAGCGCCCGGTGTTCCCTGCTGGCCGACTGTGAGCGCCAGCTGCTGAGCGACTGTGCCGTGGTGCCGCTGTTCAGCCAGCAGAAGCGGCTGCTCATCGCAAGCGGCATCCAGGGACTGGTGTTTGACCCCTTTGGCCCGGTGCTGGACCTGACTGAGACCACGCTGAAAAAGTAACGCAATTTCTTTCGGAGGAGGCTTTGTTGTGGACACCAACGTTTTCCGATATGTGCTGGAAGTAGACAAATGCAAAAACATCACGTTGGCGGCAAAGCACCTGTTCATCTCCCAGCCTGCCCTCACCAAGCAGTTGAGCAAGCTGGAAAAAGAGCTGGGCTTCCAGCTGTTTGACCGCGCCCACACGCCCATCACCACCACGCCGCAGGGGGAGCTTTTTCTGGATTTTGCCCGGCGGTATCAGGAGCTGGAGCAGGACTTTCAAAACGACATCGCTCTCAGCCGCCATACCCCGGCGGTCCCGGTCCGCATTGCCACCACCCACCGGGGCGGCGGATACGCCGGCATCCACACCGCCGCCTTTATGGCCGCTTACCCCAACATCTGCCTGGAATATCTGGACACGAGCGCCCGTAAATGCGAGGAACTGCTGGAAGAAGAGCAGGTAGACCTTGCCATTTACACCGACCCCATCCTCTCCAGCAAACTTGAATATATGCCTTTGGAAGAGGACCCTCTGGTCTTCGTTATCCCGCAAAGCTCTCCCCTTCTGGCTGGGCTGGACCTCTCCGGCAATTCTTTGGAGCACCCCGTGGAGATCGAGTCCCGGCGCTTCCGCGACCCCTCGCTGCGGTACATTCTTGCCACCCCCGGGCAGGGGCTGTATTACGCGGAGAATGCTTTCTTCAAAAAATATCGTGTCACTCCACTGGACCCTCTCCGGGTGGAATACGTCGATACCCGCTACTCGGTCGTGCAGAGCGGTTGCGGCATCGCATTGTTCCCGCACACCACGGTCATCCAGCACTCTCATGGCAACAGCCAACCGCCGCTTTATGGCATCCCGAAAGGTGACGCTTTATACCGCTACATCATCATTGCCCGGAAAAAAGGCCGCACCCTCTCCCCCGATGCAGAAGCCGTCTGGCGTTTTATGGTGAACCAGCGGCTGGAAGCCAATCACCATTTGGAATCCACTCCATAACCATCCCGCATTGCCCGAACCGAGCCGACGTCTTTCCGGCCCGGTTCGTTTCGTTTGAAAGCGTTCTCGCTTTTTCGCGCGATTCCAAATGGTTATCGGCCCGGCGAAAACGCGGAATCGAGGAAGTATTGCATAATTCATTCTCCACGTCGTATAATGCAATTGTTAGATTTGCTAGCAAATAAATCGGACAACCTGAAAGAAATGAAATGGAGGACGCAAAGTGAAAACGTTAAAAGAAACCAAGATCCTTGGTTTTCCCCTTTGGATGTTCCTGATTCTGGCGGCTCTGATGATGGTGATGGCGGCCAACGACTGGATGCTGACCAACATGGTCGGTGCACTGGCCTTCGCTATGGTCGTCGGCACCCTGCTGGGCTGGGTGGGCGATCACATCCCCGTCTGGAAGACCTGGTTCGGCGGCGGCATGCTCTTCGCCTGCCTTGTGGCCGGTGCCTTCAATACCTTCAATCTCATCGGTGAGGGCTCCAAGGAAGCCCTGAACACCTTCAACGGCACTACTGGTTTTCTGGACCTGTACATTCTGATCCTGATTACCGGCTCTGTGCTCTCGGTGGACCGTAAAATGCTTCTCAAATCCTTTGTGGGTTATATTCCCACCATCCTTGCCGGTATCGTCGGCGCGCTGGCGTTGGCCGGTGTTGTGGGCGCTGTGACCGGCGTGGGCGCCATCGAGGCCATCACCGGCTATGCCATCCCCGTCATGGGCGGCGGCAACGGCGCAGGCATCCAGCCCATGAGCAAGATGTGGGCGGCTGCCACCGGCGGCGATGCTTCCACCTGGTATGCGTCTGCCTTCGCCATCATCAGCATCGGAAACCTCGTGGCCGTCATCATGAGTGCACTGCTCAATAAGCTGGGCAATGCTCATCCCTCTCTCACCGGCAACGGGCAGCTCATGAAGGGCATGGAAAATGCAAAGGCTTCCACTGCCGAAGAATACAAGCCCACTGTGGCCGATTACGCCACGGGTCTGGCCCTCGGCGTTGTCTGCTATAACGTTGCCAACCTCTATTCCAAGCATATTTCCATCATCAACAACCATCTGGACCTTGGCTTCTCCATCCACACCTTCGCCTTCATGGTCATCCTGATTGCTATCCTCAACATCTCCAACATCCTGCCGGAGAATGTCAAGGCTGGTGCCAAGGGGATGCAGCAGTTCTTCGTTAAGTATATGTCCTTCCCCCTGATGATCACCGTCGGCATCGGCACCAACCTGTCGGACTACGCCAAGGTCTTCACCAACCCTGCCTACATTCTCATCATTGCAGCCACTGTCATCGGCGCCATGATCGGCACTTTCCTGATGGGCAAGCTGTTTGGCTTCTATCCCGTCGAGGGTATGCTGACCGCCGGCCTGTGCATGGCCAATGGCGGCGGTTCCGGCGACGTCCAGTGCCTTGGCGCCGCACACCGCATGGAGCTGATGTCCTATGCACAGATCTCTTCCCGTATCGGCGGCGCCATCATGCTGGTGGTGGCAAGCTTCTTCTTCGGCAAATTCCTGTAAATCGAATTGTGAGGTACAACTATTATGGCAAAAGAAAATCCCCTTGCTTCCAACCTGACGTTGGAACAGCAGAAAAATCTGTTTGGCAACGCCTACCTGAATATGCTCTGGCACTGTCCCACCGACCAGCGCTTTCCCTACTGGGTCCATCTGCCGGACTGTTATTATGATGAAAAAGACCCGCACTATAAGCTGCTGGTCATCATCCACGGCACCGGCTGCGCGGTGGAAGATTACGTCCGCCACGCCAAAGAGCTGGCCGACCGAGACCATGTGGCGGTTCTGGCTCCCCTCTTTCCCGGCGGCCTCATCCAGCGGGATGATTTCAACAGCTATAAGCTTCTTTCCTGCGACGGCGTCCGCTATGACCAGATCCTGCTGGACATGATCGACGACATGGCCAAGCGTTATCCCGGTGTGGAGACAGACAAGTTCTTCCTGTTCGGCCACTCGGGCGGCGGCCAGTTCGTCAACCGCTTTCTCTTCGCACATCCCGAAAAACTGCGTGCCTGCGCCATCGGTGCACCGGGCCGTCCCACCTTCCTGAACCCGGACGAGGATTATTTCTGGGGCACCCGGGATTTCAAGAACTACTTCGGGCATGACGTTGACCTTGCAGCGGTCCAGAAAGTCCCCGTTCTGGTCATCGTCGGCGAAAACGACACCAAGTTCATCGGCGATTCGCCTTACGGCGACAACCGCGTGGCCCGCATGAAGAGCCTGCAAAAGAACCTGCAAGACCACGGGGTGCACACCGAGTTGACCATCCTTCCCGGCTTTGCCCATGAGGGCGGCGAGAAGGAGCGGGTGCAGGCGGCTCAGCATTTCTTTGAAGCTTATCTCTGATTTCTGAATCAACCCAAATAACTATAAACGCCGGAGCTTCTGTTCACGCAGAGGCCCCGGCGTTTCCTTCATTTTATGCTGTTTTATCGCTTATTTTATTTCTTTGCCTCTACCGACGGGCGAACCACACTGGTGAGCGGGTGCGGCACATAGAGCTCTTCCAGATACTCCACCTCTTCCGGCGTCAGAGTCACATCCAGCGCGATCTGGCTCATCTTGCAGCCGATGCAGACCTTAGAGACATTGAGGTCGGAGTTTCCCAGTTTGGTGTATTGCATTGCAAAAACCTTCTCATGATCGATGGATTTCCTCATACAACTTTTAGATTGCCGTGCCTTTTGTCGGCACAAAAAAGCGGCTCATGTCCACATGCTCCAGCTGCAGCAGGCGCACTTTTTTCTCAATGCCCCCGGCATAGCCTGTCAGGCTGCCGCTGGTGCCCACCACCCGGTGGCAGGGGATGATGATGGAGATTTCATTGTGGCCTACCGCCCCACCGACTGCCTGTGCCGACATCCGGGTCTTGCCCTGTTTTGCAGCCAGCTGCCGTGCCAGCGCGCCATAGGTCGTGGTCTGGCCGTAAGGGATCTGGAGCAGCAGCTCCCACACGGCCCGCCGGAACGGCGACCCAACGGGGTGGAGCGGCGGGGTAAAATCCGGCTCCCGGCCGCTGAAATAAACATCCAGCCAGCGCTTTGCCATTTGTAAGGCAGGCGTCTCTCGCTCCTGCTGTTCCGGGCCAAGGATATTGGCGAAATATTTTTCTCCCTCAAACCAGAGGCCGGCCAGGCCCACCTCATCCGCCGCCAGCAGGATGCCGCCCAGCGGGGAATCGTAATGCAGGGTGTACATCCTGTTGCATTCTTCCTTCTGGCTCAGGCAGGTAGTCTCTCCCACTCCATCCTGAAATCGCATTTACATCTCGCTCCCTATTTGAACGGCTCCCTGCTCCCGCAGTTTCAGGCGGTAACAGCTGCCCGGGCCAAACACGCTCTCGATGGCCGCGCAGTAAGCTTCCAGCAGCGGGGCAGGCACAAAGGCCTGGATCGTCCCCGCAAAACCGCCGCCCTGCATCCGCCAGGCTCCGCCGCCCGCTTCGAGGATGCTCTGGCTCAGCGCCAGCGCGATGCTCAGCCCCTGATGCCGCGGGTCGGAGGCGCAGTAGACGTTCTGACAGTACGCAAACGAGGAATGGCCATTTGCCCGGATGAGATGCAGAAACTCCGCAAAGTCTCCTCGTTGCAGGGCATTCTTCTGGGCCAGCGCCCGGGCGTTTTCCTGATAATAATGAATGGCCCGCAGGACAGCTCGATCCCCGCATTGAGTGCGCAGCCGGGGCAGCGCCTGCCAGAATGCTGTTTCCGGCACCCGCCCCAGCACATTCTGGCCCAGACAGGCCGCCACAGCCTCCATTTCCCGGCGAATGGCCGCGAATTCCCCGGTCAGCTCGCTGTGGCTGGCCTGGGTATCGGTCACGCAAAGAGTAACCCCCTCCGGCAGCAGACCCGCCGCGTGGATTTTTTCAATTTCAGGGGCACAGGGGTCCGCAAAATTTGCAAAGATGACGCCGCCCACGGCACTGGTCAGCTGGTCCAGCAGGCCGCAGGGCTTGCCGAAATAAGTATTCTCCGCATACTGACAGATCTTTGCCATCTCCGGCCCCGAGAGGCCGCAGCCATACTCCCCGTTGAGGACGACGGCCATTCCCATCTCAAACGCCGCCGAGCTGGAAAGGCCGGACCCCCGCAGAACATCGCTGGCGGTGTAGGCATCAAAGCCGCCGGTCTCTTTCCCCAGCGCCCGGAATCCCTCCGCAATGCCCCGGATCAGGCTGGCGGAATGGGTGCTCTCCCCCTGTTGGGGCTCCGGCTCGCTCAGGTCAATGACGTCCAGCTTGTTGAACCCCCGGGATTTGACCCGGATGAACCCGTCATCGCTGGGGGACGCCACCGCGATCAGATCCAGTGTCACCGCCGCCGCCAGCCCATAACCGTGCTGGTGGTCGGTGTGGTTGCCGCCCAGCTCGGTCCGGCCCGGGGCCGAGTACAGCCGCACCTGCCGCCCCGGCCCAAAGTAGAGCTCAAACTGTTCCAGTGCCGCCGCATAGCGTGCCCGCTGCCGCCTCAGCTCTGCCGCACCGCCGCCGTACAGCGCCCCCAGTGTCTCGTCCCATTTACCCGCCAGAATTTCGTCCCGGACCTGTGCACTCGTTGCCATCGCAGAACCTCCCCGCAAAATTCCTCCATGCTGGTTTGATACAACTATTTTAATGCATCGACGCCCGATTTTCAATTCGATTGCCGAAAAAAGCATTTTTTTGGTGTCCAGCCCAAAGAATAAGATGTACTTTTGTTGAATTTGCAAGGGCAATTGTGGTATACTGGCACCAGAAATCTGACAGGCGGGAGGGAGCCACAATGGCAGACGTTTATAAACAGTCGTTCAAGCAGAGCGACACCAATAATATTGAACTTTCCATCTTCAACTGTGGTTTGGAGCGCTGCGCCCCCGGCCAGACCTGGGGGCCCGGCATCCGCGACCATTACCTCATCCACCTTGTCGTCTCCGGCCGGGGCGTATTTGAGGTGGGCGGCAAGACCTTTGCGGTCGCGCCAGGCGATCTGTTCTTTGCCAAGCCCAGCCAGCTCATCCGGTATACGGCGGATGAGCAGCAGCCCTGGGAGTACAGCTGGGTCGGCTTCAACGGTGCCTGCGCCCATAAGCTGGCCGCTCAGCTCCCCTTTACCGATGAAGCACCTGTCCACCACACGCAGGACCCGGAGGGGATGCGGGCCGCCCTGACCAACATCTACTCCTCCCGCGGGCTGCAGCCTCAGGACGAGGCTGCCATGGTGGGCTATCTCTACCTGTTCATCTCCGCCCTCATGCGGGAGACCAGCGAGTCCAAGCCCCACAGCACTTCTTCCTCCAGCCAGTATGTGCTCAACGCCATCAAGTACATCCAGTTCAACTACTCCCACGACATTTCCATCGACGATGTGGCCAAGAGCGTGGGAGTTTCCCGCAGCCACCTGTACCGGGTGTTCATGCTCAACGTGGGCCAGAGCCCCATTGATTACCTGACCGAATACCGCATCAACGAGGCCTGCAAGCTGCTGCGGGCAGGCAACCTGTCCATTGCAGAGGTGGCCATCTCGGTAGGCTTCTTTGATCAGTTCTATTTTTCGCGGGTGTTCAAGCGCGCCAAGGGCGTGCCGCCCAGCAAATACATGGCCACCCAGACCGATCCTGCCGCCGCCGCGCCGCAGGAAAAACCATAAGGAGACCGTTCCAACATGCCTTTACAGAAAAATCAACTCCTGACCCTCCGCATTGAGCGCCTTTCCAGCGACGGCAGCGGCGTGGCCCACTCCGCGGACGGCGAGGCCGTTTTTATACCCAACACTGCCCCCGGCGATGAAGCGCGGATCAAGATCGTCAAAGACTGCGGCCGCTACGCGTTTGGCATTCTGGACCAACTGCTCACCCCCTCGCCCGACCGCGTGGAGGTAGACTGCCCGGCCGCCGGTCCCTGCGGCGGCTGCAGCCTGCGTCATCTCAGCTATAAGGCAGAGCTGCAGGCCAAACACGAGAACGTAACAGACGCGTTCCGCCGCATTGGCGGGCTGGATGTCCCTGTGCTGCCCACAGTCCCCTCCCCCGAGGTGGACCGCTACCGCAATAAAGTGCAATTCCCGGTCGGGCGGGACAAAAACGGCCAGCCCTGCATTGGTTTTTATGCTGGCCGCACCCATCGCATCGTCCCCTGCCCGGACTGTAAGCTGCAGCCCGGCGTGCTCAATGAGATCGGCAACGCGCTCTGCACATTCTTCGCCGCCCATGGCATCCAGCCCTACGACGAGGAAAGCGGCAAG
>OFSD01002422.1_pt1 | contig 11888 bp, 11 predicted proteins | sample 1543191 | NCBI WGS metagenome assembly OFSD01 (sample SAMN04209221, study PRJEB22552) | human gut metagenome | biome: gut; material: feces | host: Homo sapiens | place: USA: Oklahoma
CGGCGAGCTTGATAATTATTTCGACCGTTTTCCAACATGGGCAAACCCTGCGAAAGCTACAAACCCTATGATAATACGTTGGCAGAATTTTATTGAGGGAAGATATGATAAAGTGCTTGGCTATCTTGAAAGAGAGTTTGACTATTATGAGCGCAGAACAGTGAAGATATCAGCGGATAACGAGCAGGGAAGCGTTCTGATAGGGGGCGTTGAAATAGAAAGTGATTATAGCGGCACATATTTTGACGGCTGTGAGATAAAATTGAACGCACAAGCAAAATCAGGCTGGCATTTTGACCATTGGGGGGGCGTAAAGGGCGATAACACCCAATCGGAGATAAAAGCTAAGGTGAATGGAGATATGAATATCAAAGCCGTTTTTGAAAAAGATATTATTTAGCATAAAAAAGGTCTGTCACCAAAATCAAGTGACAGACCTTTTACTATATAACTTAACCTGCAAAATCAATATCTACAGAGCATATCTCAGCGTCAGTTCCTACCCTCATGAAAGTGCCGTATACACCAACACCAGAGGTGACAATGGAGTACATATTATCTTTCTTTATCATGCCACATGGGTTTTCCCAGAAAAGACCTATTGTCAGATTGCCTGGGAAAAGCTGCCCGTCATGTGTGTGGCCTGAGAAATCTATGTCTGCACCTGCGTCAGCGGTCTTTTGAAGCTCGTCAGGCTCGTGGGAAAGCACGAATATCGGTTTGGTCTTGTCAAGATCCTTCGTAAGCTCTGATATCTCTGCACGAGTGCCGTCCTCAGTACCGGGCTTGTCAGTGTCACGCCTGCCCACAAGATAAAACTCATCGTTTATCAAAACAGACTCATCATTGATAAGCTTTATGTTACACTCTTTCATAAAGTTTGTCATTTTTTCGTTGTGGAGCATATGCAGGTCGTAGTTGCTCTCCAGCGCCACGAGGTCGCAGTCCGAGAGGGCTTCATGTACGACGGGGGTCAGCACACCAAGGTCGGTGGCGATGGTCATGGTCTTTTCGTCGGGGGTGTGGATGCGGTAGCCCACGCAGGGCACATCGTGGCTGGTGGGGAAGGCTTTGACCCCGAATCCCCCGATCTCTGCTTCCCGGCCCGGCGTCAGGGCCGTCATATCGCAGGAGGGGGGGACGACATGGTTCTCCTCCAGAAACCCCAGCGTCTCCTCCGCGCCGTACACCGGCAGCGGATGCTTTTTCAGGAAGGTAGAAAGCCCCTTCACATGGTCGCTGTGCTCATGGGTGACAAGGATGCCGTCGCAGTCGGCGGGGTCCAGCTCCACCGCCTTGAGGGCCGCGCCGGTGGTCCGGACGCCCTTGCCCATATCCACGATGAGATACCGCTGCCCGCAGCGCACCACGCTGCTGTTGCCGGACGAACCGGAGTAAAGCGAGATAAATTCAGACATGATAAACCTCAACAAACAAAACCTCTCCGTCTGCTTTACGTCCGTTGATGCAGCGTCTCCCCCTTGTCCGGGGAGGCGGCATCGCGCAAACGATGACGGAGAGGTTTTTCTCAATTACATAGCCTGTTCCAGTGCAGCGGGCACCCGCTCCACCTTCTCGATGTCTGCGCCAAGGCCGCGCAGCTTCTCGACGATGTTCTCATAGCCGCGCTCGATGTGGCCGATCTCCTCGATCTCGCTGGTGCCGTCGGCCATCAGGGCCGCGACCACCATCGCTGCACCGGCACGCAGGTCGGAGGCGCGCAGCGGGGCGGGAGAAAGCTTCTCGACGCCCTCAAACACGGCCACCTGACCGTCCACCTGCACGTTCGCGCCCATCTTGCGCAGCTCGTCCACATAGCGGAAACGGTTGTCCCAGACGCTCTCGGTGACGGTGGAAGTCCCCTTCGCCACGCTGAGCAGGACGCCCATCAGGGGCTGCATATCGGTGGGGAAGCCCGGGTGGGGCATGGTGTTGATCTTGAGGGGCAGGATGTCGCCGGTGCGGCGAACCCGCACAGCATCGTCAAACTCCTCCACCTCAATGCCCGCACGGCGGAGCTTTGCGGTGATAGGCTCGAGGTGCTTGGGGGTGACGTTCTTCACCAGCACATCGCCGGCGGTGGCTGCGGCGGCCACCATGTAGCTGCCGGCCTCGATCTGGTCGGGGATGATGCTGTAGGTGCAGCCGTGCATCTGCTCGACGCCGCGCACCTTGATGACATCGGTGCCTGCGCCGCGCACATCAGCGCCGCACATATTCAGGAAGTTGGCCAGATCGACCACATGGGGCTCCTTGGCACAGTTTTCCAGAATGGTCTGACCCTTGGCCATGACAGCGGAGAGCATACCGTTCATGGTAGCGCCCACGCTCACCTTATCAAAGAAGATATGAGCGCCGTTCAGCTCGTCGGCGTGGACGGTGATCATGCCGTAGTCCACACTGTCCTCTGCGCCCAGAGCGCTGAACACCTTCAGGTGCTGGTCGATGGGGCGGGGGCCGAGGTTGCAGCCGCCGGGCATGGCCACCTCGGCCTTGCCGAAGCGGGACAGCAGTGCGCCGAGGAAATAGTAGCTGGCGCGCATCTGGCGGGACAGGTCGTCGGGGACGTTGGTGCCGGTCAGATGGGTGGTGTCGATCTCGTAGGTGTTCTTGTTCAGCATCCGGACCTTAGCGCCCAGCACGCTGAGGATCTTGAGGCTCACCGCCACATCGCTGATGTCCGGCAGGTTCTCGATGACGCAGACGTCCGCTGCCAGAATGGTAGCGGGCAGGATGCCCACAGCCGCATTCTTCGCGCCGGAGATGATGACTTCGCCGTGCAGGGGCTTACCGCCCGTAATAACAAACTTTTCCAATTTTATGATCTCCTTGTCACAGGCCCGCTCCCCGCAGGCCCAAAAGGTCAGTTCAAGGTACGTTATTCCTTCTCGCTGTACAAAGCTCACAACCAGTTGACACAATTACAGCTACTTTATTATACACAACTTCCAGCAAAAAGCAAAGCCCCAATGCACGCTCGTCGATTATTTTCTGTTTTGCCCAGTTTCTTTTCTATTATTCTCGGGTTTTGTCTCTTATTTTCAGGAAAATTTTACATTTGCCGCTGATTACCACACACTGTCGTCGCAGCGGGTCTCCTTGATCCAGCCCAGCTGATAGGCCCGGACCAGCTGTTTGAGGTCGTGGACCTTCTCCCGCAGGATCTCGCCCTCGTCCGTCTCCTCCACGAGGATGCGGTGGTTCTCCGTCTCGAGGATGTTCTTCTGAGAGAGGATGTCCAGATTCTCGTTCACAGCCTTTTCGGCGCTCTCGAAGGGCTGGTGGGTGCGCAGGGACATGGTGCGGCTGGAATAGACCAGCGTGTAGCCCGCGATGCCGGTCTTTTCGTGGTAAGCGCGGCAGAAACCGCCGTCGATGACCACGAGGCGTCCGCCGCCCTTGATGGGGCTCTCGCCCTTCTTCTCCTGCACGGGGACATGGCCGTTGACGATGTGGCTGGTGCCGGGCAGGCCGAACTCGGCGAGGATGCGGCGGCAGACGGCTTCCTCATTATACCATGTATAATAGGGGTCCTTCACCTCGGTGTGGGTGGAAGTGTCTTCGACATACAGCCGTTCGAAGGTGGTCATGGCGCTGCGGCCATACAGGGGCGACAGCTTGCCGCACCACAGATACCACAGGAAATCCTGTCCGCTCTGGCGGGCGGCGCTGCCCTCGGGGGCGAAGTAGCCCCGGCGGGCGCGCTCGTCACAGTAGTCCATGAGGGCGCGGCCCGAGTAGGCGTGGCCCTCGAACCGCTCCACAGCGAAGGTGCCTTTCTTCGTCATCGGCACAGCGCCGTGGTAGAGCAGGTTGCCGTTCTCGATGTGGTAGACACTGCCCTTGGCGTACAGGAACTCGACGTGCTGCTGTAATTTCTCACTCTGGCGGAAGGACTGCACCAGCTTTTGCAGCACCACCTTCTCATCGCTGTTCAGCGCGGTGGGGTCGGCGGGGTCTACCGTCGGGAAAGACATATCCCGCATGGGGTACTCCCTGCCGTTCACCATGACGGTCCTCTTCTCCCAGTTGATGCGGCGCAGGAAGTCGCGGTCCTGCATCTTGAAATCCGGGTTGCGGTCGATGACCTGACACTCGAGCTTGAGCATCAGGATGGTGATGGCCTTATGCATGACGGCGCAGCGATGGAGCATACCGGGGGTGTAGGGGCCGCGGGCAGTGTCGGTGTGAGGCATCCAGATGGTCAAGTCGTCGTCGCCATAGAACTGCTCGGCCATCCGCTGCAGGTGGCGGAGGTTGATGCCGTAGCAGTCCTCCACCATGCCGTGGTTGTGGTAAGCGAGGGTGGTCTTCAGCACCGTGCAGATGCAGATGGGACTGCCGGCTGCCGCGCCCATCCAGACCACGTCGTGGTTGCCCCACTGGATGTCCACATCGTGGTGGCGCATCAGCAGGTCAAGGATGACGTCGGGGCGGGGGCCGCGGTCGAACAGGTCGCCCACGATGTGGAGCTTGTCCACGGCCAGCCGCTTGATGAGCTCGCAGAGACGGACGATGAACTTATCGGCGCGGCCATTCTCGATGATGCTGCCGACGATCTGGCCGTAGTAGAGGTCTTTGTCGTGGTCCTCGAAGTGGGCGTGGAGCAGCTCATCCAGAATGTAACCGCAGCTGGACGGCAGGCAGGCCCGGACGTGCTCCCGGGTGTGCTTGGAAGAGACGAGGCGGCAGATGTCGATGAGCCGCAGCAGCGTCTCACTGTACCACTGTTCCAGCGCTTCCTCGTCGGCGCAGCGCTCCTTGAGCTGGGGCAGCTTCTCGTTCGGATAATAGATCAGAGTCGCCAGCTCGGCCCGCGTCCCCTCCGGCACGGTATCCCCCAGCACAATGTCTACCTTTTCGCGGATGACGCCGGAAGCGGAGTTCAGGATATGTACGAACGCCTCGTTCTCGCCGTGCAGGTCGCTCATGAAGTGCTCGGTGCCTTTGGGCAGCTTGAGCAGTGCCTGTGTGCTGATGATCTCGCTGGCGGCCGCTGCCTGCGAGGGATAGTCCCGGGCCAGAAGGCTCAGATATTTCAGGTTGTCCCGGATCTCTTCGGTCTCTGTACGCATGGTGTCCTCCAGATCATGTAGTATTCTTGCATGACATGCAATATTCAATCTTAGTATACCACTTCCGGGGGCAAAAATGATATAATAGCCTCGGATAATTTAATATGATTCTTTCTCATAGGAGTTGGACAATATGTCTAAAAACATTTCCACAACGCCGCCCGTCTCCTGTACCCTCTGCCCCCGCCGCTGCGGCGCAGACCGTGCCGCCGGGCAGACAGGCTTCTGCGGGGCGGGCGGCACCCTGAAAGCCGCTCGCGCGGCCCTGCACTTCTGGGAAGAGCCCTGCATCAGCGGCACCCGGGGCAGCGGCACCGTGTTTTTCTCGGGCTGCACCCTCAAGTGTTGTTTCTGCCAGAATTACCCCATCAGCGCCGAGGGTCTGGGCAAAGAGATCACCATCGAGCATCTGGCCGGAATTTTTCTCGACTTACAGGAGCAGGGCGCCCACAACATCAACCTCGTCACCCCCGGCCAGTGGCGGCCCTGGATCATCGCGGCGCTGGACATCGCCCGGGCCGAGGGGCTGCGTCTGCCCATCGTCTGCAACACCGGCGGCTACGAGACGGTAGAGAGCGTGGAGGCGTGGCGCGGCTCTATCGACATCTGGCTGGCCGATTTGAAGTACGTCTCCTCTTCCCTCTCCGCCGAGCTTTCCTCTGCGCCGGACTACTTCGCCCAGGCCAGGCCCGCCATCGAGGCCATGATGGCGCAGGCGGGCCATCCGGTGTTCGACAGCGAGGGCATCTTACAGAAAGGCGTCATCCTGCGGCATCTGGCCCTGCCCGGCCACATCGACGACAGTTTTGCCGTCCTCGACCAGATGGCCGCATGGAACGAGGCCGACCCCGGCTGCTTCATCCCCAGTGTCATGAGCCAGTACACCCCCTTTTACAAGGCCGCAGAGCACGGCATCGGGCGGCGCATCACCACCTACGAGTACCGCCGGGTGGTCAATTATGCCATGGATCTGGGGCTGACCGCCGGCTATATGCAGCAGAAGAGCAGCGCCCGGGAGGAATATACGCCGAGCTTTGACCTTACCGGGGTGTGAACTGCTGCGATTCACGCACCAAAAAGGGCTTTTCACGCAGATTTTATAGATTTTCCACCCCAAAAATGCTAAAATGAAGCCAGAATCTACTTTCTGGCAGCATCGGCTGCCCCATTTTGGAACAGGGAGGTTTTGTTATGATTTCTTACCGCAAGCTGGCCATGCGCATCCTGGGCCGTCCGTTGACCTTTTTAGGGGGGGGGGGGGTATATAAAACCCGTCCCCTGCCCCAGCGGGCCGCCGCACTGGCCCTTACCGCTGCCCTGCTTACCGGGGCGGCCTTCCCCGCCTTTGCGGGCACCTATTATATTGAGGATGGCGACATCGTTATCTCGGCAGGTACCAAGACTGGCACCAACAAGGTGGAGCAGACCGGCAAAGAGACGGTCGAAAACGATAGAGACACCATCGTCACAAATCGTAAGGAGGACACCGCCTCTTCCCACACCGTGACCATCAACGCCGAGGACAAGAACGACAATGTGGAGGTCAAGCTCAAGGATGTGAACATCGACGGCAGAAGCCAGAACAAAGCCGCCGTGAGCGTGACCGGCAGCGGCAACACCACCATTGAGCTGGACGGCAGCAACACCCTGAAAAGCGGCAGCGGCCATGCCGGCCTGGAACACAACAAGACCGACACCAGCGGCGAACTGACCATTCAGGACAACGATAAGAACGGCAGTCTGAAGGCTGCCGGTGGACAATATGGTGCAGGCATCGGCGGCGCTGGCGCCGCCAATGACGCTCAGGTAAAGATCACTGGCGGCAAGATCACGGCTACCGGTGGAGAATATGGCGCAGGTATCGGCGGCGGCTTCACAGGCAGCGGCGATGTGACCATCACCGGCGGCGAGATCAATGCAAACGGCGGCAATTATGGCGCAGGCATCGGCGGCGGCGACTACAGCAGCGGCAAAGTGACCATCAGCGGCGGCGAGATCAATGCGACCGGCGGTTATTTAGGCGCAGGCATCGGCGGCGGCAAGGAAGGCCGCGGCGATGTGACCATCGAGGGCAACACCGAAGTCAACGCTGCCGGAGGCACAGGCGGCGCGGGCATCGGCGGCGGTTATGGCGCTAAAAACAACAGCAATAGCACTGGCAATCAAATCACCATCAGGAGCAATGAGAACGGCAGTCCCACCGTCAATGCGGTCGGCGGCGGTACAAAAAAAGGAATAGCCGATATTGGCGGCGCTGGCATCGGTACTGGCTGCAATAGCAATGCAGATACCACTATTACCCTTGAGGGCAAAGTGACGATCAAAGCCACCGCTGGAAAAGGTAATGTGGCCATCGGTACCAACGGCAACGAGCAGGTATTCACCGGCCTTGCTGGGGGCACTTCCATCACTCGCAAAGACTCCGATAAAAACGACATTCCTCCTCTGCCCGGCGACAATGTGCCTACTCCTTCTGGCGGCGACACTGCGGGTGGCGGCTCTACCGGCGGCGGCTCTACCGGCGGCGGCTCTGCGGGTGGCGACTCTGCGGGCGGCGGCTCCACGGGCGGCGGCCCCACGGGCGGCGACTCTACCGGCGGCGATTCTGCGGACGTGTCTGTGCAGGAGTCGGTTTTCCCGGGCCTCGTCGTGACCGGCAAGGACGGCCAGCGCACCTCCTACACCAGCATCCGGGGCAACAACGTCCTCTCCCTCCGCGTCGGGCGGTTCACGGCCTCTTTCCGCATTTCGCTGTCCACGCTGCGCCAGCTGCGGGCTGAGGGCATCGACACCATCACCTTCCAGACCATCCTCTGCTCCACCACCCTCTCGGTGGACGAACTGCTGGCCATGGGCGGCGAGGATACCGAAGTCGTTCTCACCCACCACATCCGTTCTTCCACGCTCACGGTGGGCGGCAAGGCCGTGTAAGGCTCCCTTGTTCCCCGATGATTTTTGTGGTACACTAGGCGCAGAAATCTATAAAAATCGAGGGAAAGTAAACTTATGGCTGGCGACCTTCATACTCATTCCACCTGTTCTGACGGCTCTGTTCCCATCCACCGCCTGCCCCTGATGGCAGCGCGGCTGGGGCTGAGCGCTCTGGCCCTTTCTGACCACGATACCACACTCAGCGCCCAGTACGCCTACGACCACCCGGTGCAGGACGGCGTGCGGCTCATCCCCGCCGCCGAGCTCACCGGCTACGACTTCGAGCGCAGCCATCGCGTCCACCTGCTGACCTTCTGGCCCGACCTCGACTGCCCTGCCCTGCGCCGGCACTGCGACATCATGCGCCAGCGCCGCAACGAGTGCGCTCTGCAGAGCTGCCGGGAGATCGAGGCGCTGTACCCCCAGTTCCGCACCGAGCAGGCGCTGGAATATGCACAGGGCAGCGGCGTCCTCTTCAAGAGCGGCATCATGCAGGCGCTGCAGCAGCTGGGCCTGTGCGACGGCATCTACACCGGGCTTTATCACGAGTTGTTCGGCTGGGAGCCGCGGGGCAAGTGCCTCCACTCCCCCACTTACCCTCCGGTGCGGGAGGTGCTGGCCACGGCAAAGGCCGCCGGAGCCGTGGTGGTGTTCGCCCACCCGACGGTGTACAAGAGTATGCCCCTGCTGCGGGAGCTGGTGGCCGAAGGGGCCATCGACGGCATCGAGGTGCATCACCCCCGCAACAGCCCCGAGGACAGGGCCGAGTGCGCTGAGCTCTGCAAGAAGCATGACCTCATCGTCACCGGCGGCAGCGACTTCCACGGCGCGAACCACGGCAAGCCCCACCCGGTGGGTGCCTGCGTCACCGAGGACGACCAGATCGCGCGCATCGAGGCACTGGCCCGCCAGCGCCGGGGCGGCGCTCTGTGACCGGGTCACATTGACTTCCCCACCTGACAAGGATATAATAAAGGTACTGCGCGAGTCCGCTCGCCTGTCAGTCGGATATAAAGAGAGGAAGTTTGAATATGAGCAAGTCTTTCAGCTACCCCAACAAGGGTACCTGCTCCAAGGAGACCCACATCGTGCTGAACGATGACCACACCATCGAGTCCATCGAAGTCGTCGGCGGCTGCAACGGCAACCTGAAGGGCATCAGCCGCCTGCTCAAGGGCATGAAGGCTGAGGACGCCATCGCCCGGATGGAAGGCACCACCTGCGGCCCCCGCCCCACCAGCTGCCCTGACCAGATCGCCCAGAACCTCAAGCGCGCTCTGGCGGAGCTGTAAAAAAACGGTCTTCGCGCCGGAATATCACTGTACAAGATCGCCGGGAGCTGCCCGACAGCACCCCCGGCGATTTTTGATACCGCATTACTTGACTTTGTCAAGTTAATGTGCTATACTGCATTCCACCCTAAAGTAGAAAGCGAGCTGAGCACATGGAGCCTTATACCGTATCCTCCCGCATCCTGACCCTGCACAGAGCCTTCGCCGCTTATACGAGCCAGCGCCTGCAGGAGCTGGGCCTGAACTTCGGGCAGATGTATTTCATCCTCTATGTCGGAAAGCACCCGGACTGCACCCCCTCGGAGCTGACCAAGGAGCTGCATCTGGACTGGGGTCACTCCCAGCGCAGTCTTGTCAAGCTGGTCGAGGACGGCTTTCTGACGAGGGAAAAGCTGGGGCGCAGCTACCGTCTGCGGCTGACTTCGCAGGGCGAACAGGCCTTTATGGTCTGTCACCGGGTCTTTGCCGACTGGGATGCGGAAGCGCTGAACGGGCTGACGACCCCGGAGCGGCAGCAGCTGCTGGCCCTCCTGCAAAAAGCAGCAAAAAAGAAAGGGTGAAACGATGTACGAAACGATTTTAAGCCCCGTTGACTATGGCGGGCTGCGGCTGAAGAACCGCATTCTTTTTGCACCCACCACCTTCGGCCTGTCGGACGAGGAGACCCTTGCAAAATACCGCGCACTCGCCGAGGGCGGCTGCGCCATGATCATCGTCGGGGATGTCCCGGTGGGCAAAAGCAGGTTTGAGAAGTCGCTCTTCGATGCCAAGGGCTTTGCCTTTTATCAGCAGCTCGCAGAGATCGCCCACGCCGCAGACTGCAAGCTCTGCGCCCAGCTCCACCAGAGCGACTCCGACCTGCTGGCGATGTTCAAGTACCTTCCCGCCCTCCTGACGAAGAAGCTCACCCCCGACCAGCTGCGGGAGAAGCTGAACGAAGCCGTCGGCCCCTACATCACCAAGCTGCCCAAGCGCAAGATCCAAACCATCCTCGACGGCTTCGGGAAAGCCGCCCTGCTGGCCAGACAGGCGGGCTTCGACATGGTGCAGGTGCACGGCGACCGGATGTGCGGCAGCTTCAGCTCGGCTCTCTTCAACCATCGCACCGACGAATACGGCGGCAGCGCAGAGAACCGCGCCCGCTTTGCGGTGGAGGCCGTCCGGGCCGTCCGGGCGGCTGTCCCGGGGATGCCCATTGATTACAAGCTGGCCGTCCGGCAGGAGGACCCGCACTTTGGCAACGCCGGTGTGGCGGAGGAAGAGCTTTCGGTCTTCGTTCCGCTGCTGGAACAGGCGGGCGTCACCAGCTTTCATGTGACGCTGGCGAACCACTCGGCTCTGGAGGACACCATCCCCCCGGCCAGCCATCCCTATTTCGGTCAGCCGGGGTGCTTCCTCAAGTTCTGCGACGAGGTGCGGCAGTATACCACCCTGCCCCTCTGCGGGGTCGGCGGCCTGAACGACCCCGATTTCGTGGAGCAGCAGCTCGCCAGCGGGCGCATCCAGTGCGCCGCCATGAGCCGTCCGCTTCTGGCTGACCCGGACTTGGTGAACAAATTGAAAAATGGACAGGCGGCACAGATCCACCGCTGTGTCCGCTGCAACAAAAAGTGTCTGGGCGGGCTGATGGCCCATCAGGGCACCCGCTGCATCTACGATGCGCTGCGGGCAAAAGAAGCCTGAGCCGCCCGTACCATCATCATTTCAGAGAGCCAACGGCTCCAAAGGAGAAACTATGCGCTACGCCATCGTATTCAGCAGCAAAACAGGCAACACGAAATTATTGGCAGACACCCTCCACGACAGTCTGCCGCAGGACGCCTGCTCTTATTTCGGCGCTCCGGACCCCGCCGCTCTGGACGCCGACACCCTCTATGTGGGCTTCTGGACGGATAAAGGCACCGCCGACGCCGCAATTCTGGAATTTCTGGAACAGCTGCACGGAAAGAAGGTCTTTCTCTTCGGCACAGCAGGCTTTGGCGGCAACGAGGGCTATTTCAACAAGATCTTAAAGACCGTCCAGAAGTCTCTCGACCGCAGCAACACCCTCATCGGCAGCTTCATGTGTCAGGGCAAGATGCCGCTGTCGGTGCGCCAGCGGTATGAGGCGATGAAGAAGCAGCCCATCCATATGCCGAATCTGGATATGCTGATCGAGAATTTCGACAAGGCCCTCTCCCACCCGGATGCCGACGATCTGGCGCGGCTGAAGCAGGCCGTCCGGTGACAAACAAAGCCCCTTTTCGGAGCGTTCCGAAAGGGGGCTTTGCTATGTTCCAGAGAAAGCGTTACTTCTCCTCCCGCGGCAGCAGGCAGTTGAGGATGATCGCCACAAAGGCGGCGGGCACGATGCCGCTCTCGCCGCAGATGAGCTGGACGAACTGGGGGGTGTTGGCGAGGATGCTGGCGTTCGCACCCATGCCGTAGCCCACGCCCAGCGCGACGGAAACGATGGTCAGGGTGCGGGGGGTCATCTTCTCCTTGGTGATGAGCTGGATGCCGGACACCACGATGGAGGAGAACATCATGACGGCTGCGCCGCCCAGAACGGCCTGCGGCATGATGGAGATGAGTGCGCCCAGCTTGGGGA
>OFSD01002431.1_pt1 | contig 11870 bp, 11 predicted proteins | sample 1543191 | NCBI WGS metagenome assembly OFSD01 (sample SAMN04209221, study PRJEB22552) | human gut metagenome | biome: gut; material: feces | host: Homo sapiens | place: USA: Oklahoma
TTCCCAGAATGTTGATTGCTTTTTTTAATACATCAAGTGCATCTTGGGCATCACGCAATTCACGTTTGAGACGAGCAATTTCCTTTTGCTCATCGGATGCGTAATTTCCGGAACCACGGACAAGAATATCGCCGGATTCTCGGAAGTCTTTCAGCCACTTAGTTAATGTGCTGTAGCCGATGCCAAGATTCTCTGCACATCCACGTACACCAAGTTCTTTATGATCTTCATAGTACTGGATTGCATCAAGTTTAAACTGTTTGTCATGTTGTTTTGCCATATGAGATCCTCCTTCAGCATGTATCTATTATACCATGCTTATATGTATTTGGAATTTCTCATTTTGGCTTGTACTATTTATATTCTAGCACCAGTTATATCAGATACATAATGTTTCAAATGAAGGAAAGCGTATAAATGAATATAAGTTATGGATACTATCATGGATACAAAATCAAATAACCGTTTAGGTATGTTATCAGGTTAGAATTTTTGCTTGCATTTTTTCTAAGTATATAGTATAGTACATGTGTCGAAAAAGGTGTGTGTTTTCGGACTGCACTGGGGAGTCACTCTGTGGCTCCCTTTTATGTTGCACATTTTTGTCAGATGGCAGGAAAAATGCGGTTCTCGCAACTGCCCCTATTTATCACAATATTCTTGGTGCACTGAATGATGAAACATCGCAGTATTTTAAGCAGTATAAGAATAATTTGAGGTGGACCAATTAAGCTCTGTCAAATAGTTGAAAATCCACATCAACTAAGGTAAGATAGCCTCTCGTATAATCAAAATCACTTTTTATCAATTCAGCCTTCTTTATTGCTTCTTCATAATCTGACGGTTCCGGCAATTCCTTCCTGTCTTCCTCGTATGTTTTTCCTGTCATGCCAATAGCATCTCGTGCCATTTCAATTGCATCTACCAAATCATGACCTTCCGTAAAAATCGCAAAATCCGGCACGTACACTAACTGCATTCCTTCATCTTCCCTGATAAATGCCGGATATGCCCGCTTTTTGTTCTTTTGCATAAAACAACACCTCCATTAATACTCTTTTTCAATTTCCGTTTCAATTCCATACATAGTCTTGAAATATTCCAAATCAGCCGACGTTTTTATCAGCATAATTTCTCTCATTTTGCCTGTATGAATATTTTTAAATCCAGCAATCTGCTCCCCATTGCAAATGCTCGCCTTAATAATGGGCTTTTCATTTTCTCTGTCAAAATCTCCACTTGGCGCAGCCTTTTCTCTTTTCTTGAAAAATCCCATAGCAGCCACCTTCTTTCGGTTGGAATGTTTGGTCTTAGTGTAGCATGAGTTGGGGGTGGATGACAAGAGGAGTTGGCAGAAAGGCATTTCAATCCATACTCCCACAAGGGGAGTGACGCCATTCCCCCCACTCTCTTGCTGCATGACAGCAAATTTCAATCCACACTCCCACAAGGGGAGTGACGCAAGAATTGCCCCCTTATATGGTGGTTATGGATATTTCAATCCACACTCCCACAAGGGGAGTGACCCATCCGCCACGGCATGCACCGTCAATTTATCCTATTTCAATCCACACTCCCACAAGGGGAGTGACGCACGTGCAATCGTTGAATGAAAAAATCTTTTTAGATTTCAATCCACACTCCCACAAGGGGAGTGACTGGATGTGGTAAATATTCCACGTGACCAGATACAATTTCAATCCACACTCCCACAAGGGGAGTGACGAACTATATATCATTGGATTCTTGCATCTACCTGATTTCAATCCACACTCCCACAAGGGGAGTGACTGGAAATCGTAAGAATGAAATTGACACTATTGAGATTTCAATCCACACTCCCACAAGGGGAGTGACAGAAAACGGCAAACATCAAGAAATATATAGATTCTATTTCAATCCACACTCCCACAAGGGGAGTGACGGCTCCAAGTGAACCGGGGGAATATACCCTTTATATTTCAATCCACACTCCCACAAGGGGAGTGACAGAATTATGAAAAAATTAACAATTGCAGAGATGAATTTCAATCCACACTCCCACAAGGGGAGTGACGGGACAAAAGTTATCTATATGGCTATATGATAGATATTTCAATCCACACTCCCACAAGGGGAGTGACAAAATTCATCTGTCCTCTTTCTGCTTCCGTGTAAATTTCAATCCACACTCCCACAAGGGGAGTGACAAAGTATGGACTATAACCGTCTGTATTATTACTGGTATTTCAATCCACACTCCCACAAGGGGAGTGACCATATCTTTAATACCATTCCAATACTTATGAATTATTTCAATCCACACTCCCACAAGGGGAGTGACGTGTCAAGTATTGTTTTGTTCGGAAAGGCAATGTATTTCAATCCACACTCCCACAAGGGGAGTGACCTGTCCACCATGGAGCGGTAAACGCTTAGGAAAAATTTCAATCCACACCCCACAAGGGGAGTGACTGCTACATCAAAGCCATTAGCAGATTCCATTGTAATTTCAATCCACACTCCCACAAGGGGAGTGACTTGGAATTATGCCCTAAAATTGACGTTAGAGGTATTTCAATCCACACTCCCACAAGGGGAGTGACTGATATGGCGAAAGCGTTCGGACTGAAAGAAAAGATTTCAATCCACACTCCCACAAGGGGAGTGACAACTACCTGCCCGCCTTTTTCATTTGTGATTTCTATTTCAATCCACACTCCCACAAGGGGAGTGACAAAAGGGGGTTATAGATATGAGTAGATACGTGCATATTTCAATCCACACTCCCACAAGGGGAGTGACACCGCTTGACGAGTGCATACGTGAGGGAAAAAGTATTTCAATCCACACTCCCACAAGGGGAGTGACCGACACGAAAGTCTTATACCACACCATTAACCGTATTTCAATCCACACTCCCACAAGGGGAGTGACCCGGGACCGGCCGGAGCAAGCGGAGCAAGTTATATTTCAATCCACACTCCCACAAGGGGAGTGACTGTGGTGCAGCAGGCGATAGATTGCATTGCAAACATTTCAATCCACACTCCCACAAGGGGAGTGACAAAAATGATGGATATTATTCTGATAATGGATTTAATTTCAATCCACACTCCCACAAGGGGAGTGACCGGAAACTTCAAACAGGCCGGATATACTGCCGAAATTTCAATCCACACTCCCACAAGGGGAGTGACGGAACGACCCCACTTCATATCTGACTACCTACAATATTTCAATCCACACTCCCACAAGGGGAGTGACCTTTACGCAAATACCACTATTTACACCGATTAAATTTCAATCCACACTCCCACAAGGGGAGTGACTATTTTCCGGAAAAAAAGAAGATTAGACTGTTTTATATTTCAATCCACACTCCCACAAGGGGAGTGACATCAATACCGCTAACCTGTGACACTCCGTAACTTATTTCAATCCACACTCCCACAAGGGGAGTGACGTCACCTTTGGAAAAACTTCCCACAACTTTTGACATTTCAATCCACACTCCCACAAGGGGAGTGACTAGTAGGGCTATAAGTAGAGCCATAACTGGCAAATATTTCAATCCACACTCCCACAAGGGGAGTGACATCTGTTATCGTTCTGTTTCCAAAATGTAACATAATTTCAATCCACACTCCCACAAGGGGAGTGACGTCCTCACGATAACGGCGCAAATAGTAAAATTGTATTTCAATCCACACTCCCACAAGGGGAGTGACGGTGGATAGCGACTATTTGCTAACCACCCTAAAGATTTCAATCCACACTCCCACAAGGGGAGTGACTTAATCGTTGCGTCTGCATTTCCCATTGTGAACATTTCAATCCACACTCCCACAAGGGGAGTGACATATAACAGTTAACAAACCCAAGACAGTAGATTATATTTCAATCCACACTCCCACAAGGGGAGTGACCTGAACAACTGAATTATTGGACAGACAAAGCTATTATTTCAATCCACACTCCCACAAGGGGAGTGACGAGCAGTTCCGGGCAGGATTGGCACGGATCATATGTATTTCAATCCACACTCCCACAAGGGGAGTGACTGAACGGTACGAACGGTGGAAAGCTATGTATGACATTTCAATCCACACTCCCACAAGGGGAGTGACTATGACGAAATCTTCCAGCTTAACGACCAGGAAGATTTCAATCCACACTCCCACAAGGGGAGTGACTTTAGTCGTAGTCGAAGATTTAGTGTTTCTAGTTATTTCAATCCACACTCCCACAAGGGGAGTGACCTTTACACTCCGGACATCTTATCAATGACATTTCTATTTCAATCCACACTCCCACAAGGGGAGTGACAATATCGGACAAAATAAAGCCAACTTTCCCACTATTTCAATCCACACTCCCACAAGGGGAGTGACCATATCGTGTACGCTCATAGGGAGTATCTTCAAGATTTCAATCCACACTCCCACAAGGGGAGTGACTATTTCCCTTTGAAAAACTGTGGTACACCATAAGATTTCAATCCACACTCCCACAAGGGGAGTGACCATCGTCACGGTCAACAATTTTTCCGCTTAATTCGTATTTCAATCCACACTCCCACAAGGGGAGTGACTTGTCTGGGGCGCAAGCAATTCTTCCAAGCAATTTATTTCAATCCACACTCCCACAAGGGGAGTGACGTATTTTCAGCTTCAACTGCTAATGAAATGAAAATTTCAATCCACACTCCCACAAGGGGAGTGACTGATTCCCTGCGTGATAAAAGGGGCAGAGGATGTTATTTCAATCCACACTCCCACAAGGGGAGTGACAGCAAAAATGCACATAAAAGCATCTAGGCTTCTATTCCATTTTTATATATTTTACACAAATATCTACTGTATTTCAATAGCATCACAAACAAAAAACTAAGAAATCAAATAATATATTGGTGCGAATAACACAAGGAATAACTGTATGCTTGTTTATCGCACCTAATAATATTTTGTCCTTAAACCAATACTTAATACTTTCCATTCCGAAACACCTTATAACATTAAGACGCCTTCGGGATCATAGGAACTTTTTATACCATAATGCTCTATCTTTGTATGATAATTTTTACCCAAATAGTAAAAACGAATACTATCCTTTTCTTGATCAATTAAAGAAAGTAGACGTGCTTTAAGTTGTAATGCTTGAGACGAATCCACCAAACACTCAAACACAGAATTCTGAACCCTCTGTCCATAATTAACACATTCTTTTGATACTTTTCTCAATCTACTTTTCCCCGACGCATCAACTGTCGAAACATCATAAGTTACCAAAACCAACATCATTTCACCTCCCTATTTCCAAAAAAATGGTGGATACTCATCCAAATCACCACGAATTGTACGTGCGAGCAAAAGTGCTTGCACATATGGAACCAGCCCCCATTCTATTTTTTCTTTTAGAAATGGATGTGTTATTTTCTCCTTTTTTCTGGACTGCCAAGATGAAAAAAATATTTTTCGTCCTTCATCATTCAGTAAAACAGCATTGTCCTTTTGTCTTACAAAATATTCTTTCCGAATGATTTTTTTATTAACAAGCGTCAAAACAAAGCGGTCAGCCACACAAACACGCAGTTCTTCCATGATATCCAACGCCAGTGATTTTCTCCCCGGTCTATCTCTATGCATAAATCCAACATAGGGGTCAAGTCCCACACTTTTTAATGCATTAGCACAATCATTTGTTAAAACCGTATAACAAAACGATAAAAGTGCATTAATATTGTCAAGTGGGGGACGCCGGCTTCTTACCTTAAATTCGAAATCGTTCTTTTGATTTAATATCAGTTCATCAAATACAGAAAAATATCGTTCAGCTAGTTGTCCTTCAACTCCTCGTAATGACTCCATATTGTCAGTTGCTCGGATTTTTTTCAAACCACTATTCAGTTCGAGCGATACATTCTTTAATCGCTCCGTATCTACTCTCAATTTGTGATCTCTTAAAGTTCTTTCCACACACCATCGAGCATTAAAAACCTTACCTATAATCATGTTCTTTGCATATCTGTGACTACTTTCAAGACAATCTGAAATTCTATATTGCTCTTTACGCAATAACACATTTCCCTGTTCCCATCCGTCTATTCTTGCTTGAAATCGACCATTCGGTAAATAAAAGCTCATCCCTACACCTCTAGCCGCACATGCTCCCATTAAAGCCGGAGATGATCCTTTATAGGAAAAACATACAACGTTTTCTAATGTATGTAAAGGAATCCTTCCTAACACATTTTTATTAACACTAACCACAATATTTTCACCATCTAACGAAAGATACGCCTCTTCATTCATTACATATAACGTATTTAACAACTTTTTCATGTACTAATCCTCTTCATTAATCTGAGCATTTATATTATCTTTTATATATTGCGCTACCTTTATTTGTTTTTGAAGTTTAGGTACACATTCATTAATTAGAGAACATAATTGACATCTTTTACTTTTCTTAACTTTTGGCGTATGTCCCCTATTAAACATTTCATGCATCTCTCTACTATATTTCTTAGTTATCTCTCGTAATTGTTCTGAAAAAAAGACCTCTGTTCGTCTTTTCTTCTTCCCATAAAACAAGTATCCCTTCAAAATATCCGTTGCAAACATTTCCTCCAAACAGATTGCTTGCGCACAAAGTTGTACCTTATCTTCAACACCCTCTTTAGGTTCTCCATTTTTATACTCAATAGGCATAACATCCCATTTTCCGTCATATCCAAATAACGCAATACCATTTTCATTTTTATGAAATTCAACAACATCACATTGTCCACTTAAACCCAGAACAGCAGAGGAAATCCTCAAGCCTCTGGCAATAATAAGATTTCCCCTCTTTTCAAACGCCTCATCATCATGGGCTTTTTTATGCATCAGCTCCCCTGATGTCGTCTGATAATTTTCGCTCCACTGCTGTTCAATATGAATCAACGCCCACTGTCTTCGACAGTAGGCAAAGTGTTGGATTCCTGACAATGACAAATAATCATCTTCTTTTATACTCATAAATTATTCACCTTCAATAATTTCTGGTTTTAAGCCATCCAGATTATTTAAAGATACTTCATAATCATCAAATGTCTTCGGATTTTCAGTCTTAGCCACAACCTGTAAACTTCTGTGTACTTTAGCTGAAGAATACTGCCCCATCGGACAATTATGTCTCCACCAATATACTTTCCTAACCTCCATACTTCCGTCCGGTCTTGCAGAGGAAGTATCGTTTTGAAAAAGTGTTCGTAAGGCTTCTTTAATCTTCTCTGCATCTTCCTCCGAAAATCCCGTTTTATCAGCTAATTGTCGATTAATACTGCCTTTAATTATATATAAAGCTGATGAAACTTTATGTTTCATTCCCATCGTATCTGATGATTTGGTTTCCTTCGTTTCACTATTAACACTTTTGGTTATCTGAATGCTATCAATATCAATAGGTTCCACACTAAATGCCGATTGGACAGACACCGGTCCTCTTACACCAATAGACATTCCTTTATTGTCTTTAAAGGCGAAAACTTGACCAAATGCACGCACATCAATCCAAGTTTTACACGCTTCTTTTTCGTATGCATCCGCGTCCTTGTTTTTTAAAGCCTCCTGCATGATTTTATTTCCTTTTGCCCTATCAGAAAGACTCTTATAACCATCATTTACTCGTTCATTACTCTGAACAAATATATTCTCTCCCATATCTTGTAATCGATTTCTTATCTTTCTTTTGATGCATACATCTGATATTTCTCCATATCCATCATAGGTTTCTCTAGGACGATTTCCATTCAATGGATCACCATTCGGATTTGCATCTGTTACCATTGCCAATACTGCAAAGTCAATTTTATTTGTAAAATTATTCATTAGTCATCTCTCCTTTTTCTTTTTTATTATTTTTAAAATAATCCTCCATCTGTTTTTTTTCTAAATAATAGCCAGGAAGATACAATTCAGACAATGCTCGGTTATCATAACCATTATCAGCCAACATAACCATCAATTCTTCCATACAGTTTTCAAAATATCGAATTTCATAACCAGTTAGCTTTTTCATATAAGGCACAAGATTTTCACGCAATGTTTTTAATGTAGCCGCAGGTCTCATACTATAGGCATTCCAATATCTTTTTGCATTGGTCTGGCGTTGTTCTTTAATCTTGCCTTTCTCGTCACGTTCAAACATAGCACGCTGTTCCATATAATCGCAAACAGCCAATAAGCGTCCAAACAACACACTTCTATTATCTACGTTATCCTCTAAGAATGTACCCATTTTACCATCTCCTTTCTTTTTTTCATATTGATACCGTATCATGGCACAAGTTACACGTAATAAATTATTTTCCCATACAAAAAATCCTTTATTATAATAAGCAAGTGGCTGCGATGTCCGTATTACAGCTGCTCGTACTAAATCTTTGGGAATATCAATGTTTTTTGTAATACATGGCAACAACCTTTGCACCGTATTTCTAAGCAATTTAGAATCCGCTTCCAGCATACCACTACTCCTTAAAACACCGTATGCAGCCAATGCCATTTCGCGGGGCGCCGGAGTACTTTCTTTCCATATTCCCAATTTATTCTTTTTATCCAAAGTAATATATCGCTCCCACATACAGTGATTGTACCAATACTGTATTGCGGATATGTATTGTCTGCCTCCCATTTCATCATAATAAGAAATTGATATACGTCCTGTCGTGGCTGCATCCAAAGCTATCAATGACACTCTATCATTCAGAGCAATTTTTTCAGTGTAACCCTGAATTGCCTTGTTAAACTTTTCGGCAAAAACTTTTCCAGTATCAAATTCCTTATTTTCGTCTGGTTCATCCAGGAAATCAAGCCAGTCAAGACCAGTTGCTTCTTCTGTTAAAATTTTTTCATATGCGTGAATTGAATCCTTTCCAATATCTGGAAGTACCATATCTCGATTTGTCATCCAACTAACAAATGCAGCTTCATCTTTTCGATATCCTTGCTTTTGTAATAACCACTTCAGTGCATTATGGGCTTTTTGGGACGTAAAATAACCAACTGTAACAGCCTGCTGCTTATTTGCAAACCTTCCACGATAGGTAAATCCTGATTCATCATTGCCTGAAATTAATTTTGCTTTATCTGCCGTATTTCTAATTTTCGATGGATGCTTATCTGTACACACTTCATATTTTCCCGTAACATAACATACATCCTTATCGTTAAGTGTACTAGAATAATATTCCACATAATTATTGTACACTTCTGAATTTTTCCATACTCGATTTTCTGTTTCATCATCTCTATTTTGCAAATAAACAATAAAGCGAACAAATGCCTCTGTCTGTTTATATCCTTGTATTTTATTCACTTTATCAGACAACACACCATCTGCATCTAATTCCAAAATACCCGCTTCTAGCAAATCGCAAATTACAGTTCCTTTACTCAAGTATCGATAAATAGCCTCTACCATGGGATGTGCGCTACCACTTTTGACCCAGCCACTTAACTGTTCTATATATTTTTCAAAATACTTCTCCTTATTTTCTTTGGTGTAAAAGGAGTAATCTTTTGCAATATAACACAGTTTATCACATAATGAATGCGGTGCAACCCCGCTACTTCTTGAAGCAGAATCTTCCGTAACAGGAATTATTGTAACCTCATTTCCTTTTTCAACCTTAGCACATGCGAGTAACTGCCCCATCGCATTGATTGTTATTTCAATCTGCGCATTTGCCGTCGAATGTGCAATTGGTAGCAATACTGGTTGAGCATCCCTGCATACTCCCACCAAATTCTCATAGGTGTCATAAGTATCTGCCAACACTTTCATCCATGCCAATTCATTCACCTCCTTTAAATTCATCTAATCCAGAAAAATTGCCCTCTCCAAATTTTTTCATTTCAAACGCACCAATGTTACGTCGAATTTCGCACTCTTCTGGTCTTGGAAAATTTATAATTCCTTTCCTCATTTGTGCATTCCATAATCGAATCGCCAATTGATTTCTTTCATCTTTTTCAACAGCTTCATCTGGATAAGTAATTCCATGAACCATAATTCCAAAGGATAAATCCACCTCGTCGTATGCTCCCATTCCCTCGTCAAACACACATGGTTCTACATACGCTTGGCACTCTCTGGTTCCCAAAAAAACATCTCTACGACCACCACGATCAATCATTCTCTTGGCTATCTGAAAATGTTTATCCTCATTTCTATCGTCCTCTAACTCTGGGCGATTTTCATTCCATTCAAAGTGTGCTTTAACTCGATACTCTACATCTTTTAAGTAGGTATAATTTGCCAAATCATTGCCCCCACTGAATTTAATAGGGCGTGCTCCTTTAGCTTCTGTTTGAATGGTATTCATAACTCTTACAGAGTCAATTACCCAATAAAATGTAGGTTTCCAATATATAGATTCCGTAATTCCTTTTAATGCTTGGTATGTTGGAATCTGATAACTAAATTTCTCACCTCCTGTTTTCGTCAATGGATCTGTAAACAATGCATACCGACCATAAACTTTGTACTCAATCTCGTTTTTCCACTTCACGCATCTTGCCTCCTTTCTTCAGAAAAAAAGATCTTCAATTTCCCCTGTCATTCCCATTTCCTTATTATAAGAACCCTGTGTAGCAAAATAAATATTTGAAAATGGTTCTTTACATGGAGAAATTATTCCTTTTTCACAATATTGCTCTAATTTATATTGAGGTATATTTACAGTATACCTTTGAGCCTTACGAATAAGTAATTTCATTTCCCGATAATTGCATACCTCTTGAATCTGATTTACAATCTGTCGTCCCTCTCCATAGGGTACAATCACCCCTACTGAACTCTGATCAATCACTTGATAGTACCTTCCTGCTGTTTTATATGCTTGTTTTATGTATGCAAACTTCGTTTTCTCCCTTTCTTTAAATCCCATCGATAAAATTTTAAAAATATTTGTATCATATTCTTCTATGGGAAATGCCATTTTGTATTCCTCCATAAAAAAATATTGTTTATAAAATGTTTTCATATACTGTGGTGATAAAATGCTTGATGATGAATCACACTCTGTTAATACATATTGTGTCGCATTTATGGCATCTAATAATTCCTCCATTCTGCCTTTATTTTCATCCTCCACATTTACAACAAACACATCTCCCATCTCTCGTTCACCGTTTCGATTACAACGTCCAGCAGTCTGTGCAACACTATCCAGTCCAGCCATAGATCGATAAACACATTCAAACGAAATATCTACCCCAGCTTCAATCAAGTTAGTGCTTACAACAATCCATTTACCACCATGTTCTCTATCTTCTAATCCTAACTTAATCATTTTAATTTTTTCACTTCTATGTTCTGCACAAAGATTCGTTGTTAAGTACTCCACGTGAACACTTTCTTCAACTATTTCGTTCAATTTGTTATAAACACTACTAACTGCATCCTTTGTATTTAATACCACTAATATTGACTGATATGTGTTTACCTGTCTACCGATTTCCTCTGCTAACTCACATAATTTATAGTTTTTCTTTCGCTTTTGTGGTATCACTTTTACACGTTCGAATTGCTTAAAACGCATACCAAGGTTACTTATCATATCAGTTGGCTGTGAATACATAATTGGGCAAGCAAATTTATTATAATCAAGTTCTGGCTGCGTAGCCGTACATAACACAATATTAGCGTTGCAAACCCGCTGAAGAAAATTCATCATATAATTAAATGTATACACACATTTGGCAGGCATTGCTTGTACCTCATCAATGATTATTACTGAATTTGCCAGTCTGTGCATACGCCTGATTGCCTGTTTTTTATCAGAAAACGGGAGTGTCCCAAAGTTTGTGTAAACCTTCAAACTGATGTAAGATAACATTACT
>OFSD01002435.1_pt1 | contig 11854 bp, 9 predicted proteins | sample 1543191 | NCBI WGS metagenome assembly OFSD01 (sample SAMN04209221, study PRJEB22552) | human gut metagenome | biome: gut; material: feces | host: Homo sapiens | place: USA: Oklahoma
GAGGAATTAGATAAAAAACAGCTCATAATGATTTAAATTTGTTTATATTTGTTAAAGTTTTGTGTTCCCGGACGCAAAGATAGCCATTGTTTGCAGAATAACAATAGAAACGGGCGGGAATTTTAGGCCGAAAAGGTGGGATTTTATGACCAAGAAAGAACTGCGCGCTGCGATGAAAAAACGGAACCTCTCGCTCTCTTCCGAAGAGCGTGACGCGGCGTCGGAACGCATCTTCGGCCGGGTGGAGCGTCTGCCCGGATTTTCGGCGGCCCGCTGCGCGGCGTTTTTCTGCGCGCTGCCCGACGAGCCGCAGACCGGTGCCGCGCTGGCGCGGTGGAGCGCCGCGAAGCGCATCGTCGTGCCGCGGGTCGAGGGCGATGCGATGCGGTTTTACGACTATGCGCCCGGAGAACTTTGCCGGGGCGCTTTCGGAATCGCCGAGCCGTCGGTTGCGGAGCGGCCGTGCGATCCGGCGGAAATCGACTTCATCGTCGTTCCGGGAGTGGCTTTTACCGCCGCCGGAGCGCGTATGGGCCGCGGCCGCGGATATTATGACAAATATCTGTCGCAGTCCGGTTTCCGGGGTGTGAAAGCCGGCGTCTGCTATGCGCATCAGCTGGTCGTGGAACTGCCCGTCGAACTGCACGACGTTTTTATGGATTACGTTGTCACCAATGATTGAAGAGATATGGATGTGAAAGAATTTACCGCCGCCTACAGGGAGGCTTTCGGCGAACGGCCCGAACTGCCCCTGCTGTTCCGCTATACGGACAGTCCGTTGCGCCCGGTCGAAAAGGTCGGAGGCTGTTTCTTCAAGGCGCTGGCCGAAGCGCGCCGGGGGCTGCCCGTGAGTCTGAATGCCGGCAATATCGGCTGCGGGGGCGGGAAGTTCTACACGGGATTCAGCCCGATGCCCGAATTCGTTCCGCAGTTCGTGTCGCTCAAGGAGCGCTATAAGCGGACGCCCGAAATGGTGCTGGAGTTCATCGCCGCTCTCGACCTGCGTCCCGCGCCGAAGGCGTGGCTCGAATTCGTGCGGGCGGACGTTGCGGAGACGTTCGACGGAGCGGAGGGAGTCCTCTTTTTCGCGGCGCCCGATGCGCTGGCGGGACTGGTGACGTGGGCGACGTTCGACAACAATGCGGCGGACGCCGTGGCGTCGCCTTTCGGGTCAGGGTGCAGCTCGGTCGTGGCGCAGGCCGTGCAGGAGAACCGCAACGGCGGCAGGAGGTGTTTTCTGGGCCTTTTCGATCCGTCGGTACGCCCGTGGGTGGAACCGGATGTTTTGAGCTTCGTGGTTCCGATGTCCCGCTTTCGGGAGATGTGCGGCATGATGCGTGCAAGCTGTCTGTTCGATACGCATGCGTGGAGCAAAGTTCGCGAACGGATTAATAACGACAATTGATTTTATGGAAAAAAGAAGAGCGGCGCTGGTGCTGGCCGGCGGCGGAGCGCGTGGAGTGGCCCACATCGGGGCTATCGAGGAGTTGGAGAGTCAGGGATTCGAAGTGCATGCCGTGGCAGGAACTTCGATGGGGGCGCTGGTCGGCGGCATGTATGCTTCGGGACACCTCGAAGCATTCAAGGAGTGGATGTACACGCTCGATAAATACAAGGTTTTCAGTCTGGTCGATTTTGCGCTGAGTACCGAAGGTCTTGTGAAGGGGAACCGCGTGATCGGCGCCATGAAGGAGCTGGTGCCCGACGTGAAGATCGAACAGATGCCGCTGCCTTTTGCGGCCGTGGCGGCCGACCTGCTGACCGGGCGCGAGGTCGTGCTCGACCGGGGCGGACTGTACGACGCCATCCGGGCTTCGATTTCGATCCCTTCGGTTTTCCGGCCCGTCCGCCGGGGCAATATGGTACTGGTGGACGGCGGTACGGTCAATCCGCTTCCGCTGAACCGCGTTCGCCGTGAGCCGGGCGACGTGCTGGTCGCCGTGGACGTGAGCGCACCGTTTTCCGACGAGATGGCCGCGCGGGTCAACTCCTCGCTGAATTATTATAAGGTGATAACCGCTTCGTCGGAGATCATGCAGCAGCATATCGCACGCCTGATGTGCAAGATTTACAAACCCGACCTGCTGATCGAGATGCCGGCGGACCGTTTCGGAATTTTCGAATTCTACCGTGCGCGCGAGATCGTCGAAGCCGGCCGTTTGGCGGCACGCGCCGCGCTCGAACAGCATATGGTCGTCGCCGGATAAAGGTTGTCTTCTGCCGGAAACCGGGAAAGCCGGGCTGTTGTGGCATGATCTTTGTTGGGAAAAAGAAAAGATTGCGACGGCCCGAATTTTGAAGAATTCAAAAGTAGTGACGCAACTTCACACAGATTTGAGGGCCGTCGCAATGGTTTTTATGACGCGGATATCCTCTGAGGACGGACGCAACTTTTTGTCCCCGAAGGATTTTTTATAATTTTCTGCACTGCAAAGGTAAATAAAGTTTCTGAAAAAGCAATGCCCTTGCCCGAAAGTGGTATTCGTGCGCCTAAAATATGGAAACGGGCTGACTGTTTGGGCATCGGGGCTTATTGTTTTCTCGTATATGGGCTGACTTTACGGCTTGTTTTGCCGGTTTTTTCCGCGGCTGTAAATAAAAACGTCCCGGCCTTGCCGCCGGGACGTTTTCGTGTCATGTGTTTAGTCCGGATCTAACGTCTGTCCTTGCCGTAGACGTAGGGCGGGATGCGGTGGCTGCGTTTGCCGATCGGAACGCCGATGCCGAGCGTGACGTTCATGATGCTCTGTCTGACGGGTACGAACTGCGGCGTGTGTTTGGTTATCAGGACGTCCGTGCCGATGAAGAAGTTGATCCAGTTGGGGCAGAGGTTGAGTCCCAGCCCTACGGCGCCGCCGCGGTTGTCGATCACCGAGTAGCTTCCGGTGAGCGTAAACCAGCGGATCGGGTGGAAATTGACCGATCCGGTGATGTTGTGGAAGGTCTTGTATTCCCAGAAACGGGCCGAATACAACAGGCCGATGCCGATTTTGTGGCGCCATACTTCGTATTCGAGTCCGGCGTTGATCGTGGCGCGCAGCATGCGCGACACGCTTTGGGGCGCTCCTTTGTGAAATTCCAGCACGTCGATGTCGAAGTCGGGCGATTCGGTGCCGTCCTCCGTGACGTTGACGCCCGTGAACGAAAGCTCTTTCGACGAGAAGCCCGTAACGTTTTTCTTCTTGCTCCAGCCGATGAATCCCAGATCGTTTACGGCCAGCGACGCCTGCAGGTTGGGCAGGATGTCGTACGTGGCGCCCAGATCGACGGCGAAGCCGTAACCTGCGGGCGACGTGGGTTTGAAGTCGATGTCGTCCAGCTTGTAAACCTCCTCGCCAGCGTCGTTGCGCTTGGTCGTGACGTCGAGACCGGCGGCGGTGATGTCGAGTCCGCCTGCGGCGTCGATCCGCCACTCCTCTTCTCCGTACGTCACGTTGAATCGGGTGAAGTACATGCGGGCGCGGGCGGCTCCGACGAGGAATTTGCCGCGGACACCGATGTAAAGCCGGTCGTCGAGCAGCGGGAACGAGTAGCTGAAGGCCGCTTCGAGGTAGCTGTCGGCCGTGAGGCCGATGTTGTGGATGTCGCTGCCCGTGCCTTCCTTGAGGAATGCGAAGAGCGAGTAGGGCAGCGTAGCGTCGGCGGTCGTGCGGGCGTTGAGGTCGAACGACCAGAAATTCTTGTGGTTGCGCGTGAAGGCGCCGAAGCCGATGAGGTTCACGCGGGTGTCGATGCCCAGCAGGTTGTCGGCGTTGAGTCCCGAAAGCGCCTGTCTGGTCGAAACGGCTTCGTCGAGCAGCGGGACCAGTTTCCCGTTGCGGGGATAGAGCAGTTTGTCCACGGCCAGATTGCCGCTGGCGTTGATGTCGATGCCGCCCAGACCGGGAATGTTGACATAGCCGCGCAGCGGTGCGAAAGCCGGGTTGAATTGGCTGCGGAAGGTCGTTCCCTCCATGAAGTAAGCCGTCGGGTTTTGGGCGGCAACGCCTGATGCCAGCAGCAGCGTTGCGAGAAAAGCGTATGTTTTTTTCATGTGCAGTGCCGGGTTAGAGGTTGAGTTTCAGACCGCCGCGCTTGACAAGACGCAGTGCGATGACGATTTTCTGGTCGGGCGTGAATCCGGAGCCGGGGAAATATTTCTCCAACTTGACGGGGAGGATGATCTCCGTGCCGTCGATGATCTGGCGCAGGTCGTTCTCGTGGAGCCGCGTCTCGCCGATCTTGGTCTTTACGTTGGGTTCGACACGTATGTCGAATTCCACCTCCGTGGGGTAGAACCGGGGGCTGAACTGCAGGCTGACAGGCAGTGCGCTGATGATTTCGCCGTAGATGTCCAGCGTGTTTCGGGGATTTGCCGTGCCTTTCGGATCGAGGTTATCGGCCAGCATGTCCACCACGTCGCTGCCGAGGTCGATCCTGCCGAGGTCGTAGGTTACGTCTTCGATTTTCAGATCCGTCAGGTAGCCGCCGGCCAAATCTCGGACCTCGCCGGCCAGCTCCTCCTGCAATCCCGTGGTAGCGCGGAACATCGTGATGAATACCTGCTTGAAATCTTTCGGGTCCGTGTTCGGCGGAAGCAGGGGCAGGAACGTGCCGAGATACTTGTCATAGAGCAGGTCCGCTACGGCGTTGATTTTGGCGTCGGACCTCTTCATTTGTTCGATCAGTTCGTCGAGCAGCTCGTCGATATAGGACGGGGTGTGCTGAATCTTCTGAAGATCCACGTATTTTCCGCCTGCGGGCAGCGGCGAAGGCAGCCAGATATCGGCTTCGTCGAAGAGGGCTTTGATGTCGGTGCCTTCCTTGCTCAGTTCGCTCATGCTGACGGTGACCGTAGCCAGCGGCAGCCGGAATTCGTCGCCGATGACGACGCCGTCCGTGTCGATTTCCGACAGATCGTAATTGTTTTCGATACACGAAGTTACGAGCATACCGAACAGAAACAGTGGTAAAATCAATCTCATAGTTTTGAGGGTGTTTGCATTGGATTGCAAATATATGCCGTTCCGACGAATAAACCAAAGAATTGGACAAATTCGTCAGCGGAGCGGACAAATCGGCCCGCTATATCGTCCTCTGACGGGCTTCAGGGGTGCATCTGCGGGTTTTGCGAAATATTTGTTACATTTGCGTTGCTATTGTCGTTATGGCCGAAACCGGAAAAAACAACCTCAGGGAACAGGTGGCGATGCTGCCGCTGTCACCGGGCGTCTACCAGTTCGTGGACCGCTCCGGGACGATCATCTATGTGGGCAAGGCCAAGAGCCTGCGCAAACGGGTCTCCTCCTATTTCGTGCAGAGCAAGGAGCACAGCGCCAAAGTGCGTGTGCTGGTGCGGCAGATCGCCGAGATCCGCCATATCGTCGTCAGCAGCGAGACCGACGCGCTGCTGCTCGAAAATTCGCTGATAAAGACCCTCCAGCCGCGTTACAACATTCTGCTCAAAGACGACAAGACCTATCCGTGGATCGTGGTGCGGCGCGAACATTTTCCGCGCGTGCAGTCCACCCGCCAGCTGACGCGCGACGGCTCGCAGTATTTCGGTCCCTACAGCTCGGTGATGATGCAGCACAGCGTGCTCGAATTCGTGCGCGAAGTGGTGCCGCTGCGGACGTGCAAGCTCAATCTGGCGCCCGAACAGATCGCCAAAGGCAGGTATTCGGTCTGCCTGCAGTATCATCTGGGCAACTGCAAGGGTCCCTGCGTCGGGGAGCAGAGCGAAGCGGAGTACGCAAAGCTGGTCGATATGGTCGTCGCGGTGCTCAAGGGCGACCTGCGCCCCGTGCGGAGCTATCTGGAAAGCGAAATGTCGCATGCCGCCGCCGGGTTGAAATTCGAACTGGCGCAGCGCTACAAACAGCGTCTGGACGCGCTGGACAACTATTCGAGCAGGTCGGTGATCGTGAGCGCGAAGATCGTCGATGTGGATGTTTTTTCGCTTCTTCCGGACGACGATGTGGCCTATTGCAACTTCGTGCGCATCCGCCACGGCTCGATCGTGGGCGTCTATACGGTGAAACTCTCTACGGGCGTCGGCGGCGACGAACGCGACATGCTGACGCTGGCCATCCAGCATATCGTGGAGCATATCGCGGGAACGCTCGCCAAAGAGGTCGTCGTTCCGTTCCTGCCTTCGACGACGCTGTTGTTCGACGGCGTGACCTTCACGGTGCCGAAGCGCGGCGAAAAACTCGAACTGCTGGAATTCTCGCAGAAGAGCGCCCGCATCTACCGCGCCGAGCAGCTCAAGAACCTCGAAATCAAGAATCCCGAACGCTATACCGAACGGCTGTTGAATGCCCTGCAAAAGGAGCTGCGTCTCGACAGACAGCCGCGGCACATCGAATGTTTCGACAACTCCAATCTGCAGGGGGCCCATCCGGTAGCCTCGTGCGTGGTCTTCCGCGATGGAAAACCCGCACGCAAGGAGTATCGTCATTTCAACATCAAGACCGTGGAAGGGCCTGATGATTACGCTTCGATGCGCGAAGTCGTCTTCCGGCGTTACAGCCGTCTTCAGGAAGAGGGGGCCGAGCTGCCCGATCTCATCATTGCCGACGGCGGAAAGGGGCAGATGGGCATCATTCACGAGGTACTGGAGTATCTTGGGCTGGACATACCTGTGGCCGGACTGGCCAAGAACGACCGCCACCGGACCTCCGAACTGCTCTGCGGCTATCCGCCCGTGCTGGTCGGCATCCGTCCCACTTCGCCCCTTTTCCACTTTTTGGCGCACATTCAGGAGGAGGTGCACCGTTTCGCCGTTTCCTTCCACCGGCAGAAACGCAGCAAGGCGTTTATCCACAGCGAACTGGAGCAGATCGAGGGGGTCGGAGACAAGACGCTCCAGACCCTGCTGCGCCATTTTCGCACGGTGGAAAAGGTCCGTGCGGCCAACATCGAAGAACTTTCGGCGCTGGTCGGGGCGGCAAAGGCGAAAAAAATCAGGGCCTTTTTCGAAAAATAGCCGTATTTTTTGAAAAGTTACGAAAATCACCTATCTTTGTCCACCCGATTCGCCGTGTAACGCTCGCGGAAATGCCCGGATGGCGGAATCGGTAGACGCGTTGGTCTCAAACACCAATGACAGCAATGTCGTGCCGGTTCGACCCCGGCTCCGGGTACTATTAGAAAGCCTTAAATGATTGTCTATAAATCATTTAAGGCTTTTGTTTTGGTTGATATGTCCGCATTTTGTCCGCATTTTTATTGTTGAGCATTCTGTTCACTTCGGGCTGCAGAGGTTAATTCGTCAATCGGGATCTCTCGCATTAATTCAACGCACACCTCTCTGCATTGAGCGAAAATTTCGTTTCCGTAACGCATAATTAACAAACTGTCGCCGGGAAAATCTTCCTGCATCCGTCGTTTGATTACCTTGTCCATATAATCGAAGGCAATGGCAAAATAGGCGCTGTCCACATAATTCTTGTAAGCAAGAATATCCATTTGCGACCGACGCGCCCGAACCGAATCGCATTGCCGCTTCGCCGTCCCGATGCAATAGCGGAGAGCCAACTCGTAACGCCGATGCTCATCGGTCAGAATATGGACCGTCGTATCCTTGATTTCGACAGCATGTTCGATATAAACGGTATCATGGGTATGCAATATTTGGGGTGCAGTGATTGGCACCTCTCGTTTCGATTCAACAAAGAACATAACGATGCCCAATACGAGAATCACACCGATCCCCATGATCTTTCGGCCAGGTATTGAGTCTGGGCTTTCCGAAGGTCCCGTCTGCTGTGCTTGACAGAAGTCGCTCCAGCCGGTATAACCGACATAACGGGCCAACACGGAGAGAGTCGATGGACGCGGTGCCGTCGAAGGCTTGAGGTAACCGAACAATCGCTTCAGCGTAGCAGAGCTTATCGTTTCACCGGTACATTCCCGAATATCCGCAGAGAGCATATCATAGTCCGTCGGCGAATCGAGCGTGCGCCCGAAACATTCGATAATGGCACGCTTCAATAGGTCGATATGTTCCTTGGAATATATCATGAGGCAGCAAAGGTACGAAAAATCGCCCAAAGAGGCAGGCAGAAGGCTTTGTACCGTAATGCACCGGAATGAATTTGGCACAACTGCCACGCCGTATTACTTTTGCAACAGGGAAAAAGCAGTCCAAACCTTTGAAGATTTGTGCGGAATTAGTATTTTTGTCGTGTAAGTCTGGAAGGACTTACGAGATACTATAACGTGAATCTTAGGATTCCCCGAACAACAAAACCGCCAATTTTGTTTCGGCATTTCCGAGAAAGGCCGAGAGTACACGAGGGAAGAATAAGCACGGTTCGCATATCCGATTACGGGTGCGGACTGCTTGTTTATCCGTATGTGTACGAGGTGCTTGGCGGTGCCTGTTGTTTGTATGGAGAACAGCAGGTTCCGCACTTTTTGTTTAATAATATTCATAAAATTATTTATTTACATGAAAAAACATTTATGTTTTATTCTCTTGCTATTTGTAGGGGAATTGAGTTGGGCGCAAATTTCAAATGACAAACCCAAAGGGCAAGTGGTCATGATAACAACCAAAGCCTATGATGAGATTTATAATTTTGGCGAGGTTTCCGAGTTAAAACTCCGGGACGAAGAAACGGTATCGTATTTCGACAAGCGAGGCAATATTATCCATGAAAGACAAATTGATTACAAAGGACGTATAGAAACGGCTTATCTTTATACAGATGAAGGTAAAATAATAAAAGAAATTACAACCACACCAAAAGCTACAGAATCTGCTGTTGTATATGACACTCTCAAATTAAAATTGTATACTTATGACGATTCCGGAAGAGTAAAAACCGAAAGTGTTTTTGAAAATAAATCTTTAATTTCTAAAGACAGGTATGAATATACGCCGACCGGATATAAAAAATATCAATATGAAGGAGATGGGACTCTATCAGGTGTGGCAGAAAAAAAAGGGAATGAACTATCTTATATTTCAGAAAAAAAAGGCGGCGGCAGCATAGGATATTTTGATAATGTAGGTCACATTGTCAAAATGTCGGTGTTTTTGGGAGCGTCAAATGGTGGTCTCGGCTTTTCATCATATTTTACATACAATAAATATGGTGACCTTATGTGCGTGAGTTCACATAGCGGCAGTGTTATCAAAAAACCGCAAAAGGCTATTGTTTATTCTCAACGGCCAGATGGTTCTATTGTGGCAAATTTGGAAAATCAATATTCTAAGGAACAACATAAAGACGAAAATACTTATAGATATGAGTATGACGTAAAAGAGAATTGGACCGTGAAATATGATGATAAGGAGAAAAAAAGATATGTAAGAGAAATTGTCTATGCGAAAAAAGAAGATGATTTTGGCTCTGTAAAGCATAAAATTGAAGAAAGTCGTCACGCATTGGACAGTGTGATATATCAAGAGAAAGTATTGAAACCCCGTCGCCTAAAAGAAGAAAAAGAGGCCAGACAAAAGCACGAACGACAAATATTGGCAGCTTATATCGCAAAGAATAATGCTTTGGCGGAATCTCGTAGCCAGAAATACAAATTGATCGATCAGAAAGAACGGATGGACTCTTATGTGGAAGATTATCCCTATATATGTGAAACCGTAGTATGGAGTTGCGAAGATTTATTATCGTTATCTTCAAAACCCTCTACGGACTATATCGATGCTGTGTTTCATCCGATAGATGTATATGCGAAAAGAATTATGGATTATATTGATTTGCAGCAAACGGTCATAAGGTCGTTAATCAATAAGAATCAGAAGAAAGAAAACAAAACACTGGAGAAATCTTTGAAAAAAGCAGGCAATAGTACACAACGTATCGCTGTATTGAGTTCTTGGCTGAAAAATCAAGGGTATGATCTGTCTCAAAAAATCGTCAAAAAAGATCCTCGAAAATTAAGTTTATATAATGAATATCGAGAATACAAGAAAAAAATAGATAATGCATACAACAAGCGCAATAGTAGTTTATTCAAAGAATTTACTCATTTTGGGCGTGTTTATGTGTCAGATAGATTGGGTGGACGTTTTATCGGTAGTATTTTTGATGAACCCCAACTGGATAATATCTCAACAGAACACCTGAGTAAGTGTATCGAGGTCCAAAAGTTTTTATATAAATTGTTAACGGATAATTCGTTGGAGGAAGAAAGAGAAAAACTGCTTGCGAGACTTAAAGAGAGTGTCGGATACACCCTTTATAGAGATATAAATTTTACAAGACTCAACTGGCCCCTTTGGTTTTCGATATTTGAAGATTATTTGAGACAAAACGGTATTGTTATTTTTAATGACGAATCTGAAAATCCGACAAAAACTAAATTATAACCGCAAACAGTTTAAAGCTATTATGAATAGAGAGGAACGTGACTTTTTGAATAACCTGAAATCTTCCATAAACGATTGGAGGTATTCCTATGAATGTTACCATGAACAAGGGTATTTCTGCGTCGATATTACAATAGACGATATTGACGAATGGGGTGAGAACGCTGACGAGATTTGGGATGCTATAAGTGAAGTTTGTGATGAGTGGAATGCTGGTATTGATTCAAATAGCAACACTTACTATGTAGCTCTGAAACAATAAATGTGGTGCAGGTGTAGGAATTGAATGCAACAACCCGCCCAGCGCGTATCAACAAGGCCATTACAATACTAAAAGGGATAATTCTGAAACCGAATGCATCTAAAGGATGTAGCACATACGTTGAACGGCCTAATTTAGTGGGCGCTTCAGACCTCTTAAAATCCCCTTGACAAACATTGTCGAGGGGATTCGTTTTTTACACTTGATTTCTGCTTCTTCAATGAACCTTATATAAAAAGTTGATGAAAATTTTCCTCTGCTGTTTTTGACTGTTTTTATCCTTGTTCGGTTTAGAAACGGATAAAAAGTTCGATATTAATTCGTTTTGGGCGAAAAAACTGCCATTCCAATCTTTAATATTCGAAACTTGATTATAAAAATATCCCCTCCGTACAAGTCGGAAGGGATTTAATCGCCATATATACCATAGGTTGTGCTTTGGTCGCAATAACGGAGTATTGCGTTTCCGCGCTTTCTATATCCGATAGAGGTTTGTGTGCGGGGCCGGTTTATGGCAACTGATGGTTGTTGGTTTGAACAAGGGAAGTATCAGATGTAAACATATTTTATTATCCGACCGAGAGCAGTCCCACTGACCTTGCTGGAAATCCACGCATCTCAAATGGGATAGTGGATATCGGAGCTTATGAATATCAATAGACGAGGATATTCAATAAGTTTCAAGAAGCTTAACCCCTTTGGTGGGGTATGCTCCACCAAAGGGGTTTGTCTACAACATTCTCATATTGTGCCTTGATGAAATACAATGTTGTAATTTTTCTGCCTGTTCCCTGAACCATCTTACAATAGGCAACCCGTCTATTTTGAGGATGAATTTTCGGCCGTTGGTCTCATCCGGGGAAATCCGTGCGATTACGTTTTCGGCCTTGAATTGCTTTCGGTGCATTTCGGAATAGAGCGTCCCGCTGTATTTGAGCGACTTGCCTCTAATAAGCGTTTCGGTCTGTGCGTCATTAAATCCGATCTTGCGGCAAAATTCGTCCATACGCAGCAGTTCGCGGAAATGAGGGAACCACGCCGATGCCTTGCGGACAAGCATTTGAAAAAAAGACAAATCTTTTTCGTACTGCTTTTTGATATCCGCTGTTTCCGTCATGTGTCGTGCCTGCACAGCCATCAGTTCCTTGCAGTGGTCGGCCCGCAAAGTCTGCATCTGGGTTTGCAGGGTCTCTATCGTTTCATCGCGTGCTGCGACCTCTTGTTTCAATGTGTCTATCTGTTGTTGCTGCCGCTTGACTTTCGACGTGCCGATC
>OFSD01002443.1_pt1 | contig 11833 bp, 10 predicted proteins | sample 1543191 | NCBI WGS metagenome assembly OFSD01 (sample SAMN04209221, study PRJEB22552) | human gut metagenome | biome: gut; material: feces | host: Homo sapiens | place: USA: Oklahoma
TGCCCTCCGTAGGATCGAGCTCCTTGAGCAGAAGCCTGAACAGAGTGGTCTTGCCTGATCCACTGCTTCCAACGATAAATACGAACTCGCCTTTTTCTATATTGATGTTCACATTCTTGAGCGCCTGATTGCCCCCAGGGTATGTCATACTCACGTTCTCTAACTCTATCATCTCATGTCTCCTATATTGCCTCTTTACGGCATAAACTGTACATTATCTTACATTTGTCCATAGTCGGATGATTCTGATTCATTTCATCCACGCTTCATTATACTACATATTGATTGTTTTGTTGTGTATAGTTTGTGAATTAAAATTAATACACGATGCGGCAGTCTTCATATATCCATATGTAAGGCTGCCGCTTCTATGCAATCTATATTCCAGATAACTGTCCACCGGACATTTTAATAATCCAGTGACTCCATGTACTTCATGTACTTTACAACCATAAGAGCGATCTTGAATGTGATGGCATCCTCGAATACTCTCAGATCAAGGCCTGTGCTCTTCTGCAACTTATCAAGTCTGTATACCAGAGTATTTCTGTGGATGTACAACTGTCTTGATGTCTCTGATACGTTCAAGCTGTTCTCAAAGAACTTGTTGATAGTTGACAAAGTCTCCTCGTCAAACTCATCAGGGCTCTTGCCGTCAAATATCTCTCTGATGAACATCTTGCACAGAGGAAGTGGAAGCTGGTAAATAAGTCGTCCTATTCCAAGATTGCTGTATGCTATGATATCTGTGTTCTCATAGAATATCTTTCCAACATCCAGAGCCATCTTAGCCTCTTTGTATGAACGTGAAACTTCCTTTATCTCATTGACAATTGTTCCGAATGATACATGTACAGATGACATCGCCTCGGTATTGAGCATGTCAACGATGACCTTGGCAATCTTGTTCATGTCGTCATATGTCTCGTTGGACTTGACTTCCTTGACAAGAATGATGTTCTTCTCGTCCACAGCAGTGATGAAATCCTTTGTCTTGGCTGAGAAGATATTACGTACTGTCTCAAGTGCATTGGTATCCTTCTCATTCTTTGTCTCTATGATAAATACGATTCTTCTCACATCAGTATCTATGTGGAGCTTCTTTGCTCTGTTGTAGATATCAACCAGAAGGAGATTGTCTAAGAGAAGGTTCTTGATAAAGTTGTCCTTGTCAAATCTCTCCTTGTATGCGACCAAAAGGTTCTGGATCTGAAATGCTGCGATCTTGCCGACCATATATGTATCATCGGTCTCGCCCTTTGCCATGAGAATATGCTCTAACTGGTTATCGTCAAACACCTTGAAGAACTGATAACCTCTTACAACCTGGCTCTCTGCCGGTGAATCAACAAATGCACGAACTGAATCCTCGCAGTCATCTATATCCTTAAGTGTTGACGCAAGCACTTTTCCCTCTGTGTCCAACACGCACAGGTCAGTTCTTGTTATACCTTTTAATCCGTCTATTGTATCCTGAAGAATCTGGTTTGATATCATTCTTTTCACTCCTTATACTCATTATACGTTTTATCCCGTAATCCATTACTCTTATTTTAAAGCAAAATTGTAGAAAAAAAAAGAGAAAATGCAGATTTTTTATATGTATTTTCTGCATTTTCTCAATTTTTCAAGAATTAAACTACTGTTTCCAGTTATCTGGAGTGTAATTGTAAGTTCTATGTGTTATCTAAGACTAGTTAACAAGGATCTCCTCTGTCTCCTTATCGAAGATATGAATCTTGCTTAAGTCAAATGCGAACTGAACTGTGTCGCCAGGTCTAGCTGTTGTACGAGCATTTACTCTTGCTGTGATATCGAACTGGTCGATTGTGAAGTATAAGTAAACCTCGGCACCAAGCATCTCGTAGATGTTGATTCTTGCATCGATTACGCTCTCTGGTGATGACTCGATGAAGAGCTGCTCATCATGAATATCCTCTGGACGGATACCAAGAACAACTTCCTTATCGATAGCATCAAGTGCGATAAGTCTCTCAGCCTTGCTGTCTGGAACCTTGATTGAATGTGAACCGAACATAAGGAGAACGTCAGCACCTGACTTAACAACCTTACAATCGATGAAGTTCATAGGTGGCATACCCATGAATCCGGCAACGAACAGGTTACATGGCTTGTCGTAGAGGTTCTGAGGTGTATCTACCTGCTGGATGATACCATCCTTCATAACTACGATTCTTGTACCAAGTGTCATAGCCTCTGTCTGGTCATGTGTTACGTAGATGATAGTTGTCTGGAGTCTCTGATGAAGCTTTGAGATCTCAACACGCATCTGTACACGAAGCTTAGCATCAAGGTTTGAAAGAGGCTCGTCCATAAGGAATACCTTTGGCTCACGGACAATTGCACGTCCCATAGCAACTCGCTGTCTCTGTCCACCTGATAAAGCCTTTGGCTTTCTGTCAAGAAGATGCTCGATATCAAGAATCTTAGCTGCCTCATGTACAGCCTTGTCGATCTTCTCCTTTGGAACCTTTCTTAACTTAAGTCCAAATGCCATGTTATCATATACTGACATATGTGGGTACAGAGCGTAGTTCTGGAATACCATCGCAATATCTCTGTCCTTTGGCTCTACATCGTTTACGAGCTTGTCGCCGATCCATAACTCACCTGAGCTGATATCCTCAAGTCCTGCTATCATTCTAAGAGTTGTTGACTTTCCACATCCTGATGGTCCAACAAAGATGATGAACTCCTTGTCTTCGATCTCAAGGTTGAAGTCCTTAACTGCGTTGAATCCGTTAGGATATACCTTGTAAATGTTCTTAAGTGATAAACTTGCCATTTGAAATTACCTCCGTAGTGTATATAATCTTGTTTTTGTTCACCCTAAAAACTATTGTTATTCTACATCATTGGCATTTTTCATTCTATGTGATTATTGCTCAAAAAAATTTTTAAACTTTTGTCTAAATTGTATACGTGCACAAATTTTGCAACATTTTGACGATTTTCGAACCGTTTTCCCTTGGTTTAAACTTCCTTTTTTGTGAAACCTTCACCATACCCATTTATGTCAATAGGGTTTTTCGTCACGTTTTCGGTATATTTTATTACTTTTGCCTATTGTTTTTACTCATATATATACTTGACAAACCAGAAAAATGTAGAACAGCCGGCAAAATCTGTAACATTTTGTACTACAGTAAAAAAACTCTGCTGATATCGGCGTTTTCTATTCCGATATCAGCAGAGTTTTCTATATATTTTCTACATATTCTTCTATATCTAGTTGTTGGCTGCGTTGTCCACACCTATTACTACGACAATGTCTGCACCTGAAATGTCAACATCTGAAGCAACAGATGAGTCAATATCTGATCTGTCAGCCGTTGCCGCTCCACCCAGAAGGCTTACAAGTCCGCTCACATCATACGAATCTGATGTGTAGATAACTGTTGTTGACTGATCTCCGTTGTCATATGTTCCTATATCTACTGATGTGTATCCATCCGCTGTGAGTGTTGTCTGCCATGTAGCTGCCACACCTGACACGCCTGATGCGTTGAGCACTACTACTTTTGCATCCTTGCCATTTCCTGCATTTGCATCCTCTGTTGAAGCGTCCTGTGAGCTGTCATCCGCTGATGTGTCTGAGCTGTCTGCAGCATCGCCTGAACCTCCAAATGTAGGATCTGACGGATCTGACTCCTCAGTCACGATGCTTGTCTTATTGCCCGTGTCCGATGCGTCTGATTTCTTGCTCTTGCTGACGGTTCGTGCAAGCAGTACGAGCATGACAACTATAGCCACTGCAAGTATGATAACCGCTGCTCTGAGCATTGTATCTAAGAATAATTTCATTACTTTCTTACCCATTATATAGCCTCCATCTCAATATAAATGTATATTCTCATTTGTTAACAAAAACAACTAGAGTATACCAAAGTGCTTTTTTATTTTCAACATTTAATTCGCATGATATACTAGAATTAAATTTTTGTTCACAAATAGCGGAGGTACAGATTTGAAAACAGCGATAATAATTGGCGCCTCGACAGGCATCGGAAGGGCGACAGCACTGGCGCTTTCAGGCAAATATAACAGCATATCTATCACTTCATTCAAACACAAAGAAGAGCTTCTCTCTCTGAGAGACGAACTTATGGCAAAAGGCTGCATCTGTTACTGTGAGACCGGAGACGCCGGGGATATGGAATTTATGGAGAAGTTTATACAAAATACCATAGATCATCTCGGCAGCGACATCGATCTCCTCATCAACAATGCCGGCATATCTTATGTGGGGCTTATAAACGATATGACCGCACAGGATTTTGACAGAACCATGAAGTCAAATGTGTACTCGGTTTTCAATAGCTGCCGACTCGTGGTTCCTCACATGATCCAGCACCACAAAGGACACATAATCAATATCTCATCCGTGTGGGGAAATGTCGGTGCGTCGTGTGAGGTCGCATATTCAGCCTCCAAGGGTGCTGTAAATTCCTTCTCAAAGGCTCTTGGAAAAGAGCTTGCTCCAAGCGGTATAACTGTCAACGCCATAGCATTTGGCGCAATTGACACCTCCATGAACGGTCATCTGTCACCGGAGGAACGCCAGATGCTGGAGGATGAAATACCTGCAGGAAGAATGGCCATACCTTCTGAAGCGGCAGATTTCATTGTGCACATTGCCGAGTGTGGAGAATACCTGAATGGTCAGGTGATCACATTTGATGGCGCATGGCAATAGGTGCTTTTCATCAAATTTTACAACAGTATAGGCAATTTCGTCCAAATTTCTATTGCTTAATTGTATATATTGCATTAGAATATTTTATATATGTTATAGAATCGGGGTTATAAAATGGGATTTGGATTTGGGAAAAAGAAGAAAAATATTTCATCGGACACAACTCCCGCCGCCGCAGATATCAAGACTACTCTTGACGAGGACGGCAATGTGGAGATTGTTTCCAAAAACTTCAAGATGAAGCCGACACAAAAGCTGGCGGAGCAACCATCCAGTGAAGGGGACACTTGGATCTGCTGGGGATGCGGACAGCCTACGGATCAGGATATCTGTCCTGTCTGCGGTAAGAAACGCACAAAGTAACAACTCACACACACAAGGGGCTGTGAAAAAACTCGATTGAGTTTTTTCGCAGCCCTTTTTTACTTTATTGCAATGCGGTCACTGCGCATCGCTTACATTTATTTTCTCTACACTCTGCTAAAATGTGATTCCAAGAGCATTTATTATGAGTCCCCACGCAAGGCCTGCAGCATACAGCACCACTGCTATCCTTATATTCTCCACAGGTCTATGCCTGTTCATCCTAAAGAGCACCACAAGGCCTACTCCTGCACTCACCAGAAGTCCTGACATCATAGCACCCGCGCTGAGTATTCCCTGAAGATACAGCTCGGTTATTATGACTGATGCCGCACAGTTAGGAATAAGACCCACCAACGCTGCTGCCGCCTCTCCAAGCACAGGCACATCATTGAATATGCGGGCTATGGATTTCTCTCCTACAGCCTCTATGATCACATTTATCACAAGTGAGAATATAAATATAAATATCGCAATCTTTGCAGTGTGCACCAGAGCAGATCTGAATATTCCACCCTCGCAGTCGCAGTGTTCCTGTTCGCACACCTCATGGATAGTCTTCTCTCCCAAATGTCCGTGGTCGTGACTGTGCTCATGGACATAGTCATGCACATGTCCCTTTCCTTTCTTCTCAGCAGCATCCTTATACACTATATTCTGTGTATGTATGGAGCTTTCTGCCGCTTTTGCAGTGTCACTGTGCACATGTCCGCCATGGTGTTCGTGTTCATCATGTCCGCCATGTCTGTGGACTGGATCTATCTTCTTTACCTGGACCGGCTTTCTCAGTCTGTCCAGCACAAATCCTACTATATAGCCTGTTATTATGGCTATGACCGCCTTTGTCGCAAGGATCTTCACTATTGTCCCCGCGCTTATCGCGTCATTTGACAGCATGATCGGCAGCATCTCGTCCGAGGTTGACATGAACACGGCTATGAGCACGCCCGCCCCTATCACGCCTCCGCTGTACAGGTTGGATGCCATAAGTGAAAATCCGCACTGTGGCACTATTCCCAGCACTCCGCCAATCAATGGCCCAAGCTTCTCTGCCTTTCCAAGCACATGTGCCTGTCGGCCTGCAGTTTTTCTCTCAAGCCACTCCATGACCACATAGGTGATGAGCAGAAACGGGATGAGCTTCACCGTATCAAACAGTGCATCCTTAAATGAATCTATAAGCAATTCCTTCATATTATAAAACACTCCTTCTCAGATCAGCACTCGTAGATATTGTACCCACAATTGTCCTGACTGAATCCAAAATACTCCTCGTTGGTCATATCCATGAAATAGCTGCATATCACCCTGCATATTCCGTTATGGCAGACAAACAGTACCGACGAATCCGGATAGGTCTCGCGGGTTTCAATTATAAGATCGTACGTTCTCCTGGCAATATCCATCATGGATTCTCCACCAGGATATCTGTATGCGAACATTCTTTTATTGTTCAGGAAATCCCTGTCGTCCCTCTGGACACCCTCATACACACCGTAATCCTGTTCTATAAGCCTTTCATCCGTAAGTACCGGCAAATGCTTTCTCTCCGCCACCGCTCGTGCTGTCTCCTGTGCCCTGGAGAGCGGCGATGCTATTATCACGTCAATAGAGCAGCTATCCAATCTCTCTGCAAGGAGCTGTGCCTGCTGAAGTCCTTTATCTGTAAGAGGGGAATCTGTCCTGCCACAGACCTTATTAAGTCTGTTCCATTCCGTCTCTCCGTGTCTTGCAACATATAACTTCATATGTTTTCTCCTTCCAGTCATATTGAATATCTGCTCTTTCTCCCAACTGTGTATTAACTACAAAAATCTCATGTCTTTATAATATTAAGCATTTTTGCAAATTAATCAACTGTTTTCGGCTATTAAAGCGTCTGTAATTATCTTCTATATGCTCATGCTGTCTGAGCTCGAACTATTGTCTTTGTTCTGTGAACTGCCATTTGCGCTGTCATTCTGCCCATTATCTGAATCACCATCCGGTCTCTGCATATTTCCATCATCTGAATTGCCACCTGGTCTCTGCATATTTCCATCATCTGAGTTGCCGCCCGGTCTCTGCATTCCGCCATTATCTAAATTGCCGCCCGGTCTCTGCATTCCGCCTGAGCCCTCGCTGTATGTAATATCATCCAGTGTAAATGTACTGCTCTGGTCACCGACAGTCAAAGTGTAGGTCTCACCCTGTTTCATGTCTGATGTGCTGATAACAACCGAGTTAAATTTCTTATCCACCCTATAGCTGAGCACCTCCTTGCCATCTGAATCAGTAAGTGTGATCGTTTCGCCGGCGTCAACCCACTCATCAAAGTTAACAAGAGCCGAGCACTGTGTGGACTCATCTCCAAATCCCTGAGCCATACCGGAACCACCCACAGCTACGATCTCGCCGCCTGTTATCGCAGCACAGATTCCGTAGTCCATCGCGCCATTGCCATTGTCAGAAGAACCAAGTACATACACGCTGCCTCCTGTAATTCCAATGCAGCCGTTGGAGTCTATTCCATCACCGTTGGCATTTATATTTATCGTTCCTCCTGTTATAAGAATATATGCATCATTGTCGGCATCCATGTCCACTCCGCCCATACCTGGGCCGCCTCCAAAACCATCATGGTTGTCTCCCGAGCCTGAGCTGCCTCCAGCTGCATTGAAGCCGTCATCACTGGATATCACATCTATATCACCGCCAGTCACAAGGATCTTATCCCCCTCTACCCCCTCACAACTCTTAGATACATCTATATCTCCACCAGTTATTATCAGAAGTCCCTCCGCATGGATCGCGTCATCGCCAACCGATATGTTGATATCTCCGCCTTCTATATATACATATCCATCCTGCTGGTCGTCATTTCCCGCATGTATACCATCCTCATCACAACTCAGGTTAAATGTTCCATCCGCAATTCTCACGCTATCCTTGCCGTTCAGGCAGTGATCCTGACTGTATATGGTATAAGTGCCGCCTGTAACCACCAGGTCATCCTTGGACACGATTCCATGTCCCGTGTTATCCTTGACCGTCAGGCTTCCAGTGCCATTAAGTGTGAGATCACATTTGGCAAATATCACAGCGTCCACATTATTGTCATCCGTCTGGACGTAGTCTCCGGATACCGTAAGACTGTTCCCTGCCCCTTCCGCCAACGTAACAAATACCTTGTCAGCGTTCTTTGCATATATAGCCGCATAGTCCGCAGCCGTGATCGATACTCCGTCAAGTACAAGTTGAACCTTATCGTCATCGCCCGCATCCACCACGATGGTGCCGTCTGTGAATGTCCCTGACAGAACGTATACACCGGCCGCTTTGATCGTCACCACTCCATCCTCGATCTGAACATTTGAACTATTACATGCGGCTGTCTTTCCCGATAATGTTATCTTTACAGCCTCGCTCTCATCATAGTTTCCCGCCAGATCCCGCTTCGTGAACATATCTGTTATATCTATAGCCGCATCGCTCATGGCTTCATCTATAGCCGCCTGCATTTCCTCCACAGTCATCTCTGTCTTTACACTGGTATTCTCTGCATCCGCACTGCCATTTGGGCTTTCTTTATCAGCGTCCGTCTCTGTGCTCACATCACTTGTCACCTCAGTATCAGAAGTCGAGCTTGTGCTCTGGCTGGTTGAACATCCGGCAAGCATTGCCATGCACATGGCCGCTGTCAACCCTATAGCCAGACATTTGCGGATTTCCGCTCTATGTCTCATATATTTATTCTTCCTCATACGATCATCTCCTTACTAAGTATCTGCCTTATCAACTGACTTCTACAATGTCATGTTCCCCGAATCCACCTGTGCCAGCATGATCTCAAGGTTACCATTTCTCACTCTGAGCTTATCTATCATATCCTTCTGATTTGTGTGCTTCTTAAGCTTCACCACATATGTAAGCTTGAACAGGCTTCCCATGTTGGTCGTCTTCACATTTATCAGTCTGTAACTGTCTGTACAGTCGACAAGTATCTCATCAAATGCCTCTGTATAGTCGAGATTTTCAGGCACGGTGATCTTCAGGGCTCTCTCTTCATCCCTTCCGCCGCCAAATCCAGTAAGGCTGCAAATGAACATCGCTCCGCCTAGTATGGCGGCAAATAATACTGCATATCCTATAAATCCCATTCCGGTCACAAGTCCTACTCCCATCGCAAGGAATATGGCGCATATCTCCTTTGCCGAACCTGGAACCGATCTGAACCTTACAAGGCTGAATGCACCTGCCACAGCAACACCCGCGCCAACATTGCCATTTACCATCATGATCACCACGCACACAACCGCAGGTATAAGTGCCAATGTCACCAAAAAGCTCTGTGTATATTTACTCCTAAACGCGTACACCCCTGCAAGGAATACGCCTATCACAAGAGATACCGCTATGCAGATCAGAAACTCCTGCACCGTTATCGTTGTCGCCGTTCCAAATATACTGTCAAATAATCCTGTCATCTTCTATCTCCTCCTGTCTATGTTTGCCACTTTATCATTTAAATAATTCGTCTTTTTAGTTTCTGGCTTTAAATGTATATGATCCACTTATGTCAGCCTACCATCTGTTTATACGCCTCTCCATACTTTGAAAATGACGTCTTGTATGCTCCATACTTTGTGAGCAGATGTGACAGCCACAGCGGGAACCCGCCTGCCATCTTGATCTCCATCAACACCTTATATTCTGGTATGACCTTGTGCCCATATGGTTCTTTCTGAAGTGTCAGATCGTCATTCTGCCACAGTATATTGTAATCAAACGTGATCCTGAGCTCCGGATCATCTATTCCTTTGTAGGAATCTCTCTCATACGAGAGAACCACCGCAGGCTCCAGATCCTTGTACACCTGCATGAAGTAATCTATCTCCCTTCCTATCTGACAATCCTCGTGCAGCGGCTGACCGCCCACCAGATAATCCATGGCCTCCTGTTCAGGCACCTCCAGCCTCCTTTTGTACACAACAGATTTGTATTTCTTCTTGAGCTCGATAAAAACCTCTGAATCGTCATCCGGGACTCCATAGCTTCTAAGCCTGAGCTTCTCTTTGTAAACCGGCTTTTCTATGGAGTCTCTGATGAGCCTGTGGGAAGGAGTGTCAAAATATATGTTAATGATCTGGCTATGCGCAAACCTGTCCGGCTGCATATACCTTATCATTTCGCTCATTATCTGCTCGTACTGTTCTCTATCTAACATGTACTTAAGTTCATATCTTTTAAACGTGTTGTCTGCCATAAGCATCATCCTTTCTTGTCTTATCTCCTCTTGATGATGCTATAATAGCCTGTAAAACTTAAACGAACTTTAAATATAAAAAATTGTCTTCGGTGACTCCTGTTGGTGTGTATTCTCTATGTTGTATATCCAATCGGTAGTGCCGGCGACCGAACTTTGACGCTTCTGTGCCGCCGCAGAGAGCTATGCGCCCTTATCATGCTTGGCGCGGCGTGCACTATGGAAGCAAAGTCAAAGTGAGGGTAGACAAACGTGATTAGATATACAACATAGAGATTACACCAACAGGAGTCACCGAAGACAACCGCAACGCAAAAACGCCCATCTGCGGATCACTCCACAGATGGACGTCTATAGTCTTATATTATAATCTTATGTCTAGTTGATTTGAAGATGTGGCTCCCGCCAAATGCTTAGGATTAGCAAACACCCTGAGCAAGCATAGCGTCAACAACCTTCTCGAAGCCGGCAATGTTAGCACCTGCAACATAGTCTGTGTTTCCGCCAACTGTCATGTTGTATCTCTTTGCTGCATCTGAGATGTTAGCGTAGATTGTCTCCATGATTCCCTTGAGCTTGCCATCAACTTCCTCGAATGTCCATGAAAGTCTCTCGCTGTTCTGGCTCATCTCAAGAGCTGATGTAGCAACACCACCTGCATTTGCAGCCTTACCACCAACGAAGAGAACACCATTCTCCTGAAGGTACTTAGTAGCCTCAAGAGTTGTAGGCATGTTAGCGCCCTCTGTTACTGAGATAACGCCGTTTGCAACAAGCATCTTAGCATCGTCAAGGTTAAGCTCGTTCTGTGTAGCACATGGAAGAGCAAGGTCACACTTGATTGACCATACGCCGTGATCATTTGCATCCTTCTTTACATGGTACTCAGCTGATGGTCTAGCAGCAGCATAAGCATCAAGACGTGCTCTCTTAACTTCCTTAACTTCCTTAAGAAGTGCAACATCGATTCCTTCTGGATCGTAGATCCAACCTGTAGAATCTGAACATGTAACACACTTAGCACCTAACTGATGTGCCTTCTGGATTGCGTAGATTGCAACATTACCAGCACCTGATACTGCACAAGTCTTGCCTGCGATATCAATGTCATGATCCTTTAACAGTGCGTTTGTAAGGTAAAGCAGTCCGTAACCAGTAGCCTCTGTACGAGCAAGTGATCCACCATATGTAAGTCCCTTACCTGTAAGAACTCCCTCGTATGATCCACGGATTCTCTTGAACTGACCGAACATGAAACCGATCTCTCTAGCACCTGTTCCGATATCTCCAGCTGGAACATCGACATCAGCACCGATATACTTACAAAGCTCTGTCATGAAGCTCTGGCAGAATGCCATGATCTCTCTGTCTGACTTACCCTTAGGGTCGAAGTCTGAACCACCCTTACCACCACCGATTGGAAGTGTTGTAAGTGAGTTCTTGAAAACCTGCTCGAAACCAAGGAACTTGATGATACCAAGGTTTACTGATGGGTGAAGTCTGAGACC
>OFSD01002445.1_pt1 | contig 11830 bp, 8 predicted proteins | sample 1543191 | NCBI WGS metagenome assembly OFSD01 (sample SAMN04209221, study PRJEB22552) | human gut metagenome | biome: gut; material: feces | host: Homo sapiens | place: USA: Oklahoma
GATATTCTTACTTATTCGGAAATGTGCTTTATCAAGGCGGAAGTCCTTTTCCGCAAAGGAGATACCGATGGTGCATTGGATGCCTATCAAAAAGGCATAAAGGCAAACTTTGACCGTATGCAGGCTAAATTGAAATCATGGGAAGCCGAAGGAACAAAGAATCCGGATCAGAAGCCGATGGATGAAGGTGAAATCAGTACTTATATGGCAAGTTCTTCCGTATGTCAGAATGCTGCTAGTCTGACCTTGTTCGAGATTATGCGTCAGAAGATTATCGCATTGGGTATCAATACCGAAAATTGGAATGATATGCGCCGTTTGGATTATGACTATGTGGATTACGACCGTCCGCAGGATTTCACGGCTGTCAGCAAGATTGTAGGTACTTCTAAGAATGAGCCTACTTATTGGTTCCGTCGTTTCAGCCAGAGTACTCATGAGAGCAACTATAATCTGACTCAGCTAAAGGCATCCAACAAACAAGCCATGACAGACCCGATTTGGTCGTGTCCGGTTTGGTGGGATTGTGCAACAGATAATGAGTATTACGGTTACATTAAGTAGGTCATAACCTTATTAGTTTATAGAATGTTAATTTAAATATCTTAAAATCTTGATGCACATATTATTTCATTGATTATCTTTGCACTCGAAATATGGATTTATAAGATATGTTAAAATATTGGAGACCTAAACAGTCTTCATTCATAGATGATGATTGGAACAGTCGGTTCGTGAGAATCGGCTGTTTTTTGTTGGGTTTGTTTGCATATCAACAGCGGTAATGTTACTTTTGCAAGAAAGAACCCATTTAGTCAATGAAGTATGAAACAAGGTAAGAAATACATTTCTCCGGGAGCATGGTTCTCTATGGTTTATCCGGCAGACTGGAATGAATTTGAAGACGGGGAAGGCTCTTTCCTGTTTTATAATCCTAACGAGTGGACCGGTAATTTCCGTATATCGGCTTATAAGGGAGATACTGCATACGGCAGGGAATCTGTTAAGCAGGAACTCAAAGAGAATACTTCGGCCACACTTGTGAAAATAGGTCGTCTGGATTGTGCGTACAGTAAGGAGATGTTTGAGGAAGAAGGAACATACTACACTTCCCATCTCTGGATAGCTGGGATAGACGATGTTGCTTTTGAATGCTCGTTTACGGTGCGTAAGGGAGAGCCGGTGGCAGAGGCCGAAAGCATCATAGCTTCATTGGAAGTCCGTCGGGCCGGCCAAAAATATCCGGCAGAGATAATTCCGGTGCGCCTATCGGAAATTTACCGGATAAACGAAGCATACGAGTGGGTATGTACCACTGTAAAAGAGCAGTTGAAGAAAGACTTCCAGGGACAGGAAGAAGATATAGCCAATATGCAGCAGGTCATAGACAGCGGCAGCATAGGCGCCAAGAAAAAAGAGGTATGGTTGTCGCTGGGTATTACGCTTTGTGTGATTTTGGCTAATGAAGTAGACGGTTTGGAATGGCGTACGCTCATCGACGGCAATCGTGAAGCCCCTGTTCTGACGAGTGTTGCGGGCAATACCGTGATAGACCCGATGAAATTGGTATGGAGCAAAGTCAAAGCCGGAGAGCCCTGCAATCTTGCAGAGGTTTACCGGAATTTACTTTCATGACAAGCCATTGCCCGATTCATATTGCCGTCTGCATGGCAATTTCTCAATTTTAATTCTCAACTCTCAATTTAATAAGTTTTGGCAGCAGTAAATTCAATCCTTCAAGTGGAAAACCTGACTAAGTCGTTTGGCGACCTGGTACTATTCGAGAATATATCCTTTGGTTTGTCCGAAGGGCAACGGGTGGGGCTTATTGCCAAGAATGGCAGCGGCAAGTCCACACTGCTTAATATCCTTTCCGGAAAAGAAGGCTATGACGGCGGTACAATCTCTTTCAGACGTGATATACGTGTCGGCTATCTGGAACAAGACCCTCAATATCCGGAAGAGCTGACTGTGTTGGAAGCATGTTTTCATCATGGCAACAGTACCGTAGAGCTGATAAAGGAGTATGAACGTTGCATGGAGACGGAAGGGCATCCCGGTTTGGATGAAATTCTGGTGCGCATGGACCATGAGAAGGCCTGGGAGTATGAGCAGAAAGCCAAACAAATTCTTTCTCAACTCAAAATCCGCGATTTCAATCAGCAGGTGAAGTCTCTGTCCGGCGGACAATTGAAACGTGTGGCGCTTGCCAATACGCTTATCACCGAACCCGATCTCCTTATATTGGATGAGCCTACCAACCACCTCGACCTTGATATGACCGAATGGCTGGAAGATTATCTGCGCCGTACCAACCTCACTCTGCTGATGGTGACGCACGACCGCTACTTCCTCGACCGCGTCTGCTCGGAGATAATCGAGATAGACAATCGCCGTATATACCAGTACAAGGGCAATTACAGCTATTATCTGGAAAAACGCGAAGAGCGCATCGAAGCCAAGACCGTAGAGATAGAACGCGCCAATAACCTGTATCGTACGGAGCTTGAATGGATGCGGCGTATGCCGCAAGCCAGAGGGCATAAGGCACGTTACCGGGAAGATGCTTTTTATGAATTGGAGAAGGTAGCCAAGCAACGTTTCAATAACGATAATGTAAAGCTGGATGTAAAGGCATCCTATATTGGCAGCAAGATATTCGAGGCAGACCACCTCTATAAGTCCTTTGGCGACTTGAAGATACTGGATGATTTCTCCTACATCTTCGCCCGCTATGAGAAGATGGGCATCGTGGGGAATAACGGTACGGGAAAGTCCACCTTCATCAAGATACTGATGGGACAGGAGTTGGCGGATAGTGGTACGCTGGACATCGGCGAAACCGTCCGTTTCGGCTATTATTCGCAGGAGGGTTTGCAGTTTGACGAGCAGATGAAAGTCATCGATGTGGTGCAGGACATTGCGGAAGTGATAGAGCTGGGTAACGGCAAGCGTCTGACGGCATCGCAGTTTTTGCAACATTTCCTCTTTACGCCTGAAACGCAGCACAGCTATGTCTATAAGCTGAGCGGTGGCGAGCGCCGCCGTCTCTATCTGTGTACGGTGCTGATGCGCAATCCTAATTTCCTGGTTCTGGACGAGCCTACCAACGACCTGGACATCGTTACGCTGAACGTATTGGAAGAGTACTTGCAGAACTTCAAGGGATGTGTGATTGTGGTGAGCCACGATCGCTACTTCATGGATAAGGTGGTGGACCACTTGCTGGTGTTTAACGGGCAGGGAGACATCCGCGATTTCCCCGGCAACTATACGCAGTATCGCGATTGGAAAGATGTGAAAGCCGCCCAAGAGAAGGAAAAGGAAAAAGAAGCGGCTAAAACTCAGGAAGAAAAGACTGCGAAAGTGCGTCTGAATGAAAAGCGCCGTATGTCTTTCAAGGAGAAGCGCGAATTTGAACAACTCGAACAGGAGATTGCGGCATTGGAAGCCGAAAAGCAATCCATTGAAGAGGCGTTGTGCAGCGGTGCGCTATCCGTAGAGGAATTGACGGAGAAGTCAAAACGCTTGCCGGAACTGACGGACTTGATTGATGAAAAGACCATGCGCTGGCTGGAACTGAGCGAGATAAGTCGAACTGAGAACTAGCTCCGGTTTTTATCGGCAGACTGATGAGGCGCCGGAATTAAGAATCTAACTAAAATATACGAGAATGAGCAGAAGCAAGAATCTGACGAACTATCATAGTCACAGCCTGTATTGTGACGGACGTGCCAGCATGGAAGATTTCGTGCGGTTTGCCTTGAGCGAGGGATTTACTTCGTATGGCTTTTCATCCCATGCCCCGTTGCCTTTTTCTACGGCATGGACTATGGAGTGGGACCGTATGAACGACTATCAGGACGAATTTCATCGGATAAAGGAAAAGTATGCCGGAAAGATAGAACTTTATCTCGGCTTGGAAATAGATTATTTAAATGAAGAGAGCAATCCGTCTGCTGCCCGTTTTCGTGAACTGCCGCTGGATTATCGCATCGGTTCCGTGCACATGCTGTATAATGAACGGGGCGAAGTGGTGGATGTGGATGTTCCGGCCGATGTTTTCAGGCAGATAGTAGATAAGCAGTTTGGCGGCGACTTGGAGCAGGTGGTGCGCTTGTACTACGGACGGTTGAGGCGTATGCTGGAGTTGGGCGGGTTCGATGTAGTGGGACATGCGGACAAGATGCACTATAATGCTGCTTGCTATCGTCCCGGTCTGCTCGACGAGGTTTGGTATGATACGCTCGTGAAAGAGTATTTTGAAGACATTGCCGCACGAGGCTATCAGGTGGAAATCAATACCAAGTCTTACCATGATTTGGGCACTTTCTATCCCAACGGACGTTATTTCCCGTTATTGCGTGGTTTGGGTATCCGCGTTCAGGTCAATAGCGACTCTCACTATCCGGAGCGGATTAACAGCGGTCGCCCGGAAGCATTGCGGGCATTAAAGCAGGCAGGGTATGAAACTGTGATGGAGATGTACAACGGGGTATGGCAGGAGATGCCGATAGTATTATAAGAATCCTGTAAAACAGAAACCCGGTAGTTTGTTCCTCAAAAATTGTATTAAGACGTGCACCTAATGCTCTTTTTAGGCAGGGATTACACAGATTTCGATTTCCCGTGCCTAAAAAAAGCACACAGTGAGCATTCTCTATTTGGGCATATTCTCTTTACTTGTATATGCTGTTATTTCTTCAACAGGAACTCATCGATAGCCTTTTTGTAGGTTGCCTTATCGGCAGCTCCGCGGAATAACTGGGGTTCGCCCTGCATCGGAATAAAGACAAACAGAGGAATACTGGTGGCGTTGAACAAGGCTGCCAGTTCTTTCTCCTTATCCACATTGACTTTGTATATTACGATTTTCCCGGCATATTCTTTCGCCAGTTCCTTCATAATAGGCGCTGTCATCCGGCAAGGTCCGCACCAGTCGGCATATAAGTCGATGATGGCGGGTTTGTCGCCTTTATATTTCCACTCTTTGGACTTCTCGTAATCGAATATATCCTTGATGAACATGGCTTTGTTCATTACGATTACGCTACCCTCCTGGGCAGTCTTTTGCGTTTCAGCTTGTTTCTGTTCGGCTCCACCGGTGCAAGCATAAGTCAGCATGCTTGAGAAGATGAGAACCGCCATGGTTATGATTTTCTTCATGTTTCTTAATTATGAGTTTTGTTCGATAATGGCTTTAAGTTCCTTACCGCTGATTACCCCCGAATGACGCCACAAAGCTTCACCCTTTCTGAACAGGATAAAGGTAGGAACCATCTGTATACGATAGCTTGCAGCCAATTCTTCATGCTGGTCTACATCGATTTTTGCAATACGCGCTCTGTCGCCGATTTCGCCTTTCAATGCTTCCAGCACGGGGTGCATGGCTTTACAAGGTCCGCACCAGGTAGCAAAAAAGTCTACTAAAACAGGTTTTTCCGATTGTATTAATTCTTCAAATTTCTCCATAATCTTTGTCTTATATATAGTTTATGAATATATAACGGATAAACGAAGAAATTGTTCGCCGTCAATTGTAAATTAGTAATAACTAATTACTTTTTGTCATGTCCGGTTCCGCTTCGCTAATCGTCAGCTCCTTGATGATGTGCGAAGCACCGGCATACTTGTCTATGATAAACAACGTATAGCGGATATCCACACAGGCGGCACGTTGCGAAGATGGACGGAAAGCGATGTCACCCGTCAGACCCTCGTAGTTGCGGTCGAAAGCCGTACCTATCAGTTCGCCTTTGGCATTGAACACCGGGCTGCCGGAGTTTCCGCCCGTATTGTCCGTGTTTACGATGAAGCATACGGGCATCTCGCCGTCGGGCATGGCATATCGTCCGAAATCTTTTGTCTGGTACAATTGCTTCAGTTTGGCAGGCACCACAAACTCCCAATTGTCGGGGTCTTCCTTTTCCATTGCCCCCTTTAGGGTGGTGTAATATCCGTATTCCACACCGTCGGCAGGTTTATACGGCAATACGCGTCCATAGGTCAGGCGCAGGGTGGAGTTGGCATCGGGATATATAGGTGTGCCGGCTTCCCGCTTCATGTCCATCATGCCTTTTACCCATACCTTGTGAGCGGCATTATAGTTGCGGTTGGCATCCATCATGGCAATGGTAGTTTGCAACAGACCGTCGGTGATGGAGTATTTGAGCAGTGTCATCCAGTCGTTGCCAATCTTATACAAGCTGGGTTTGCGGATGAACTTGGCGAAATTCTCCTTGCTGCCGAAGATGGAATATTCGAAGCAGGCATCGATAAAGGCATCGCTGTCTCCCTTGAAACGCTTGTCGATAACTTTGAAAATACCGATGCGCTGTTCGGCAGGAATGTATTTCATGTAGGTTTGCAGCATCTTCTTCCCTACAATTCGCTCCACTTCGGGGAAGGGGACGGACGCAAAATACTTGTCGGCGGCAACTTGCAGACTGTCGGCGGCGGTTTTTATCCGGGTTTTATCCTTGCTTTTCAGGGCAGAAACCAGGGCGGCGGTACTCGGAATCCGCATGAAGTCGAGTCCCGTAACCAATGCTTCCTGAATGGCCTGCTGATGATAGAGAGCATTGCGGCGATGCTTCACGATGCCGCGTATTTGGTCGAAAGCCTTTTGATAAGAACTGTCGTTCAGGGCACGGCCGCGTGCAAGGAGCTGTTCCTGCTGTGCGCGTTTCGTATCTAGTATTTTCAGGCGGACAAGCCCTTCGTTCATGCCGATGGCATTCTTCCAGTAATTAGCGGATGAGGCGTATTTACTTGCATAGTGGATGCGCACGGCATCGTCTTTCAGCATTTGCTCCATGAGGGCTTTCTGGCGGACGTCACGCACGTGGTGGCGCATGAAGTTGGTGGTTTGCATACGTTCTTCCACTTCGTCGGAAATCATGTAGCGCCAGTTGCGTCCGGGAAATCCCATGACAAACGTGAAGTCGCCTTCACGATAGCCGGCGAGGCTGATGGTGAGGTGCTTCTTTACCTGCAAGGGCACATTGTCGGGGTTGTAAGCGGAGGGTTGGCCGTCCTTGCCGGCGTAGATGCGGAATAAGGAGAAGTCGCCCGTGTGGCGCGGCCACATCCAGTTGTCCGTATCGGCTCCGAACTTGCCGATGGAAGAGGGAGGAGCACCTACCATGCGGATATCGCTGTAGGTTGTCTTTAGGAACAAGTAATATTTGTTTCCGCCGTAGAATGCTTTCAGTTCTGCTTTATGGCCGGATGTCAGCGTGATGCCTTGCGCGGACAGGAAACGGTCGGCTATCATGGCAAGGTATTTGGGCGAGAGGTAATTTGTGCCGTTCGGGTCAGAGTCTATCTGTAACTGGTCGTTTACGTAGTCCGTCACGTCCATTATCTCGTCGATGTAGGTCACAGTAAGTCCCTTGCAGGGCAGCTCCTCGCTGCGGGACATTGCCCAAAAACCATCGGTCAGGTAATCGTGCTCCACGCTGCTGTGTTGCTGGATGGCTCCATAGCCGCAGTGATGATTGGTCAGTACCAGCCCTTCTGCCGAGATAACCTCACCCGTGCAACCGCCGCCGAAATGCACTACCGCATCTTTCAGGGCTATGCTGTTGGGGTTGTATATCTGTTCGGCAGGGATAAGCAGGCCGAGCTCTGTCATGGCAACCTCGTTCTGCTGTTTGAGGTCGGTAAGCATCCACATTCCTTCGTCGGCGTGTGCCGAAAGGATGCCGGATGTAAGGAATAATGATAATATGATTCGTCTCATGTAACTATGCGTTAGAAGGTGTTCTGAGAGAGGGGAAATTCAATATACGACTAAATAGGATTCAGTATACGAGTGAATGGCATTCAGTATACGACCGAATGCCATTCACTTTCATACCCTTTTGGGGATGGGTTCCCATTACTCAATGATGTTCATTTCTTTTATCAGATGTCCGCAGTCTCCTAGTTTTTCCAGAATGAAGAGTACATAGCGGATGTCCAGTGCGATGCAACGTTGCAGGTTGTTGTCGAAGTTGATGTCACCACTCAAGGATTCCCAGTTGCCGTCGAATGCACAGCCAATAAGCTGTCCTTCACCGTTGATGACGGGACTGCCGGAGTTACCGCCGGTGATGTCGTTGGTAGTCAGGAAGCAAACGGGCATTGTGCCGTCGGCCATGGCATAGCGTCCGAAGTCTTTATTGAGGATAAGCTCCTTCAGTTTGGCGGGCACTACGAATTCGCGGTCTTCGGGGTTTTCTTTTTCAAGAATGCCGTCCGTGGTGGTGTAGTAATTGTAGTGTATGGCATCGCGCGGGCTGTATGCTTTCACATTGCCGTAGGTCAGACGGAGCGTGAAGTTGGCGTCCGGATAAGAGGGTACGGGCAGTTTCATCTCGCCCAGTCCGCGGATGTATGCTTTATGCAGCAACTCAAGACCGTTGCTCAGTGCCTTTTCTTCTATGGAAACGGCTTTCAGCTTTTCTATCTTCGAGCGGGAGTAAGCTGTGGCAGGGTCTTTTTCGATAGCCTTTACCGTAGGTTTCTTCATGAACTTGTCGAAGTTGGTGCGGTTGGCAAGGATGGAGTTGTCGTACATATCATCTACGAAAGCATTGTAGTCGCCTTTGTACTTGCTTTGGATAGTCTGGTAGAAAACGGGCAACTGTTCAGGTTGCAGTTTTTGGGCGAGAGCGGGCAGGATGGCTTTGGCTACGGCACGGTCTACTTCGTGGTCGTAGTCTTTGTTGTGGATGTCGTTGAACACCTCTTCCAACTGTGCTTTGGAAGCAGCAAGCAAAGAGTCGTTTTTCTCTTTCAGCGCCGTCTTTATCTTATGCATAATCATGTACGGGCTTCCGAATTCGATAGCGCCGCTCAAGGCTTCGTACAAGTAGTTGAACTGACGGGTAACCGGCATTCTCTTGGCAATGATTTCGTCGATTCTCTCTACTACACCCTCGTATTCGGTTTTACCTTTGGCAAATTCGGCAAAGTTCTTTTCCTGTTTCGCTTTTGTGCCCAGCACATCGTTGTCGATAATTGCCTTGTTCATGCCGATGGAGTTTTTCCAGTAGTTGCTGCTTCCGGCAAATTTGCTGGCATACTGGATGCGGGTTTTGTCGCTGGCATCCATGTACTTGCGCAGTACATCGAGGCGGACACCGCGCATGTCAATCATGGCCTGGTTGTCTGCTTCCATGCGTTCTTTCACTTCCGACCGGGTGAGGTAACGGCTGGTGCTGCCGGGGAATCCCATAATCATGGCATAGTCGTTTTCTTTCAGTCCTTTGATGGAAATGGACAGGAATTTCGGAGTCTTCAAAGGTACGTTGCTTGCATTGTATTCGGCCGGTTCTCCGTTGGCATCGGCATAGATGCGGAACATGGAGAAGTCGCCCGTGTGGCGCGGCCACATCCAGTTGTCGGTTTCACCGCCGAACTTACCTACCGAGGAAGGGGGAGCGGCTACCATGCGTACGTCACTGTACACTTTGTAATAGAACAGGTAGAATTTATTTCCCGCATAGAAAGGAAGTGCTCTTACCTCGATGCCCGGTTTGCCTTTCAAATCACTCTTTTCCAGTTCTTCTTTGGCAAGTTTGCCGAGGAACGGGGCGGTCAATGCATCGACTTCCGTCACTTCTCCGGCTTTGACTTTCGCGTTTACGAGGTCGGTGATGTCTACAATGCGGTGTACGAAACGGAATTTCAATCCCGGAGTAGGCAACTCTTCATTGCGGCTTTTTGCCCAGAAACCGTCTGTCAGGTAATCGTGTTCCACTGAGCTGTGCTGTTGGATAGCACCGTAGCCGCAGTGGTGATTGGTGAGAATCAGTCCTTCGGGTGAGATGATTTCGCCCGTACAACCACCGCCAAAGATGCCGACGGCATCCTTCAGCGATACTCCGTTCGGGTTGTATAAATCATCGGCTGCAAGTTTCAGTCCTTGTTTCTTCATCATGTCGATAGAGTTCTGCTGCTTCATCAGTTGCAGTAACCACATTCCTTCGTCTGCACGTGCCGAGCAGACTGTCAGTACGGCGACCGCCGCAATCAAATACTTCGTTACTTTCATCTTTTTTGTTGTTAATTTACTATATGATTTTTAATTGAATCTTCCTTCCCGGATAGCATCCATGATGTTGGCAGGCGGACGCTGGTTCATCAGCTCTTGCTTCATGAAATCCATGTAAGGAGCCACGTGCTTAAAAAATTTCTTGTAACCTCTACATAGATAGTTCAATCCGGGTTCGCCGTTTGCCGTATGGAGAAAACGGTTCTTGGGACATTCGCCGTTGCAGGCAAACAGGTAGTCACACTCCTTGCATTGGGTAGGGAGTGTTTCATATTTGTCTGCTCCGAACTTCAGTTGGCGTTGGCTGTACATCATCTCGGTAAGCGTCTGGGTATGGATGTTACCTAACTTATATTCCGGGAATACAAAGTGGTCGCAGGCATATACGTCGCCATTGAACTCCATCACACCGGCATGTCCGCAAGTGCGTGCCAGCGTACAGACGCCCGGTTGTTCGCCTACCCAGTTTGCCAGTGTGGAGTCGAAAAGCTGGATATAATAATTACCGACATCCTCTTTCAGCCATTCGTCGAAGACCGCACAGAGGAAATCTCCCCATTTTCCGGCGTCGACCGTGAAAGGGGCCAGTTTGATGTTGGCATCCTGCTGTTCCGGCGAGGTGAGCAACGTTCCGTCCTGATGGAATCCGAGGCGTTCTACAATCGGGGTGAATTGGATATAGTGGCAATCTATTTCCTTGAAAAAGTGATAGAATTCCAGCGGATAATCTACGTTGTAGTCATTGACGACTGCCATTGCGTTGTATTCCACGCCATGCTTTTTCAGCAGTTCGATTCCCTTCATCACTTTATAGAAGGAGGGGAGTCCCTGCTTGTTGCGACGATATTCGTCATGAAACTCCTGCGGGCCGTCTATCGAAACTCCCACGAGGAAGTTGTTCTCTTTGAAGAAACGACACCAGTTGTCGTTCAGCAGTGTCCCGTTTGTCTGGATGCAGTTGTCTATCTGGCGTCTGTGGCCGTACTTGCGTTGCAATTCCAGTGCTTTCCGATAGAAACTGATCGGACGCATCAGCGTTTCACCACCGTGCCAGGTAAAGAGAACCTGCGGCATCGTCTGACATTCCAGATATTCCTTGATGAATTTTTCCAGTAACTGTTCGCTCATGATATGATTTTTCACCTCTGGATAAAGTTTCCCTTTCTCCAGATAATAACAGTATTCGCACGCCAGGTTGCAAACTGAACCGACAGGCTTCAACATTACATATACGGGTTTCGCGAACGGGGATATATATGGATTACTCATGGTATGCTTAAAACGATGTTTTATTTAGTTTCATATGCAAAAGTAATCTTTTTAACGGATGAATGTTGTTTTTTTACCGTGTTTTTTTCTTGTAGCGGTTGTAATCGGTGACAAATCCTTCGCAAAGCCAATTCGCGAGTGCCTGGCGGTTGTCGCTCAGGATGATTCGCTGCTGGTCGAAACTGTTTTGGATATTACCTAACTCGACGAAAACGGAGGCCGGTGTCGTATGTCTCAACACGTATAAGTTCCGTCCGTCCACTGTTCCGGTAAATCCTCGTCCCGGCTGGTGCTTCTTATATTTATGGGTGAAAGTTGTCCGCATGGTTTTCGCCAGATGCTTGCTTTCGGAGTTTTTATTCTGGTGGTAGAAAAAAACATCGGTCTGGTGTCCCTTGTTCCGGCTGTCCACATGCACGAAGATAGCTCGTTTGTAGGCGTATTTATCCTGCTTGAACAGGGTGTTAATCTTGTCACTTCGTTGTTTCAGGCGACGGACCTGGTTAAAAGGAATAGGGC
>OFSD01002459.1_pt1 | contig 11795 bp, 9 predicted proteins | sample 1543191 | NCBI WGS metagenome assembly OFSD01 (sample SAMN04209221, study PRJEB22552) | human gut metagenome | biome: gut; material: feces | host: Homo sapiens | place: USA: Oklahoma
GAGCACCTGACTGTTAATCAGGGTGTCGCCTGTTCGAGTCAGGCAAGAGGCGCCATTAGGCGGCGAGGGCAACTTCGCCGCTTGTTTTTTAACCGGGTGTTGTAACCAATCTGAGACTTTTTTCACAAAATCTTCAAAATTAATGGTTTCTTAAAAAATGTCCTCTTGAAGATGCTGTCAGATTGTGGTATACTACACCCAAACCTTGGAACAGTTTTTAAACGTTCTGTGGTGATTGACTCAGATCAAAGGGTAGGCGCTCCCTTCTTTTGATAGCAGCGGACTTCTGCTTTGCCCTGGTTCTCCGCAGGGCAGGGCAAAGCAGAAGGCTATGCGCTGTTAAACCGGAGTGCAAAAAGAAAACTTTTTTCATTTGTCAGACCTACGGTCAAAACAACAGCAAACTGGGGCTTGTGCAAACAGACCGGGTGTGCTAGAATAAAAGCCGTAGTTTTGAAATAGACACAGTACATTGAAAAAGAGATCGTTTGCTTTTGGTTGTCGGTCTCTTGTAAAGGAAACATCGTATGCGTTATACCTATGTGCGGCAGCACGATTCTACGGACTGCGCGGCCGCTTCACTCGCAATGGTGTGCCTCCATTACAAAAAGGAAATCACCATCACCCGCCTGCGGGATATGATGGGAACCGACATGAAAGGCACGAACCTCGTTGGCCTGCAGAAAGCAGCCAATGAGCTGGGCTTCAGCACGGCGGCTGTCCGTGTTGACCGCGAAAACTTTTTAAGCGATTTCACACTGCCCGCAATTGCGCAGGTCATTACCGACCAGGGCCTGACCCACTTTGTGGTCATCTTCAAAAAGACGACCATCAAGGATGACGATGCTCGCCGCAAGCATGTGGTGCAGGAAGAAGAACGCAAGGCTGATGCAAGCAAAAAGTACAAATGCAAGGATTACGTCGTCATCGGCGACCCTGCAAATGAACTGAAAAAGATCAGCCTGGATGAGTTCTATAAAAACTTCACCGGCGTGTTGCTGCTGCTGAACCCCACAGCGGAGTTCAAGGGCGGCACCGGCAAGCATAAGGTGGAGGGCAAAGAGGAAGCCAAGGCAGCCCGCAACAACATGTTGAAGCGGTACATGGATCTGCTGCTTCCCCAGAAAAAGCTGTTTGCTTACGCTATTCTCAGTTCAGTGATCCTGACACTGATCGGCATCGTGTCCACCGTCTTTAATAAGGCGATTATGGACGAGGTGCTGCCTTACGGGCTGAAAAACCTGCTCATATCGCTCATTATCGTGTTCAGTGTGGTCAATCTGACCAGCACGCTGCTCTCGACTGTGAGAGATTGGATCCTGATCTTCCTTTCCATTAAAATCGATATCCCGTTGATGCTGGGCTACTTCGAGCATGTGTACAAACTGCCGATGAAGTTCTTTGCATCCCGTAAGACCGGCGAGATCACCACCCGCTATTCCGATGCAAGCACCATCAAATCGGTGCTGACCAGCATTGCAATGAGCGTGGTCATGGACATTGTGATGGCCGTGGGTACAGGCTTTGTCCTGTTCCGGATGAATTCTTCGCTGTTCGCAATTACCCTGTTTACCACCATTCTGAGCCTGCTGCTCGTTATCATCTTCAAACAGCCCTACAAGCGGATCAATGAAGAGACGATGGTGCAGTCGGCCGTTCTGAACAGCCAGATGATCGAGAGCCTGCGCGGCATCGAGACCATCAAGTGCAACGCCTGCGAGGATCGCGAGCTGGAGGCCCTTGAGCGTGAATACATCAAGAGCCTGAAGATCAGCCTGCGTTCCAGCAAGATCAGCACCGGCCAGAGCCTGATCTCCAGTGTGATCACGACCGTGTTGAGCATGGTCACCACCTATGTGGGCATCACACAGGTGCTGAATGGCCAGCTGACGCTGGGCGGTTATATGGCTTACAGCACTTTGGCTGGTTACTTTACTTCTCCGGTGAGCGACCTGATCGGCATGCAGATGTCCATTCAGGAGGCTTCCATCTCCATGAAGCGCCTGACGGAGATCATGGATTACGAATCCGAGCAAGACGATACCAGAGAGTACACCGAGATGGAGAGCATGGAGGGTGACATTGAGTTCAAGGATGTTACCTTCCGGTATGGCAACCGCACCCCGGCACTGAACCACATCTCCTTTACCATCCCGCAGGGGAAAAAGGTGGCGCTGGTTGGTTCCTCGGGTTCCGGCAAGTCCACCATCACAAAGCTCCTGCTCAAGTATTACGAGCCGGAGAGCGGCACCATCAGTGTGGATGGTGTCGATCTGGACGAGTACAGCAATGCATCCGTCCGCCGCTGCATTTCCTATGTCCCGCAGAACGTTGAGCTGTTCAGCAAGACGATCTTCGAGAATATCCGCATCTCCCGCCCCGAGGCGACCCTCGATCAGGTACGGGAGGCGGCCAAGAAGGCCGACGCACACGAGTTCATCCGCAAGCTGCCGCTGCAGTACAACACCTATCTGGAGGAAGCCGGCAACGGCCTCTCGGGCGGTGAGAAGCAGCGTCTTGCACTGGCCCGGGCTTTCCTGAAGGATGCGAACCTCTATATCCTGGACGAATCCACCAGCAGTCTGGACTTTGGCACAGAGAATACCATCTTTGATATGATCTACAACCAGCTTGCAGACCGCTCGATGCTGATCGTCGCCCACCGCCTCTCCACCATCCGTGATTGTGACCTCATCCTGGTCATGGACCACGGCGAGATCGTAGAGCGCGGCACCCACGAAGAGCTGCTGGAACAGCAGGGCAAGTATTATGAGCTCTGGAGCCTGCAGCAGGGCATCTTCCGCGATAAGAAGCGCGGGTCGAAGCCCGAAGCCCCTGTCTCTGCCGCCAAAGTGGTGGAGGACGAGGACGATGGCGAGTCCATCACCTACTAATTCGTTGCAGCTGCGTGCGCACGCAGTTACATAAATGGCTTTCTTTCCGGATGCGCATCTGGGATTTGGGCCGACTAAATTTGTTTTTCAATCATTTGAAGGGAGTAATTCATTATGATGATGCCTGCAAACTTTACTGCTGTTAACTCTGAGGTCGTCTACGGCGGCGCTGACCTGTTCTCCATCCTGGCTGACACCACCGCTCCTGTCTGGAACGCTGCTAACGTCAAGAAGTTCAACACCAACCTGATCACTCTGGTCAGCAACTCCTTCTTCGCTGATACCGTCAAGAGCACTCTGGGCGTGATGTTCGGCGGCAACTGGGGCGGCGATGACGGCAAGAAGATCTTCGGCGACGACGGCGAGCTCGCAAAGAACATCTACTCCGTGACGGACGGCACTACTACCATCTCTTCTGACGACATGACCTTCGGCAACAAGGTCATGCGTACTCTGGGCATGGTTTCTGTCGCTTACACCCTGGGCACCTCCGATGCCAAGGTCGACTTCGCTGAGAACGTCCGTGGCATTGGCTTTGGCCTTTAATCAGTAATCCCTAGAATCTGAAGTGTGTTTCGTCCGGCGGCTCTCGGGCCGCCGGATGATAATGCCTCGTAATGGTATGCCCGGAGGCACCTGCCTCCGGGCATATCTTATTTTTTTATTAAATTTACAGTTTGGCCCTTTATTCCACACCGCCAAACCGTTATAATAAAGTGATGCCTAATATTCATCGTAGGATGAGTAATAGGTGATAGCCCTCTCAGTCACCTTCGGTGCCAGCTCCCCCAGAGGGGGAGCCACTGGCGAGCCGGGCCACTTTGAGCTGACCGCTGAAAGCCCAGTCGGGCATAAAATGTAGTGCCCCGCTACAGAGGGTAGCGGTAGCTGGCCCTTTCTGTCACCTTTCGGTTACATCTCCATCCAGAGAGGGAGTCAGGCGAGCCGGGTCACTCTGAGCTGACCGCTGAAAGCCCAATCGGGCATAAAATGCAGTGCCCCGCTACAGAGGGTAGCAGCATATGAAGCAAAAAGACAGACTCCCGAAAAATAACAAGATGCTGGAGACTGCGCGAAAGTTGCGCCGCGAAATGACGCCGCAGGAGCGCAAGCTTTGGAATGTCTTTTTGAAAAGCTACCCTGTCAAAATCTATCGGCAACGAATCATCGAATCCTACGTTGTCGATTTTTATTGTGCGAAGGCTAAGCTGGTGATTGAGCTGGACGGTCCTATCCACGAGCACGAGCAGAGTATGCAGCACGACATAAACCGCGATGAACGTCTCCGGGCATATGGTCTCGAAATTTTTCGAATTTCAAACCATGACATTGAGACGCATTTCAGCTCTGTTTGTGCCTGTATCGATGCCGAGATACAGCAGCGGTCGCCCTCTCCGTCACCTCCGGTGACACCTCTCCCATAGGGAGAGGCACTGGCGTGCCGGTCAGGCTCACACTGAACAAATAAGGCCCGATATTTTAGGAATCGTAGTGCCCTGCTGTCTGGCTCAACAGCAGCTTGACAAGGGGCGGTCGTCCAGAAGCATCTGACCTCGTAAGCGAGGCCCGGCATTTTGCGCGCGATTGGGCTTCCAGCGGGCAGCTCAGAGTTTCCCGGCTCGCCAGTGGCTCCCCCTTTGGGGGAGCTGGCACAGCGAAGCTGTGACTGAGAGGGCTATTGCCTATTACAAGCAATGAAACCAAGAACAGGTGGTATAAAATCATGAGAGAGATCCAGACCGCAGAAAACAAGACCCTCAAGCTGACCAACGTGGTCAGCCGCCGCATCCAGCCCGAGGAGTTCAACAATATGCAGATCGTGCTGACCCAGCTGCACAACTTCATCAAGAGCAGCGGCGCGCAGCCCCTCGGCCCCATCATCCAGTGCGTCAAGATCCCTGCTGGCCCCAACCCCCAGCCCGAGGTCTACATGATGCAGCAGGCTACCCAGCTCATCCCCCGCATGGAGGCCGGCTACACCATGGACGCCGTGCTGCGGGTGCGCAACTGCCTGTACGCCCACTACGTCGGCCCCATGAGCCAGAGCGGCCTTGCCTCCCAGAAGCTGAACATCATGGCTTTCGAGCATGAGCTGGAGCTGACCGGCACCGTCTACACCGTCTTTGTCAATCAGGACGACGACGAGGGCGTGGTCGATACCTTTATGGAGACGAAGTGATTATGACGACGACCATCCGCGACATCACCGAGCTGCAGGACCGCCGCATCATGATGGAGAAGAAGCTGCCCCCCTTCGGGTATGCGCTCATCCTCCTGACGGCCGCCCTGATGCTTTTCCTCGTGGTGTGGAGCACCAAAAACTACCGCACCTACGTCAGCCAGTCCAGCGGCACGGTGCAGGCCGCCAACAAGACCTACATCATGTCCAGCTACTCCGGCTCCATCACCGAGCTGTATGTCTCTGAGGGCAGCTATGTGAACGAGGGCGATCTAATCGCCCGGCTGAAGAGCACCGATCTGGATATGCAGAAGGATAACCTGCAAAGCCAGCTGGATATCTACCAGAAGCAGCTGGATCAGTACAACAAGCTGCTCAAGTGCATTCAGGACGACACCAACTACTTCGACGAGACGAATGCCGAGGACCAGCCCTACTACTACCAGTACCAGACCTACAAAAGCCAGGTAGCGCAAAAGACCTTTGACGCCACCACCTATCAGGCTGCCGGTTACTCCGACACCCAGATCAAGGCTTTGATGGAGCAGAACCAGAGCGAGCTGGAGTCTTTGTACTACTCTACCATGCAGTCCATCTCCCAGAGCATTACCAGTGCACAGGTCAACGTGGATAACCTGCAGGCGCAGCTGGATTCTTTGAACACCGGCGCCAACGATTACTTCATCTACGCGCCCACCTCCGGCGTGATCCACATGGACACCCCCTACAAGGAGGGCATGGTGCTGAGCGCCGGTTCCGCACTGGCTACCGTTGCCAGCGAGAACGATGATCTGGAGATCATGGCCATGGTGACGGTGAACGACCGCCCCCTGCTGCATGTCGGCGACCCCTGCAAGATCGCCATCACCGGCCTGTCGGAGTATTCCTACGGCACGCTGACCGGCACGGTCACCTCCATTGACAGCGATGTGACCTCCAGCAACAACGGCTCCTACTACAAGATGACCATCAAGCCCGACGCCACCTATGTGGTGAGCCGCAGCGGCGACAAGGTGGATCTTTCCAACGGTATGAGCGTGACCGCCCGCGTGGAATACGATCAGGTCACCTATTTTGAGTATGCTATGGAGGCTCTGGGCGTGCTGTTCCGCTAAAAGCGGATTACGCAGCACGGCAGGATGCCCCCTTCTACACCACCCCAAAGAGGTACAAACAACATGATTCGAACCGCAAAGAAACTGGCCGCCTGTGTGCTGATGCTGGGTGTGCTGGTATGCGGCACCGCACTGAGCGCTGCCGCAGCCAGTCTGCCCGTTGAAGAGCAGAACGGCGTTTCACTGCCATGGCTCAAGGACGTGCCCGCCGAGAGCATTGCCACCGGCAGCTACTCTGCCAATATGCTGCTGGGCGCTTCTCAGCAGCTGTCCCCCGTGGTCAGCCCCAGTTACAGCACCGACTCTGTGGTCTTTTTGACCGATGACAGCAGCGTGCTGACCGTAAGCAGCAGCGGCGTGGTACAGGCTGTGGGCGTTGGCACCGCCACCGTTACGGCAGCAGCCGGCAACCAGATCTGCGCCTACACCATCGTGGTATCCATGGACTCCTCCATGATCGTGACCGAGATGGATCTTTCCCTCTCCTCCAATACCATCTATGTGGGCAACTCGGTGTCGGCTTCGCTGCAGGTGCGCCCCAGCTCTGCTTCCAACTACGCCACTGTCACCCTGACCTCCTCTAACGAGAAGATTGCTACGGTGAACAGCTTTGGCCGTGTGACCGGCGTAGCTCCCGGCAAAGCCACCATTACCGCAACCTGCGGCTCGGTGGTAGCCACCACCACTGTTACGGTGCTTGCCCTGCCCACGGATTCCTCCACCGGCACAAGCGGCACCACCTCCAACAACAGCGGACAGGTGATCACCCCCAACACCAACTACATCGTGCTCAAGCCCGGTGCCACCCGCACCATTACGGCCAAGGCCACCCCTGCCAGTGCATCCCAGTCCTTCACCTTCAAGTCCGGCAACAGCAGCATTGCCACGGTCAGCCCCACGGGCGTGGTCACGGCGGTAGGCACCGGTTCTACCTCCATTACCATCTCCAACGGCAAGGCTACTGCCATGGTCACCGTCATCGTGAACCGCTCGGCAGATGCCGCCTCCGGCAGCGACAGCAGCAATGACGGCACGAACACCCCGGACGACAACACCACTATCCCGCTGGACCCTGTGGTGCAGACTATTCAGGACAGCACCGAGGATCAGGTGGTGTTCGCCCAGTCTGAGGTTCCCATCGTGACCGGAGAGATCCTGAACGCCCTGCGCACCACCGGCAAGACCCTGTGCGTGGTGGGCGATGGCTATACCCTGAACGTTTCCGGTAAGGACGTGAAGAGTACCACCAGCGAGATCGACACCGCCATCACCTTCACCGAGAGCGAAGAGGGGCTGGAGTTTGAGCTGGATAACGGCCGTACCCTTCCCTGCGCGGTGCAGCTGGAACTGGACGTGAGCACCTACTCTCGCCTGTACCTGTACAACACCATCAGCAACAAGTGGCAGTTCCTGAACAGCTACAAGGACGGCGTAATCACCGCCGACACCGCCGGCCGCTACCTGCTGACCAACCAGAACCTGCGGTTCGGTGATATCAACTGGACCTTCTTCATCGCAGGCGGCGTGGTGGTGATCCTCATCGCCATTGCCTACATCGTGCTCAAGAAGCGCTACTGGTTCTGGTAAGCTCCTCTTCCCCTGCATATACGACCGCCCGCTGCACAGCATTTCGTGCAACGAGCGGTTTTGTGTTCTATTCTCCCCTGTCACTCCACCGTTACGCTCTTGGCAAGGTTGCGGGGCTTATCCACATCGCAGCCGCGCAACACAGCCATATAGTAAGCGAACAATTGCAGCGGCACGATGAGCTGCAGCGGCATCAGAATGTCGTCATACTCGTCCAAGCGGATAACCTCGGTGGCAACGCCCTCCGGCACCTCCGCGTCCTTGGTGGTGAACAGCAGCACCCGCGCCCCGCGGCTGCGGGTCTCCTTGGCGTTGGAGATGGTCTTTTCGTAGACGTTTTTCTGGGTAGCCAGCGCAATCACCGGCACACCGTCCGTGATCAGGCTGATGGTACCGTGCTTCAACTCCCCTGCTGCGTAGGCATCCGAGTGCACATAGCTGATCTCCTTCAGCTTCAGGCTGCCCTCCAGCGAAAGAGCGTAGTCAAACCCGCGCCCGATGAAAAAGCAGCTCTGGGTGTTCACATAGCGGCTGGCAAGGTACTTGATCTGCTCGCAGTCCGCAAGGCGGGGCTTGATGACCTCTGGCGCGTGCAGCAGCTGGGCGGTGTAATACTTTGTCTTTTCCTCGGTCAGCTGCCCCCGCGCGTAGGCCAGACGCAGGGCAAACAGGTACAGCACGCACAGCTGCACCATATAGGCCTTGGTGGACGCTACCGCGATCTCCGGCCCTGCGTAGGTGTACATGACGTAATCCGCTGCCCGGGCAATGCTGCTGCCCACCACGTTTACAATGGCCAGCACCGGCACGCCCCGGCTCTTGGCCAGCTTGAGGGCGGCCAGCGTATCGCTGGTCTCGCCAGACTGGCTGATGATGATGACCAGATCCTCCGGCTTCAAGATGGGGTCGCGGTAGCGGAACTCGCTGGCGATATCCACCTGTGCGGGCACCCGGGCCAGCGCCTCAATGGCGGTCTTGCCCACCATACCGGCGTGCATAGCCGTGCCGCAGCCCACCAGATGCACCGTGCCGATGCTGCGCAGCTTTTCATCCGTCAATTCCGGGATGCGCAGCTCCGGCAGGCCATTCTCCACCCGGGGGCTGACCGTTGCCGTGATGGCGGCGGGCTGCTCGTTGATCTCCTTGAGCATAAAGTGGGGGTAGCCGCCCTTTTCCGCGGCTTCCATATCCCAGTCTGCGGTCAGCTTTTCGCGCTCCACTGCCTCGCCGAACTCGTTATAGAAGCGGATGCCCTGTGCCGTGCACACGGCCATGTCCCCTTCCTCCAGCACGCTGTAGCTGCGGGTGTACTTGAGCAGCGCCGGGATATCCGAGGCCACAAAGTTTTCTCCCTCGCCCCAGCCTACGATGAGCGGGCTTTCCCGCTTGACCGCAAAGATGGTGTCCGGGTAGTCCTTGAACAGCACCGCCAGCGCATAGCTGCCCCGCACCTTGGCAAGCGCAGCCTGCAAAGCCTGTAAAGGCTCGCCCTGATAGCAGCTGTCGATGAGCTTTACCAGCACCTCAGTATCGGTCTCGCTGGCAAAGGTGTAGCCCTTAGCGATCAGACGCTCCTTCAGCGCGCCGTAGTTTTCAATAATACCGTTGTGCACGATGCTGACCCGGGGTGTGGAGTGCGGGTGGCTGTTCACGTCGCTGGGCTCGCCGTGGGTCGCCCAGCGGGTATGACCGATGCCACAGCTGCTCTGGGGCAGCGCCAGCTCTTCCAGCTTACTGCGCAGGGTGGAAAGCCGCCCCTTGCTTTTGACCACGCGGATACCGTCCCTCTGGGTAAGCGCCACACCGGCAGAATCGTACCCGCGGTACTCCAGTTTTTCCAAACCGTCCAGCAGCACCTGCTGGGCGCTGCGCATCCCGACATAACCTACAATGCCACACATACAAAATACCTCCAGACCGACTGCGGCGCGCCGAAATGCGCTGCTGCACAGTCAGTTTCCTCTATCAAAGTCTATGTTCTTGTATGGCTTTCTTTGCAGGGTTCTGTTTCGGTATTGCTGCCGGTTTTTGCCCTGTTCTGCGGCTGGTATAGCCCTCAGCCGGAGAAACATCCGCCGAATCTTTCGATGATTCCTCTCCTCGTCACCCTCACGGCTGTCACCCGTGTGGCCCGGCGCTTTGCGTCAGCTTGTGGTACACATTCCTTCTTTCAATGTTTTGTGGTTCAGTGCATCCCCAGCATCTTATGCAATTTGGGCTGCCACTTCAGCTTGTACAGCAGCAGCATATTGCACAGTGCGCGGTCGTACAGGGCAAAGGCCACGTTGCCCATGCCCAGTGTGAGCAGGGACATTGCCAGTGCGGTAGTGCGCAGCTCCTGCGAGACGCTGCCCGCCGGTACCAGCACAAGCAGCAGACCGTACATGGCAAGCACCGCCGCGTTGCACAGCAGCAGCTTACACACCAGCTGCAATGCCCGGGGACGGATGCGGTCAAACCGGGGCTTTACCAGCGGGTAATAGCCCAGCAGCACCGTGAAGATCAGGGCGATCTCCTTATCCGGCACAAAGAGCAGTCCCAGCAGACTGACGGCTGCGTAGGCCGTCCACGCCATGGTGATGCCGCACTCCATGCACACCGTTGCAATGAGAAAGCTGGCCACCGCAGGCGCGATGAACATGGCAATGGGGATGATGGTGCCCAGCAGCATCAGTGCCACGCACAGTGCCGCTGCCATGCCGCAGTAGGCCATGGACCAGCTTTTGCTTTTTCGTTTCTTCATGGGATCTCCCATTTTTCGGTATCGGCGTCCTGCTCCAGCGGGTAGACCGCGTGCTGCAGGCCCAGGATCATGATATTGTTCAGCAGGGTGTCGTTCAGCTTGAGATCCAGCATCTTGTACGCCCGCATCAGGTCGTTGACCGCTGCCAGCGCCTGCCGCCGGGCGTTCTCTATGGCAGCAGCCTGCCCGTTGAGCTCGTTGACCACGAACACGTTGTACTGGCCGTTGCGGCGATCGGCTTCAAAGCGCTCGGCCTTGTCCAGCAGATAGAAGATGCGGCCGATGCAGCTGCCGATGTACCGCATACTCTTGCGCTGGTTGGGGTCATCCGTAGCCAGCGTGGAGTACAAAGCGCCGTAGACGTTGCTCATAGGCTCGGCGGCAAGGGCGTAGTTTTTGGCGCTCAGGTTCATCTGCACCACCGCCTGCTCCCGCTCCTGCGCAAACAGCCGCTCCAGTGCCGGATTCTCCTGCCGTGCTTTGTCGTAGGCGCGGCGCAGCAGCAGCTTGTCCACTGCGCGGCGCAGGCGCTTCGCCGGGCGAAGCTCGCTGTACTTGCGATCCTGCAAATTATGCCAGCCCATCAGGATCTCCGTCTGCGCCGCCTGCCGGATGCCCAGCGTCTGGCACATCATGCTGCGCCGAAAAAGCGTACCGGGCACCCGCTGCCGTTTGCAGGTAGGCATACGTCCTGCCAGACTGTCGGATAGGATGGCAAACAGTACCCCGTTGGTGCGCAGCAGATGGCAGGCGTAGAAGCCGTAAGACTTATACATCTGCCGCCGCACCCCGCGGAGGTAACGCATATAGGTATTGTAGTCCCGGATCGTCAGTTCCGGCAGATAGGGCCGCATCCGTCCCTTCATAAGAGCCAGCCATCCTTTCTGTACAGTTTTTGCATCCTGCGGTCAATAAGGTTAGTATAATCCTTTTTGTTCGGCAACGCAACCACCGGATGCAAAAACTGCCGTAATTTGTCATTATGCCGAATTTTGTGAAATCTATTTTTCTATTAAAAACACCCGCAGACCGTCTCTTTTCAGCAAAAGATGATCTGCGGGTGTTTGTGCCGGATTTTCCCGAAAAAAGACACACTTTTTCAGTGCAATGTCTGCCGGGAGCGGGGCTTAAATGCCCTTACTTCTTTTCAAAATGGGTGCGCTTGCCGTCAAAGCCGGATTTGGGCATGGGCTTTGCCACCTTCTCGGTCTTGGGGGCGTTATAGTACATATACAGCTGGCAGGGGATCATGCCGTTGTACATCTTGCGGCGCTTGT
>OFSD01002460.1_pt1 | contig 11789 bp, 9 predicted proteins | sample 1543191 | NCBI WGS metagenome assembly OFSD01 (sample SAMN04209221, study PRJEB22552) | human gut metagenome | biome: gut; material: feces | host: Homo sapiens | place: USA: Oklahoma
CCTGCTCGGCGCTCAGCAGCGGGATCTGACCGATCTGCTTGAGGTAGTTCTTCACCGGGTCGTCCAGCAGCTCGTCCATGGCAGCCTTCAGGTCTGCCGGGTTCTCCTCGGCATCCTCTTCGTTCTCATCGGCAAGGCCCATGTCATCGTTGTTGTTCTCGGCGTTCTCCACCTCAGCAATGATGCTGTCCACGTCCAGACTCGGCTCGTTCTCTTCCTCCAGGACCTTAATGCCGCGCTCCTCCAGCAGGGTGTAGAGGGTGTCTACATCCATGCGGCATTGTGCCGCCAACGCCTTAGCCTCCTGTGCAGAGAGGGTGCCCTCGCCCTTAGTCAACAGTTCCTTCAAAGTCATGCCCATTTTTTCTCTCCTTCCCACTCCGGGGAAAATCGTGTAATATTGCCCTGTGCATCAGATCACAAGGCCGCCGTTCACCCCGAACACCTGTCCGGTGATGTATCCGGCATCCTCGCCGGCCAGAAAGACCAGCAGCTTTGCAACTTCTTCCGGGGTGCCAAGCCGCCCCACAGGGGTCTCCTCGGCCAGCGCCGCCTTGTCCTCGGCGGTAAAAGCCGCCATCATGTCGGTCTCGATGACCCCCGGCGCTACGCAGTTCACCGTGATGCCGCTGGGGCCCTCTTCCTTCGCCAGTGCCTTGGTCAGGCCGATGAGCCCAGCCTTCGCGGCGGAATAGTGCACCTCGCAGCTGCCGCCGGTCTGACCCCACATACTGCTCACGGTCAGAATGCGGCCCTGCTTGCGGCGGATCATGCCGGGCAGTGCCAGCTGGCACAGGTGGAACGCGCCGCTCAGGTTCACGTCCAGCATCCGCTGCCACTCCTCCGGAGTGATGTCGGTAAACAACTTCTGCTGCGCGATGCCGGCGTTGCACACCAGCACATCCACCCTGCCCATGGCCTGCTCCACTGCATGGAACGCCAGCTCACAGCTGGCGCGGCTGGCTACATCGCACTGGATGGCGATGCACCCGGGCAGCTGCTGTTCCAGCGCAGCGGCAGCGGCGGCGTTCTGATGGTAGAGCACCGCCACCTGATACCCAGCTGCCGCAAAGGCGCGGGCAGCGGCAGCACCGATGCCCCGGTCGCCACCGGAGATCAGCACCCGGCGCGCCGCAGCGGGTGCGGCAGGGGCAGGCCGCTCTTTTACAGGCTGCGGCGCAGGCTCTGCGGGCAGCTCCACCGCAGGCGGCTCTGCAGGCTTTTCCAGCGTAATCACCCGGGTGGGCTCGTCCACCGCAGGCGCTGCCGTTTTTCCCAGCGTCATGATGCGGGTAGGCTCGTCCGCCACCGGCTCCACCGGCGCTGCCGGCTTTGCGGCCGGTGCGGCAAGGGGCTCCGGTGCGCTCTCTTCCTCCGGCACCTGAAAGGTCAGTTCAAACTCGTCCTCGTACAAGAGTGTATCCCTCCTGTTCGGTATTCTCGGCCGGGCGCAGTGCCCAAACCGGAAAAACCCTGTGCCCATCCCCAGACAGTGCAGCGTTCCGTTTATGTGTCCGGCAAAGGTCCGGTGCTTTGGCGTGCCTGCCTGCAGTTGCGATGGGTTTCGACAAGATTCCATTGAATAATATACCACAATCCAGCCCAAAAAGAAAGTGGGAACTGCAATTTTTTACGCAGTTCCCACTATTTTTCCTTATTTTCCCCTGTTTTCGGGCACCGGGGGCTTCCAGCGGGGTCTGCCCGCCCGCTTTTCCCGCAGGGAAACAAAAAATGCCTGCAAAAGCTGCTGCGCCTCGGCCTCCCGCAGCCCCTTTTCCACCACCGGATGGTGGTTGAAGGGCAGCGCGAACAGGTCGGTCACCGAGCCGCAGCACCCGGCTTTGGTGTCGGCAGCACCGTACACCACCCGGCGCAGACGGCTGTTGATGATGCCGCCCGCGCACATAGGGCAGGGCTCCAAGGTGACGAACAGCTCGCACTCCCACAGCCGCCAGCCGCCCAGCGCCTTGCAGGCGGCATCAATGGCCAGCAGCTCCGCGTGGTGCAAAGCGTTCTTCTCGGTCTCCCGGGTGTTGTGCGCCGTAGCCACCACCTCGCCGTGCCGCGCCACCACCGCACCCACCGGCACCTCGCCTAAGGCAGCGGCTTTGGCGGCCTCTTCCAGCGCAAGACCCATCAGTTCAAAATCGGTCATGTATCCCATCCTCTCATCCCATCGCCAGCACCAGCAGGTTGTTTGCGCTGTGCAGCAGCACCCCCGGCCAGAGATGCCCGGTGCGGTCGGCCAGCCACCCCAGACCCAGCCCGCACACCAGCGCATAGACCATGGCAGCGATGCTGCCGTGCTGCAAGGCGAACAGCACCGCCTGCAAAAGAATGGCCTGTCCCCTGCCCAGCGGCTGTGCCCGGCGCTGCACCGCGCCCCGGAACACCCCTTCCTCCGCCAGCGGAGCCAGCAGGCAGACCCGGCAGAAACGCGCCGCGCCGCCGGGCGGCATGGGCAGCAGCACCGCCAGCGCCTTGCCCGCCAGCAGATACCCCACCGCCCAGCCAAAGGCCGAAAGCAGTGCGGCGGTGCGGGGGTTCAGCTTGTGCATGGTCGGTCTCCTCCTGCTATGGTTCGTTCCCGGTTATAGTACCATATCTGCCGCCGGGTGCGCAAGGTTTGGGCGTTCTGTCGCGGCAAATTTATGCAAATCATTGACACATCGCCCTAAATGGTGGTATAATAATTTCCAACCTTTTTGATAAAAACGTTGCGTATACTGTATTTTACCGGTAGACCGGAGGTATTATTATGATCCGTATCCTCACCGATTCCGCGTGCGACATCCTGCCCGCCGAGGCGCAGCAGCTGGGCGTGACTGTGATCCCCCTGAACGTGACGCTGGAGGACGGCACCGTCCTGCGGGACGGCATCGACATGACCCCCAGCGAATACTATACCCATCTGGCAGCCTGCCGCAAGCTGCCCACCACCAGCCAGCCCAGCCCGGAGCAGTTCGAGCGGCTGTATCTGGACGCCGCTGCCGCCGGGGACGAGGTGCTGGGCATCTTTTTGTCCGATGCGCTGTCCGGCACCGGCCAGTGCGCCAGACTTGCTGCCGACCTTGCCAACGTGGACAATGTGGTATTCGTGAACACCGAGAACGTCTGTCTGGGACAGTCCTTGCTGGTGCGGCTGGCTGTGCAGCTGCGGGACGCCGGCAAAACCATCACCCAGATCGCCGCCGATCTGGAAAAGGCCAAGCAGCACCTGCATCTGGTAGCTGCCGTGGACGATCTGAAGTACCTGCGCAAGGGCGGCAGACTGTCCGCCGCCGCAGCTGTGGCGGGCGGTATGCTGGGCATCAAGCCCATCCTCGCCGTCATAGAGGGCAAGGTGGCGCTGGCCGGTAAGGCGCGCGGTCTGCCCGGCGTGTATGTGGCGCTGTTCAAGAAGATCGACGAGATGGGCGGCATCCACCCGGGCTACACCCCGCTGCTGGGCTACACCGTCAACCACCGGGAGCTGCAGCCGCTGCTGACCTACCTGCAGGACAACCTGCATCTGGACGCACCGCTGGTGCGCCAGATCGGCTGCGTCATCGGCACCCACACCGGCCCCGGCGCATTCGGCATCGCGTTCTTTGATAAAGAGCTGGCGCTGGAATAAAACCTATTCGCAAAAACAAGTCGGACAGCCCGCGGGCTGCCCGACTTTGTTTTTACCCGTGAAAAAGTAGTTCCGAAACGCCCGCAGGCGTTTCGGAACTACAAATAAAATATTCTTTCCGCTGATTATGGCCAGAGCGCAAGCGGAGGCCATTCCAAATCGTCCTGCCTTGCCCTTACAGCACCGCGTCCGAGATCAGCTTGCCCAGCAGCAGCACCAGCACCACCAGCATCATGGGGCGGATGAAGCGGGCACCCTTTTTCAGGGCAAAATGGGAGCCAAGCAGGTTGCCCAGAATGTTGCTGACGGCGCAGGGGATGCCGATGTGGAACACCACCAGACCGTTCATCAGGTAGGTGAACAGGCTGGCGTAGTTGCTGGCCAGATTGAGTACCTTGCCGTTGCCGTTGGCGGTGCGCAGATCAAAGCCCATCAGGGTGGTAAAGGCAATGATGGCAAAGGTGCCGGTGCCCGGGCCCATGACGCCATCGTACAGGCCGATGCCCAAACCGATGGCCAGCGCCAGTAAAATCTTTTTCAGATCCAGCGTGCCGTCGTCCCGGTTCTCGTCCGGCAGGTTGCGCTGCCACAGAATGATGACCGCTGCCACCGGCAGGATGATGAACATCATGGTGCGCAGCATCTCATCGCTGAGCAGCAGCACGATGTGCGCGCCCAGCGCACTGCCCGCAAAGCTGCCGATGGCTGCAAGAACCCCCACCTTCACGTTCATGGCACCGCTTTTGAAAAAGCTTGCCGTGGCAAAGGTCGTGCCGCAGGCGGCGCTGAACTTGTTGGTGGCATAGGTGTAGTGGGGCGGCAGCCCGGCGAACAGATAGGCAGGCAGACTGATCAGCCCACCGCCGCCGGCTGCCGAATCCACAAAGCCTGCAAAGCCGGTCATCAGCATGAGAAACGCCATCATCCACGGCGAAATCGTGATACCCATTGTTATAATTCCTCTTATCTTTCCAAGTCGTTTGTTCTTTTTCAGGGGACGCGCGCCTCAGACCATATAAAACCTCCCCTCGCAGGGCAATACACAGCCCGGGATACCCGCACACAGCAGGGCATCTCCGGGCATTTTTGCAATTTTTCGACTTGATATTACAGATTGTTTTTAAAGAAGCGGTAAGCGTTGCGCCAGTAGATGGCCTCTACCTCGTCCTCGGTAAAGCCCTCGCGACGCAGTGCCTCGGCCAGCAGCGGCATATCTGCCGCCGTTTCCAGCTCGTGCTGACCGCCAATGCCGTCAAAATCGCTGCCAAGGCTGATGACCTCAATGCCGCCCACCTGCTTGAAGTGTGCCGCGTGCTTTGCCAGCCGTTCCACCGTGCTGCGGCAAAGCTTGGGGTGTGCCGAGTCTGCGTCCACAAAGGAAGCGCAGTAGTTCAGCCCTGCAATGCCACCCTTTTCTGCCAGTGCGCGGATCATCTCATCGGTCAGGTTGCGGTTGTGGGGCGACAGGGCACGGCAGTTGGAATGGCTTGCCGCAAAGGGGCGGGTGCTGTGGTTTACGATATCCCAGAAGCCCTTATCGGAAAGGTGGCTCACGTCTGCGGTGATGTGCAGCTTTTCCATCTCTTCCAAAAAGGCAAAGCCCCGCTCGGTCAGACCTGTCTCGGTGTTGGCCACCAGCGGCCCGCCGGGGTTTGCGTTGGGGGCTGCCAGCTCGTTGGGGTAGTTCCATGTCAGGGTCATCATGCGCACGCCCAGCTCCTGCAGCCGCCGCAGCACGCCCAGACTGCCCTTGCAGCAGCCGCCCTCTTCCACCGTCAGCATGGCGCTGAGCTTGCCCTCGGCGCGGTTGCGCTCAAGGTCGGCGGCGGTGTACACCGGGGCGATCTTTTCCGGGTAAGCCGCCATGAGCCGCTTGAAGATGTCGATCTCCTCCAGCACGCTCACCAGCGGGTCGGCCCCGGGAGCGGGGTCGGCCAGATCCACATAGGCCGCAAAGCATTGCAGCAGATAATCTCCCTGCTGCAATTTTTCAAGGTCGATATGCAGATCGTTGTGCAAAAAGCTTTTGGGTGCGCCCGCCTTTTCGGCGCGGCGCAGTTCGTACAGGGTATCGCAATGCAGATCCCAAACCTTCATGATGGATACACTCCTTTATGCTTCTTCTCCCAGCAGCTGCAGCAGCTGTTCGGGGTTCATAGACAAAATCGCGCCGTCTGCCCCGCCGGTAACGGTGTCGGCCAGCGACTGCTTGGCCTGTTGCAGTTCCACGATCTTTTCCTCAATGGTGTCCTGCGCGATCAGCCGGTACACCTGCACCGGGTTGCGCTGACCGATGCGGTAGGCGCGGTCGGTGGCCTGATTCTGCGCGGCAAGGTTCCACCACGGGTCGTAGTGGATGACGATATCGGCGGCGGTCAGGTTGAGACCTGTGCCGCCCGCCCGCAGCGAGATCAGAAAGACGTCCGCCTCGCCCTGATTGAACCGGCGCACCTGCTCGGCACGCACCGGCTTCGGGGTAGAGCCTTGCAGGGTGAAATGGCTCACCCCGGCCTCGTCCAGCCGCTTTGCCAGCAGCTCCAGCATGGAGGTGAACTGGCTGAACAGCAGAATGCGGTGCCCGCCCGCCACTGCCTCGGTGACAAGTTCCAGACAGGCTTCCAGCTTGGCACTGCTACCGGTCCAGTTGTCCACCACAAGGCGCGGGTCGCAGCAGATCTCCCGCAGCCGCATCAGCACGGCAAACACGGTCATCTTGTCCTCCGGCTTTGCCGCCCGCAGCTTTTCGCGGGCGTCCACCACCGCTGCCAGATACAGCTTGCGCTGCTCGGTTTCCAGTTCAACGCGGCGCACATTCTCGGTTTTGGGCGGCAGCTCCCGCAGCACCTCGGACTTCATGCGCCGCAGGATGAAGGGACCGGTGAACTGATTCAGCCGCCGCACGGCGTTGGCATCCTCGTCCTGCACGATGGGCTTTTCAAACCGGGCGCAGAAGGTCTTGTAGGGGGGCAGATACCCCGGCATCAAAAAGGAGAAGATGCTCCACAATTCGCCCAAGCGGTTTTCCACCGGGGTGCCGGTCAGGGCAAAGCGCACCCGGCTGTTCACCCGGCACACCGCCTTGTATTTCTGGGTGGTGTGGTTTTTGATGGCCTGCGCTTCGTCCAGAATGCAGGCGTAAAAGCTTTGCCCGGCATACAGTTTTTCGTCCCGGCGCAGCAGATCGTAGCTGGTGATGACGATGTCCGCCTGTGCCCACCCATCGACCAGCGCGGCACGGTGGGCGGCATCACCGTCCATGGCAACACTTTGCAGCTGCGGGGTGAACTTCTGGCATTCCTCCTGCCAGTTCAGCACCAGAGACGCCGGGCAGACGATAAGGCTGGGCAGCTGCTGCCCGCCCTCCTTCATGGCCAGCAGGTAGCTGAGCACCTGCACGGTCTTGCCCAGACCCATATCGTCGGCCAGAATGCCGCCCATGCCGTAGCCGTCCAGTGTACGCAGCCAGCGGTAGCCGTCCCGCTGGTATTTGCGCAGGGTCTTTTGCAGGGAGAGCGGCGGGGTATACTCGCTGTCCCGCACGGCGTGGAAGCTGCGGCTGATGCGCCGGAAGGCATCGTCCCGGTCGAACCGCAGACCGTTCTGCCCCGAAAGCGCCCAGTCCAGCGTGGGGGCACGGTAGAGCGGCAGGGCGGCGTGGCCGTCCTTCAGCTTTGCGCCGGAAAGTTCCAGTGTGTCGTTCAGCTCGTCCAGCCCTTCCAGACTGTCGTCCAGCCGCAGCAGACTGCCGTCCCGCAGGCGGTGGTAGCGTTTTTTCTGGTGCAGGGACTGCAAAAGTTCCCGCAGCTCCTCCACCGGGAAGGCGCCGGTGTCCACTTCCAAGTCCAGCACACTGCCGTGCACAGATACCCCTACCGAGATCTTAGGCGGGGCGGCCTGTAAGTTGCGGAAGGCATCGGTCTGGTACACCTCGCCCATGGCCAGCAGGGCGGGAATGCCCTCTTCCAGCAGCTGGAAAAGAGCTTCTTCCCCGGAAATGCTGTAATGCCCCGGCTTACCGGTCTCGGGTTCCAGATAGGTTTCCAGCAGCCGCTTTGCCCGGTTCTCGGTGCGGGCATCCCGCAAAAGGTCGGGCGGCACCGGCTCGCCGGGGGCTACCCGGTCCTCGCCGTAGAGAAAGACCGGGTACGCCGTGACGGTAAGCCCCCGGTCAGCATCCAGATAAAACTGCACCACCGGTTCCAGCGGGATCTGGTTCAGCAGCAGCCGGTCGGGGTCCACGATGTTGACCCGGTTGCCCAGCTCCGGCAGCACATAGCTGCAAAAGGCGGCGGCGTCCGCGCTGGTAAAGAACAAACTGCGCCCGCCAAAGGTATCCAGCACCGGCAGCACCCGGCGGCATTCCTCCCGCTGCATCCGCCAGAGGGTGCTTTCGCCCAGCAGATAGGCATAGTCCAGCCCCTGCACCCCGCTGAGCGCCGGGGTACAGCTCAGCTGCACGCCGCCCTTGCGGCGCTCTACCTTCAAGCTGATGACCGGCAGCCCCTCTTTAAGGGTGTAGCCGCCCACAACGCCCTCGGCAGCGTAAAGCTCCACAAGGGCATCCAGCCCCTCGCCGGTCAGCGGCAGACCGCCCGCCGGGCCTTTCTCCCAGCCGGAGCGCATGGTGCCCTCGGCTTCAAACGCCTGCCGGGCGCTCACCTGACGGCGCAGCAGCCGCAGCAGCTGCTGTGCATCCGGAGCAAAGGCGTCCCACCGGTGCACAAAGGCCAGCGATTTCCCGTAGCTGACGCTTTCGCCCCGCTCGATCGCATCCAGAAACTGCGGGATGCTTTTTACCAGATACTGCCGCCCGCCGATGCCATCCGAGACCCGCAGTCGCAGCCAGATACGGCCATTGTGCGGCGTAAGCTCCGGTTCCAGCAGAGCAAAGCCTGTACGCTGGGCGGCGTTCTGGGGCTGGGGCTGCGCATCCTCCCGCTGGTAGCGCTTCAGCAGCAGCTGGGCCTCATAGTCGGTCTCCGGCTCCTCGCCCCGCCACTTGCGGCCGAACAGCATATCCAGCCCGGCGCTGTAACTGTCCTTGCGGGGTTCGGTGCTCAAGCCTGCCACGCCCCGCTGCACCCCGGGGATGCTCTCCGGCTTTTTTTCCGGGGCAGGCGGGTTCTTTTCCGCATCCTGCAGCAGCAGCGCGCCAATGTGCTTACAGTAGGTGCCGTCGCCGTTTTGATTATAGGGGCAGTCGCAGGAGGCGCTGACAAAGCTGCCGTTTTCCCGCAGCCAGACCTGCGTATAATAGCAGTCCGGCCCGCTGCCCTGCACCAGCGCCGTCAGGTGCCGCACCCCGTCCTCGTTGGTGGTGCAGCTGCTTTGCAGGATGCGCTTGCGGTACTTCTGTGCCCGCTCAAAGATGCTTTTGCCCAGCAATGCGCGGATCTCCTGTGCGTCCATGTGGTCTCCCTCCCCTGTGCTGTCGCGGTTCCGGTCTATTCTATAAGAATACCGCGTTCCACCCCGGGATGCAAGGGCAGAAGGGTAAAAAACGTTTAGAAAGCGCGGGCGGGACGATTTTGAATGGCTTCCGCTTTGCTTTGGCCATCTTCAGCGGAAAAATTATTTTTATATAGAGCAATACCGGAGCGTCTGCGGACGCTCCGGTATTGCATTTTTCACGGGAAAGGCCGTAAAGGCAAACGGCATTTATCGTGTTATAGTAAGTTCACAACCGTTCAGCCCTGTTTTTCTGCGGGGGCTGTGCCGCGCTTGCGGGTCTTGAGGTGGTACATTTCCTGATCGGCTTTATCGATCAGGTCGTGCACGGTGGCAATGTCCGGCTCAAGGCGGGCGCAGCCGATGCTGATCTCGATCTGGTAGGGCTTGCCGGAGGCGGCGTTGGCTGCGTCCAGTTCCCGCTGGATGGAGACGATCAGGGTACGCACCTCCACACTGTTGCAGCCGCAGGCGATGCAGAATTCATCGCCGCCGTAGCGCGCCAGCACGCCGTTGTAGTTGGCGCACACCTTTTTTAAAATGCCCGCCAGCAGCACCAGCGCGGCATCGCCCTCCAGGTGGCCGTACTCATCGTTGATGTGCTTGAAGTGATCCATGTCCATCATGAGGAAATGCAGCGAGCGGTTGGGGTGACGGCGGTAGTAGGGCAGTTCGCTTTCCAGATACCGCAGCGCCACGATGCGGTTGCTGACGCCGGTCAGGGTATCCACCGTAAACTTGGTCTGCAGCACCAGCACATACACGCACACCAGCCCAAGCGTAATGCCGCAGCACAGCAGCCCGCGCCCGGGCAGCCAGCCTTGCAGCAAAAAGCCTGCCGCCGGCGCAAGCGCGAGCAGCAGCAGGGTCTTCAGTTCCTCCTTGGGTGTTTCCTGCTTCCAGTAGCTCAGCGTCCAGCTGCAACGGAGAAAGGCCGCCGCCAGATAGGCAAGCCCCACCAGCTTCGCCCCCCAGAACAGGGTGCTGCCCCGCAGCCCCTCTGCATCCAGATAGCAGAAGCCGTTTTCGTCCCGCGCCGTCAGCAGTACCAGCAAAAGCAGTGTCACCGGTGCGGCGCTGAGCGCCAGCCTGCGGCCGTCCTCCATCCATGTACGCCCCAGCTCTGCCTCCACATACAAAAACACCAGCTGGCAGCAGCACGCCGCCAGCAGATAAAACAGAATACTGCCCCCGGCGTTCAGCCGGTAGGTCAGGGGGATGCCCAGATCCTGCCACGCGCCCAGCTGCGCCAGCGCACTGCCATGATCTACGATCGTCAGCGCCCCGGCAGACCACAGCAGCGCCGTGAACAGCCGCCCGGGCAGACTTTTATCCCGCATTTTCTGCTGCGCCCGCAGCAAGACCGCCAGCGTGACCAGACAGACCGCACTGACCTGAGTATGGGCAATCGCATCCATGCCGCAACGCTCTCCTTTACCCTAGGGCGGCTTTGCGCCGTCCCGGCCCTTTTTCGCTCTTCCAACGTTCCTTTTCCGCACAGATTTATTGTACCAAATCCGTAACAAATATGCAACACAAACCGAAAAATTCATACAACAAAAAAAGACACCGGAACGTCTTTCGGCGTTCCGGTGTCTCTTGGAATCATATCACTTTGCCTGCGGATGGGCGGCATCATTGCGCAGGGCGCTTTCGCGGATCTTTTCCAGCGTCTGCTCGCTGAGGATGTGCTCTGCCTTGCAGGCGTCCTCGGCGGCGGTCTGCTCGTCCACGCCCAGCTGCACAAAGAAGTGGGTCAGCAGCTGGTGGCGGCTGTAAATGCGCTGAGCGATCTCCAGCCCGGGCTCCAGCAGGGTCAGGTTGCCTTCGCCGTCCACCGCGATATAGCCGTTCTCCCGCAGCTTTTTCATGGCGATGCTCACGCTGGCTTTGGTAAAGCCCAGCTCATTGACAACGTCAATGGAGCGCACTTTGCCCATACGCTGGCTCAGCATCAGGATCGTTTCAAGATAATCTTCTGCGGATTGGTGGATCTGCATGGTTTGTCCGGCCTCCTGCCTCATTCCCTCTGGGGGATTTTTCCGACAGGGGATGTGTACCCTCTGTCGTATGTTAAAGGATATCACACTTTTGCGGTTGATGCAAGTAATTCGCAGCAAGTTTTGTTAAACTAACCATATTTTTCTGCACAGAACTGCTGTTTTGCCGGTTTTGTACCGCGCCTGTTTTGTGCAAAGGGTGCAATTCTCGGCGTTTTGGCCTTACCGTGTGGCCAGATAGGCCGCAGGGCCTGCCTCGTACAGATCGCCGCCGTGGGCGTCCAGCACAACGGTCAGAGGCATATCCTGCACGGTCAGGCGGCGCACCGCCTCACAGCCCAGGTCCGGCCATGCGATCACTTCCAGCGTCTGTACGCTTTTGGCCATCAGTGCACCGGCACCGCCCAGCGCAGCCAGATATACCGCGCCGTTGCGCACCACAGCTGCCTTGACGGCGGCATCCCGCTTGCCCTTGCCGATCATGATCTTGTTGCCAAGATCCAGCAGCCGGGGACTCATAGCGTCCATGCGCCCGCTGGTGGTAGGCCCTGCCGAGCCGATGATCTCGCCCGGGCGCTCCGGGGTGGGACCTACATAATAGATGGCGCTGCCTTCCAGATCAAAAGGCAGGGTCTCGCCCTTGTCCAGTGCTTCCATCATCCGCTTGTGTGCCTGATCCCGGGCGGTGTACACCACGCCGGAAAGCAGCACCGTATCGCCCGCCT
>OFSD01002464.1_pt1 | contig 11770 bp, 8 predicted proteins | sample 1543191 | NCBI WGS metagenome assembly OFSD01 (sample SAMN04209221, study PRJEB22552) | human gut metagenome | biome: gut; material: feces | host: Homo sapiens | place: USA: Oklahoma
TAAAAAAAATGTTGCAATTATTTTACAGGTATGTTATAAGTTATCCATGAGATGTGCGCTCGACCCAAAAGGAGCGTATGAAAAATACAAATCATTCTTTGTTTGACAAATATGAGATGATTAAAGATCTCGGAACCGGCAGCTCCGGTAGCGTTACACTTGTCAGACACATATCTATGGATCAGGAGAGAGCTCTAAAGAAAGTTCCTAAATCTTCTGCTTTCGCCGAATCCGCATTATCAGAAGCAAGACTACTCAAGTCTCTTGAGCATCCGTCTATACCACGTATATTTGACTTCGAAGAGGACAATGCTTTTTACTATATCGTCGAGGAATATATCGACGGCGAGACATTAGATTCATTTTTGCTTCATCAGCAGTTAATTTCCCCAGGTTTATTTTTTAATATTTGTGAACAATTATGCAATGTTTTTATCTATCTGCATACACAGATATCTACTCCCATTATTTACAGGGACCTTAAACCGGAGCATATTATAGTATGCCACAATAAACTTAAGCTTATCGATTTTGGCGTATCGGCATATGTTATCCAGGATGGAAATAACTTCAATCACTATGGGAATATAGAATTCTCTGCCCCCGAATGCTTTACCGAGGATACAATTACACAGGCGGCAGACATTTACAGCTTAGGTCAGCTTCTGCAGTATATACTGACCTTTACCCCAAACAGCTTTTCCCATAAGTTTCAGCATATTATCCAAAAAGCAACAACATCTGATGCATCACTGCGTTACGTGACTGTCGCAGAGCTATATCAGGAAATTCAGGAAATTCAAAAATTAACCGGTCAGCCACATCTCATACACAAAATAGCAGTTTTAGGCAGTCACAGAGGCTGCGGCTCCACCCACGTGGCCGTTTCACTCACCTGCGAACTCAATATCCTTGGATATCATGGTATCTACATAGACTCAGCAAAAAGCGTACTTTGCCATGGTAATCACGACGGACTGCAGATTTTTAAGCAGAAAAACGGATATTATTATTACAAAAGCTTTCAGGGCATACCCGACTACAGTGACGGTATACAGTTTAATATTCCAAAGGATGCTATACAGATATACGACCTTGGCACTGATGTGTGCAACGAGAAAATATATGACATGGATCTCGTATTATATGTATGTAACGGCAGCTTTTGGCACCTGAATGATATCTACAGGAATCATTCTATTCTCAAAAAAATGACAGCTTCCCTGAGTGTTATATGTAATATGTGCAGCAGACAGGATGCCTCCGCGATTGCGGCACTACTTAATTGCAGTGTTTATCACTTTCCTTATGACAGCGATATGTTTAAGAGCTCAGTTCAAAAGGAAACGCTGATTCAAAAGCTGTTAGAACTAAAGGGAGGAACATCACTATCAGACACTTTAAAAGGATATTTAAGAAAGTCCATTCTGCACCACAGTTAGTTGGGGTCTGTGGCAGCGTTCACAATGTAGGCACAACACATATAAGCCTTGCTCTTTGTAATTATATGAGCAATAAATGCATGTATAGAACCGCCTATGTTGAGCTGAATGGTACACACGAAATTCTTTCACTGTCAAAGACAGCTGATGAAAAGGTTTTTACTTATAAGAATGTAGATTTCTTTCCTCACGCAGTCATGTCCACACTAACTGAGATTTTAAACATGAGATACGAGCGTGTGATCATTGATTTCGGCATACTTAATCCAAACACCTTAAAGGAATTTATGAGGTGTGACGTAAGAATCGCTGTGTGTACAATAAGTAAATGGAACCGGGGCGCTTTTAACAGAATTATCGAACTATTCAATTCAAACAAAATAACTGATTCAGAAAGCGTAAAAATATTGTTTAATCTCGTGGAAAAGAAAAAGACAATTAACCATAAACATTTTAAGTGTCCGGTGGTAGGCTTTCCTTACTTAGAGGACCCGTTCCTCATCAATACCAGCCTGTTTGGCACTCTGGATAAGATATCAGAAAGGAATTAATATCACGATGCAAAATGACATCTTTAACCAGCTGTTTATCAATTTTATGTCCGAAGCCTTCGGAGGGTTTATACTTTTAATGCCACAGAGCGCTTCGTGACATAGGGCCATTTGTTACTTGTCAGTTTTTACTCATAATCATTATATATAGACGGAGGTATTTTTATAGAAGAATAAACTATATTTATATATTGGAATTTTTACAGATATTTTATCAAATTAAACGAAACTAAAAATCAGCAATTAAATTGGGTGTGGAAAGCTCCGGAAATATCAATTTCTATAAAAAATCATTCATTACCGATTAATATCATTTTTATTACTCTGCAGAAATCGATGTCAGCATATTTTTGGTCCTTTACCCCGTTTAAATGCAAAAAGACAACCAAAAGACATATTTTAAAAAGAAAAGCTATGTGCGCGGGGGAAGCTTTTGCTCCTTCCGCGCCAAAATGCATAAACAAATTTCTTAATTTATTACAAATTTATTTCATATTATTTGAATATGCTATTTCACAATGGTATAATTAGCTTAAGCAATTTCGACACCAAATAATAGGAAAGGATTTTTACACATGAAAAAGAAATTATTGCCTGCACTTATAGTAACCGGACTTATTATCCTCGTTGTAATAATAATGGGTATAACTGCTCTTATCAATAAATACACCCCTACGAAAAAGACAGAGGATCTTAAAGAGTATTTCAATATCTCTTCTGATGATGAGGCTGCTCTCATTGTAGATAATGAGCTATCCGATTACAAGGCTAAAATAATAGATAAAAAAATATACGTTGATTACAAATTTGTTCACGACTCATTAAATTCCAGATTTTACTGGGATGCAAATGAGAATGTGCTTCTTTACACAACCGCATCTGATATCATCTCAGCGGCGGCTGACAGCAATAGCTACAGTGTCACCAAGCAGACCAATGACTTTGGCTATCCGATTGTGAAAGCCACCTCTGACTCTGCGCTTATCGCTTTAGACTATGTAAAACAGTACTCCAATATCACCTTTAAGTCATATGATGACCCGGCACGCATCGTCATCACAAGCAAATGGGATGAAATAGACAGTGCCACTGTCAGCAAGTCTACCCAGGTCCGCGTGAAGGGCGGCATAAAGAGCCCTATTCTAAAAGAGGTGAAAAAGGATGACAATATTACTATTCTTGATTCCGGTGACAAATGGGATAAGGTTGCCACTGAGGATGGTGTTATTGGATATATAAAGCGCAAGGCTCTGTCCGAGAGCAAAAAAACTAAGCTTACGAATCCTGACTATGAGGAAGAGACCTTTACGCATATCAAGAAGGATAAGGATATCTGTCTTGCCTGGAATCAGGTAACAAGCCAGTCAGCAAACAGTAAAGTGCCCCAGGTAATTTCATCAACCAAGGGCATAAATGTAATGTCACCAACTTGGTTTTATTTAAATGACAACAACGGTAATCTGGCAGATATAGCAAGCAAGGATTATGTCAGCTACTGCCATTCCCAGGGCATCGAGGTATGGGGACTGTTCAGCAACCTTGAAAATACTGATGTAGATGCAGCATATGTGCTCACACATACATCCACGAGAACTACCCTGATCAATCAGATTATGTCGGCTGCATTTAACTATGAGCTTGATGGTGTAAATATTGACTTTGAAAATATCACAGAAGCAGCATATGGAGACTCTTACATCGAGTTTATCAGAGAGCTCGCCATAAAGTGTCACAATAACGGTATATCACTTTCAGTTGATGTCACAGTACCTGCCAGCTTCAACAAGTTCTTCAATCGCTCTGATATGGCAAACTTTGCCGATTATATTGTGATTATGGGATACGATGAACACTATAAGGGCTCTGATGCCGGCTCAGTTTCTTCCATTCCGTGGGTAACTGAGGGTGTTGAATCCACTCTGAAGGAGGTTCCCGCTGACCAGATTATTCTCGGCATGCCTTTTTATACCAGAATATGGGAGCTCACTCCAAAGGAGGACGATGATGCCGTAACCGATACCGAGGATCAGTCAAAGTACACTGTTGCCTCACAGGTATATAGTATGGACGCAGCTGCAGCACAGCTTGCCACAAACAATGCCACTGCTGCTCTTGATGAGGAATCCGGTCAGAACTACGCTGAGTGGTCTGTATCCAACAAGCTGTACAAGGTATGGCTCGAGGACAATACATCTTTAGAGAAAAGGCTCAAGCTCGTCGACGACAATAAGCTCGCCGGTGCAGCATTCTGGAAGCTTGGCTTTGAGAATTCATCTGTCTGGGATACTGTTATCAAATATCTGGACTGATTGCTTAAGGCTTACTGACAGAAGCCGTACCTTTACAGCTACAGTCTAACTCAGTACCTTTTTATAGGTTATAAATGATATCATCCAATCATATAATATACAAACACACCCGATGCCTTCTATGTGCATCGGGTTTTTTATAGGTATCTTATATGAAAAAATATATGCACATTATTAAGAAAAACAAATACTGTCTTATTTTAGCTCTCTTTATTCTGTCATTCTACCTCGGAAGAGGTGTCTGCGCTCTTGCAAAAAATACCGGCAAAAACACTAATTCAACTGTTATTGTAATAGACCCGGGCCATGGTGGAAGTGATCCCGGTAAGATTTCCACCTCAGGCGTCATGGAAAAGGATGTCAACCTGAGTATTTCAATGGCTCTTAAACAGCTGTTTGAAAACAGAGGCTTTACTGTTGTCATGACCAGAACCACCGACTGCGACCTCGCCCCAGATAATTCCAAGCATCCAAAAACAGATGATCTGACAAAGAGAACTGCCCTGATGTCTAGAAGCAATGTGGCAGTCAGCATCAGTATCCATCAAAACAGCTTTGAGGACAATTCAAGCTGCGGTCCACAGGTATTCTATTATGAAGCCTCTGATGCAGGAAAAGAGCTCGCATCCTCTGTTCTTGGAGCTTTAAACACTTCTCTTTGTGTCGCAAAGCCACGAAGCATTAAGCCCAATAAAGAATACTTTATACTTAAAAAATCCACATCCCCGACCGTAATCGTAGAATGTGGATTCTTGAGTAATCCTGCTGAGACACTTCTTCTTACTGACAAAAACTATCAGGATGACCTGGCACATGCAATATATATCGGTGTTACAGACTATCTTGCGCAATCACCCTCTGGGCATTTACAATAAACTGCTCTGCGGTCCTTTACCCTGCTATTTACCTGTATATTAGTATTTAAATACAGCAACTCCGTAAGGCGCAAGTGGATAAGCAAATGAAAATGGTCTGCCGTCACACTCTGATTTGACTGCCTTATAGTCCAGCTTCTTATATGACTGTTTTGCTGCCTTGCCTCTGCCCTTTGCAGCCTTCTTTACAGGCACTTGTACCGTTTTTCCGGTAAACTTAGGATCCTCACTATCTAAAACGAGCTGATATGTCTTGTGCTTTGGCACTCCGACTCTGTAATCAGGTCTCTCTACCGGTGTGAAATTGATGACAAAGAGCATATTATTCTTGCCATCCTTGCTCTTTCTGATAAAGCTGAAGATGCTTCTGTCTGCATCGTTTGCATTTATCCATTCAAAGCCTTCCCAGCTTGAATCCAGCTCATACAGACAGCGGTTTCTCCTATAGAGGTGAAGCAGCTCCTTTACCCAGTTCTGGATCTTTTTATGCTCCGGATTCTCAAGCAGATACCAGTCGAGTTCTCTTTCCTCACTCCACTCCTGCTTCTGTGCAAACTCCTGTCCCATGAAAAGAAGCTTCTTTCCACAGTGTCCCATCATAAATGCATATCCTGCCATGAGGTTCTTGAATTTATCCCCTTCTAAGCCCGGCATTTTGTTGAGCATAGAACACTTCAGATGTACCACCTCATCATGTGACAGTACCAGAATATATTTCTCACTCTCATTATAGCTCATCGCAAATGTCATCTTGTTGTGGTTATTTTTACGGAAATATGGATCCAGCTTCATATAATCAAGGAAGTCATGCATCCATCCCATGTTCCACTTGTAGCTGAAGTTCAGTCCGTCTTCCTCTACCTTGCCTGTTACCTTTGGCCATGCGGTAGACTCTTCGGCTATCATTACAGTTCCGTGATTTCTTCCAAGTATGAGTGTATTGATATGCTTGAAAAACTCTACTGCCTCGAGGTTCTTATTGCCTCCAAACTTGTTTGGCACCCACTGTCCGTCGCTCTTTCCATAGTCAAGATAAAGCATTGACGCAACTGCATCCACACGGAGTCCGTCTACGTGGTAATTTTCTATCCACATCAATGCACTTCCGATAAGGAAGTTCTTTACTTCATTCTTACCGTAGTCAAATATCTTTGTGCCCCAGTCGGGATGCTCTCCCTTTCTTGGGTCTGCATACTCATATGTGGCTGTTCCGTCGAAATTGGCAAGTCCATGCGCATCCTTTGGGAAATGTGCAGGTACCCAGTCGAGGATTACTCCGATATTATTTTTATGGCACTGATCAACAAAGTATGCAAAATCCTCAGGCTTTCCATACCTCGATGTAGGTGCATAGTAGCCTGTCACCTGATATCCCCATGAGCCATCAAACGGATACTCTGCAATACCCATAAGCTCAATATGTGTATATCCCATAGTTTTCACATAGGATACGAGTGATTTTGCAAGCTCCCTGTATGTATAAAAGCCCTCATCATCCCTGCCCGGATGTCTCATCCATGAGCCCGGATGGCACTCATATATAGCCATAGGTGAAGAATATACATCAGCATCTGACTTTGCTGCTCTTTTATCCATCCACTCTTTGTCAGTCCATGTGAAGTGCTCGATATCTGTGATGATTGACGCTGTTCCCGGACGAAGCTCTGCGTAGTTTGCGTATGGATCCGCCTTGTACAGCTTATCACCCTGTTCAGTGACTATAATAAACTTATACATCTGACCCTTTTGCGCTCCCGGTACAAAAAGCTCATACACTCCCATGGTTTCCGGCTCTACACGCTTCATCTCATGACTGGTCTCATTCCAGTCGTTAAACTCACCAAACACGTATACTTCCCTCGCATGTGGCGCCCAGACGTCAAAGCACACTCCTTTTTTTCCTTTGCGCTCAGCTAAGTGAGCACCCATCTTCTTGTAGATGTCATAGTGTGTTGCCTGACCAAACAGGTAACAATCCATTGCTGTAAAATTACACATATATATACCCCCATAAGTATTTATTTTTCCCTGAAATGATCCTCTTTGAGTACAATTCGGTCATCATCTGTATATCGCTTGGCTGTCAGAATACTTATAGCCTTCTTCAGTCCGCTGTGAGCCTCCCTGTCTATGGCCTCGTCAATTATATCCTTGACCTCTGTCAGAGTGGTAGCCTGGTCTATCCTCTCAATATTGCTGATTCTGTTATGCAATGCCAGAATAGCCATCTCATCTATCTTGTACCCAAGCTCTGCAGAGTACGATTTGGCAAACAATACGAGTTCATCATTTGTAAAAATAGGAACCGATATCTTTTCCGTGAACTTGGATGCAAAGCCCTCATCCATTGAGAGAGCCTTCTTTATACCCTTTGATGTATCCTCAAGTATATAGAGTGTTCCTGTAATATCATGCTCCATCAAAAATGATAGCTTGGCAGCTATGTTGCGGTCGATATCACCGGCTCTTTCTATGATGAGACAGCCTCCTGTTATCTTTCTGACTACCTGCTGCACATCCTTTTTATTGAGTGCAGCAGCATCAATCTTGCCCATCTTTCCTGTAAGCTGTTCACCATCTTTTTGTAATACCTTTATAAAGCTTGTAGCAAGCATTGTCTTTCCGCAACCCTGCTCTCCCTGTATAATGAGGTTGCCTGTGGATGCGTTTTCTTTCCTGTTGAAATGATCAAGTACTGCATTATATGCCTTGCAAATCTGATCCTCCATACCCTTTACCGGTATGAAATATGAAAATATAGCTTTCTGTTCGCTTGTAAGCTCTTTTATATGTTTTGTTTCGTTCAATTTCGAGTCATCTTCTTCGCTGTCTAAATCCTCCGGCAATGAAATATCCGGCATTTTTCTTGTCTTAGCCATATCCAGCTTCTTCTCCAGTCCCGGATTCTTTGCTGTCATCTTGGCTATTTCCTGCTCGATAAATGATGTCACATGATCAAAATCTCTCTTCTCAGAAACGTTTTCTTTCTCCTGTGAAGCCTCATCATCTGATGTATCATCATCGACATTTAACATATCATCTGTTATTTCAGTCATCATGGTAGTCGGCTGCGTGAGTATCTCGTCTTTCTCAGACTCCTCTGCCACAATTATATCCTCCGGCTCTCCAACCGGTTCCTTGGCTTCATATGCAGCCTCTTCCGGTTCTTCCGGTGCTTCCTGCGACTCCTGCACTTCGTCTATAGCCTCCTCCGGTTCTTCCTGCGGCTCCTGTACTTCATCCACGGTCTCCTCTGCATAAAGCTCCTGCATATCCGGTTTCTGCCCTTCTTCAGGCTCCTTCACGGCAGCTTTCTGCTCTATAATATCAACCGGCACCTTCAAATACTCCTCCTCAAGAAGTTCCTTCGGAGTGACACCTGCATCCAGCTTTGGAATGACATCATTTAGTCTCTCCATGATGTCTCCTGCCTCCTGAAGTGCTCTTGCCTTAGCTGACTCAAGCTTCTGCTGCTCAGCCTCTTTAAGTGCAATTTCAGCCGCATGTCTGGTCTTTTCCCATTCTTCAAGCACATCATGTATAGACATCTGTCCTGTAATCTGATGCTCAAGCTGAGTCTTTTCACTCATGACCATAGACATCTGTCCGTCAGCGTCTTCACCCAAAAGCTCCTTGAAATTCAACTTAAGTGAACCATCTATCTCTTCATCTGTAGCGATATGTTCTGTCTCTTCCGGCTGCTGTACATACTCTTCCTGCTCCTTTTCGAGCTTAAGATAAGGAATATCCTCAACTATCTTTTTGATGGTATCCATCGTATCAGCAACTTCATTCTTGCCCTTGGCCTCAATGATCTGCTGCATACCCTTGGCAATCTCCTGCTGTAAATTTACAGTATTGAACTTCTCCTGATTTACAGTAATCTGCGGAATAGTTACGTCATCATGCACTATCTCTCCGCCCTTTACCATCTCCATGGCACCTATCTCAGTGACCTCAGCATCATCCTTTATCTTAGCCGGCTTTTCCTTCTCTGCCTTGAATCGTCTGTACTTTTCCTCCTGAGCCTTGGTAAGTGGCTGATAAAGCATCTTAAGCTCCAGCGCACGCTCCACATATGGTCCGTCTCCGAACCACAGAATGAGCTCATCGCAGGCATCTATACACTTATCGGCTTTTCCGGCCTTGTGGTATAGATATGCAAGCTCATATGCCCACTCCTCAGTATATTCTTCATCCTTGTACTCTTCAAGAATAGTGATAAGCTCATCAAATGAAGCTCCCTGCCCTTTTTTGATGGCATATCTTAATACATACTTCATATCATCATGAGGCGCTATCTCAACAAACTCATCATAATACTCTGTAGCAGCATCATAATCACCCATCTTGATGGCGACCTCAGCCAGTCTGTATATAATCATCCTGCCGATTGGTGAACGGTCATAGGCCATTAAAAGTATATCCCTTGCATCCTGGTATCTTTCGGCCTTCTCGTAGATTTCACCGATTTTAACGAGTGTATTTACATTTTTAATTTTGTTCCAATTTATGCTATCTGCAATCTCTGCTGCGCTCATATAGCCCTCCTCGGCGCTTAGGGCTTTTATCTGGTCCAGCTTGAGATTGTATTCGTATTTATCCACTTATTTCACCTACTCGTATTTAAGCTTATTATTTTTTGTATCTACGCCTGTTGTCTTTGTATAATCCATTGTGTCCTCAGGAAGCTTCTTTTTCCTGAGAGCATAATTAACAACTCTTCTCACAATATAGTATATCACAGCAAAGGTCGGAACACCAAGTAACATTCCAAGAAAACCAAACATTCCTCCGCCGATTAGTATGGCAAACATAACCCAGAAGGTCGAAAGACCGGTAGATGAGCCAAGTATCTTAGGCCCTATTATATTGCCATCCACCTGCTGCAGCACGACAATAAATATCAGAAGATAAAGCGCATGCCACGGACTCTGAATTACTACTATGAGTAACGATGGAATTGCACCGATAAACGGTCCGAATACCGGAATCACATTTGTGACGCCGATAATCACTGCAACGAGCACCGATGATGGAATCCTTAAAATCAGACATCCGAAATATGCAATCACACCTATAATCAGTGAATCTATAATCTTACCGCTTATGAAGCCTCCAAAAATCTCATTTGTCTTTCTGATCGTCTCAATGATGATATTGCCTGTCTTTGGCTTGCAGACAGCATATATTATCTTTTTACTCTGTCCTGCGAGAGTCTCCTGAATACTCATCACATAGACCATCACGATTATTCCGATAATGAAATTGAGTAAACCTCTGACTACCGAAATCACACCGGTTGTAATCTGTGCAACATACTTCTGTGCCTCAGGAATTATCTTTTCTGTGGCATAATTCTCAATGTAGTCGGTTGTATTCTGTAAACATGTGCTCGCGAGCTCAGCTATTTTGCTGTCCCCGAAATTGCCGTTCTTTATCATGTTGATGAATGCCGCAACGTCATTTGGCAGTGTCTTCATAAGTCCTGATATACTTGCTATGACAGAAGGCACAATAGCCGCAATGAGGAGCGAAATAATCGCTACAAGAATAATAACCGAGCCTGTGATTGCAAGAGCTCTTGAAACCTTTCGCAGCTTGCTTTCGCTTTTCATCTTTTTGGAAAGAAGCTTTTTAAAGCATCTTTCCAGACACAGCATGACAGGATTCATCAGGTATGCAAGCACAAGTCCCATTATAATGGGCATTGCTGCCGCAAGCAGCTTGCTCCATATGCCTGCAAAGCCCTCAAATCTGTACAGTGCAAAGAAAAACAGTATACTGACTGCAAACGTGACAAATACCATGACACCTATTCTGATCAGATGTGGCCATTCCTCACGCCCCGGGTGCGAATTCTGCTTCGCACCCTTATCTGCATTTATCTCAATGTTTGATTTTTTACCAGCTTTTCCGGTTTCTTCCATCGGATTAAACTCTCCTTATTTACGGTTATAGTTGATGAGACATCCCTTTAATATTATCTCTCTTTCATCATCTGTGAGCTCACCCATCTTCAGTGTAAATGGCTTTAATTCACCATCCTTGACAACATATGCCTCAAACTCCGTCTTTGCATCCTCGATTTCCTTCTTGATTCCCGGAAGGAAGATATAGTCGAGGTTGTGGAACGGAAGCTCTCCCTCATCGATGATGAATGGAAGCATTCCCCAGTTGATAAGGTTTGAACGATATCTCTTTGTAGCATACTCGTTTGCGATATTTGCCCAGCCTCCGAGTACCTTCTGGCAGCTGGCAGCCTGCTCTCTTGCTGAGCCGTCACCCGGCTTAACAGCAAAAATTGTGCTTCCGAAGCCCATATTCTCATGGCTTGCCTCAGGGAATTTTTTCTTTACTACTCCCATGATTTCAGCAACCTCAGGAACAGCCTTTCCTGCGCACTCACCACTCTCTATAGCCTTCTGGGCCTTTTGGATTTCCTTTGCTCTGCCTACATACTCAGGATCCTTTCTTGAAAGTGCGAACTCTGCAAGGCCAAGAGGGTTTGAACGATATGATGATGTCTCTCCTGAAGGAATGAGCTCATCTGTTGTAGTAACAGGATCATGAATCTCTGAAACCACCTTAAG
>OFSD01002471.1_pt1 | contig 11746 bp, 10 predicted proteins | sample 1543191 | NCBI WGS metagenome assembly OFSD01 (sample SAMN04209221, study PRJEB22552) | human gut metagenome | biome: gut; material: feces | host: Homo sapiens | place: USA: Oklahoma
CGACGCCCGCTACAACATGGGCAACAGCCTGATGGTGGGCTGCGCCAAGATGGGCTTACACTTTACCGCCTGCGCCCCCAAAAAGTACCAGCCCGACCCCGCACTGGTGGAGCAGTGTCAGGCCATTGCCGCCCAGACCGGGGCGACCCTCTCCTTTGAGGAGGACCCCGTCAAGGCCGCAAAGGGCGCGGACGTACTGTACACCGATGTGTGGGTGTCCATGGGCGAACCCGTAGAGGTTTGGGCGGAGCGCATCCACGATCTGGCTCCCTATCAGATCAATCAGGATCTGATGAATATTGCAGGCCCGGATGCAGTATTTATGCACTGCCTGCCCGCCTACCACGACCACAAGACCACCGTGGGCAAGGAGATGGGCGAGCGCTTTGGCCGCGATGCCATGGAGGTGACCGACGAGGTATTTGAAGGCCCCCAGAGCATCGTGTTTGACGAGGCCGAGAACCGGATGCACACCATCAAGGCGGTCATGGCGGCCACCTTGGGATATCAGGAATAACGAGATAAGCCCGGAAGGTTCGCAGACCCTCCGGGCTTATTCTATCTGAAAATAATTTTCCGCTCAGCGATCATTCCGAAACTGCATTCTGCAGTTTCAGCACGCCTGCCTGCGTCAGGCGCTTACGCAGCAGCGCACCCACGATGCAGGACACCACGATCTTTGCAAGATCCAGCGCAATGAAGGGGTAGACGCAGACGGTCAGCGCGTAGCCCAGCTCGCACTGCATCTGGAACACGAACCATGCGGTGCCCAGCACATAGCAGGCGGCATCGCCCAGCACCAGACCCACAGCGGAGACCACCGGGTTGCCCTTGCTCTTTTCAATGAACATCCCGCCGATGAAGGCCAGCAGCAGATAGCCCACCAGATAGCCGCCGGTAGGGCCTGCCAGCTTGGCAAGGCCGGCACCATAGCCGGAGAACACAGGAATACCGATGGCGCCCAGTGCCAGATAGATAACCACGCTCAGGGTGCCGAACTTCGGCCCCAGCAGCCATGCGGTCAGGCAGATAACAAAGTTTGCCAGCGAGATGGGCACGGCTCCGATAGGCACGGTCAGCGGGCCCAGCACGCACAGCACGGCAGCCATCACCGCGGTGACAGCCATCTGATAGGTAGTCAGTTTTTTGTCTTTCATGGTCAGTTTTCCCTCTGTTTTTTCGTTTTGTAAGGCATCTGTGCCCGAGTATACCGCACCGGTGCGCCGCAGGTCAACGGAAAAGTTTGCAAAGGGTTTACAATCAATAGATATATTGTAATCCGTCAAAAAATATGATATTCTAAGAATACGGCGAATACGGCGCTGATTGCATAATCGGTGGTCATGCTTTCCCATCCCGCAGCACTGCTTCTTCCTGTACATGGAACGAACCAGCGGCTTGTGGGAGGAGAACTTTTTTGAGCCAAGCCTCCCCAAGCCCTGAAGGCGAAGGGAGGGATGTCAGATGGATCTGTCGGAGATGCTGAACCTGCTGATGGTCATTCTTACGCTGTTGGGATTGATCATTGAGGTAATTCGCCTGACCCTTGAGGTCATGGATAAAGCTTCGCAGAAGAAAAACGATGACAACAAAAAAGATTGACCGCCCCAGTCTACCAAACTAGCGGTCAATCTTTTTGACTAATGCGGGATGGAAAGCTGACCTTTGCAGTCAGCGCCCCTTCTGTTTATAGTATAATCGCACCATCGTGTTTTGTCAAGGAGGTTCCCATGGGTGGAGGTCATGTATCGCGGCCGGATTTCGGGATGCCGCAGCCGGATGCGGCGTACCCGCTGACCGAGTTCTATCTGCTGGCGCAGCAGGCGCTGGAAAAAAGCGGCAGCTTTATGCTGCCCGCCCTCTACGCAGGGCTGCAAGCCCCTGCCCGGCGCATCTACCGGGAGGAAGCCGCCGGGTATTTACAGCTTGCGGCTGCTCCGGCAGAGGGCCTGACCCGGCTGCTCTCCCCTGCCCGGATGCAGCTTTTATACAGCAGCTTGCAGGTGCAGCCGGACGGCACCCCCGCCGCCCTTTTGCTGACCGAGGAGTGTACCCGCCTGACCGTGGCGGTGCAGCTGCTGCCGCCCTTTGTGTGGGAGGACCCGCTGCCGCCGCTGCCGGATGTTCCGGCGGCGCTCACCCTGCAATTGACCACGCAGGACGTGATGGCCATCGACACTTCCCCCGCCGCACTGGCGCAGAAGCTGGTGCACAGCACCGACGGCAAATGCTGGCTGCATCACCCCAAGGCCGAGACCTTTCTCTCCGAGCGGCTGGCGCTGCTGCAAAGGGTCTATAAATAAAGAAGGAGCACCCTCCCCTCTTTTACTTTCTGCGATTCCGTGGTATACTGACCGGTAAACCGACAGGATATCCAACCTCTGTCGGAGAACGTGGACGTGCCTTGCGGTCCGGTGCGTCCGGTACACAAAAAATGGAAGGAACCGGGTTTTGTTCTGCAATAATCGGGGATGCTGAGCCGTATATCAAGTGAACGTCCCCGTGAGAACCACAAACATTCCATCGAGAAGCCCGCTTCCGGGCATCCAAGGAGAGTTTATACAATGGGACAGCTGACCAGAAACGAAGTATTTACCTTGGCGGTGCAGCGTTACAGCGACACCGTCTACCGCACTGCGGTGCATAATTGCCGCTGCACAGCCGATGCTGAGGATGTGGTGCAGGATGTATTTGAAAAACTGCTGCACTACAACGGCATCTTTGAGAGTGAGGAGCATCTCAAAGCATGGCTGCTGCGGGTGGCCATCAACCGCTGCCGGGACCTGACCCGCGCCGCCCACCAAAAGGACACCGAGCTGGACGAGAACCTGCCCGCCCCCGATGTTCTGGAGGAGGACGGCAGCGTGCTGGATGCCATCCGCACCCTGCCGGAAAACTACCGCAATGCCATCTATCTGCATTACTACGAAGGATACACTGCGGCAGAGATCGGGCGGATGATGGCGGTGCCCACAAACACGGTACTAAGCTGGCTGCGGCGCGCACGGGCACAGTTACATACGATGCTGAAGGAGGAGATCGAAGATGAGGTGGTATGAATATAAGATGGAGGTCGATGACCTGACTGCCCCGGACGATCTGAAGGCAAAGCTGCTGGCCATGACCGACACCCTGACCGCGGAGGAAAAGGCCGAACCCATGATGGCTGCCCCTGCCCCGCAGACCGCTGCACCCGCAGCACCCCTGAACACCGAAGCCAAGAAGAAAAAGCCCATCCACTTCCCGGTAAAGCAGCTGGGCACGCTGGCTGCCTGTCTGGCCGTGTGCGTGCTGGGTTACAGCACCCTGCATCTGGGCATCGGAATGGGCAGCGCCAAAAGCAGCGCGCCCACCCTGTACGCAGCCGAAGGCGCTGCCGACAGCTCCGCTGCCTCTGTGGCAGCGGGCGGGTTTGATCTCCAGCATGCCGCGCTGGACAGCACCCCCGAGGCGGTGAATTACAGTCTGGAGGCAGACGACCGCTCTCTGGAAACGGAGTACAGCGGCACCGGCAGCACCGAGGCTGCTGCGCCTGCGGTGGACAGTGCCAAGATCATCTACACCGCCAATCTGACGCTGGAAAGCAAGGACTACGAAACAGCCCGCAGTGCGCTGGACAGCGCCCTCGCCGAGGCGGGCGGCTATCTGGAATCCAGCAGCGAATATTCCAGCAGCGGTTCCAGCCGCTCCGTAAGCCTGACCTACCGGGTGCCGCAGGCCAACTACCAGAGCTTTCTGGATGCTGTGGCCGCTGCCGGTAATGTGACCTATCGCAGCCAGCAGGCCGATGATGTGACCACCCAGTATATGGACGTGTCCGCGCGGCTTTCTAATCTGCAGGCACAGCGCACCCGCTTACAGCAATTGCAGGCACAGGCCGAAACTCTTTCGGACTTGCTGCAGATTGAGGACTCTCTCACCGAGGTGCAGTCCCAGATTGAGAGTTGGCAGAGCCAGCTGGACTGGTACAGCGATCAGGTGCAGCAGTGCACCGTGTATATCGACCTGAACGAGGTGCAGACCTACACACCCGCCGACGAGGGCTTCTTCTCCCGCATCGGCACCGCCTTTACCGCTGGCTGGGGCAACTTTGTAAACGGCTTGCAGCAGTTCGTGGTAGCGTTGGCCTCCGTCTGGCCGCTGGCAGTGCTGGCGTGTGCCGCTGTTGCCGTGGCGCTTGCATGGCGCAAAAAACACCCGAAGAAGTGACCCCATAGAAATTCATTTTTCCGCATAAAGGCTTCCCCCGGCCGGGGGAAGCCTTTTGTTCAACCCTGCTGAAAACAACCACCCCTGTCCCGCCGGGCTGCTGCACCGGGAGGCAGGGGTGGTTTTGTATATTTTGCAGTACTTATTACACGCCGGAATAAGCCGAGAAGCCGCCGTCCACCGGCAGACAGATACCGGTGATGAAACCGGCTGCATCATTGTTCAGCAAAAACAGCAGCGCGCCCACAAGGTCTTTTTCGCTGTCGCCAAAGTGTCCCATGGGGGTGGCAGCAAGGATCTTTTTGGTGCGGTCGGTGGGGGTGCCGTCCTCGTTGAAGAGCAGCTTTGCGTTCTGCTCGCTGGCAAAGAAGCCCGGAGCGATGGCGTTGACCCGGATGCCCACCTTGCTGAAATGTACCGCCAGCCACTGGGTAAAGTTGGTCACAGCGGCCTTTGAACCGGAGTAGGCGGGGATCTTGGTCAGGGGCAGGTAGGCATTCATGCTGGAAATGTTCAGAATGTTGCAGCCCTCGCGCCCTACCATCTGCCGTGCAAAGGCCTGCGTGGGCAGCAGGGTGCCGATGAAGTTCAGGTTGAACACCATCTCCACGCCGCTCTCGTCCAGATCGAAGAAGGTCACGGTGTCATCGTCCAGATCCGCCATCTCGAAGAATTCCTTGTCGGTGTTGGCCCGGGGGTTGTTGCCGCCGGCACCGTTCACCAGAATGTCGCAGGGACCCAGATCCGCCATCACCTCCTCTGCCACCTGCAGGCAGTTGGCCTTGTTCATAACGTTGCAGGTGTAGCCCTTGGCCACGCCGCCCTCTGCCTCGATCGCATTGGCCAGCTCCTTCAGCTTCTCCATGTTGCGGCCCAGCAGAGCCACTTTGGCTCCTGCTCGGGCCAGAGCCTTGGCGAAAATGGAACAAAGGGTGCCGCTGGCACCGGTGACCACGGCAACCTTGCCGAACAGGTCGGTGTTCAGAACATTCTTTTCCACGAGGATACTCCTTTTTTGATCAGATGGTTGTGGTGATACGGATGATTGTTTTCAGGCGGACAAGGCATCAGACCCTGCCAGCGCCCTTGTCCAGGATCTTATTGAACTGGAGGAAGAAGGTGGTGGCGGTCACGGTAGCGGCGATGATGTCACTGACGGGCTCGGCAAGGAACACGCCGAACACGGGGTTCGCGACCACATGGGGCAGGATGAAGATGAGCGGGATGAGCAGGATGAGCTTGCGCAGGCAGGCCAGCAGCAGGCTGACCTTGGCCTGACCCAGCGCCATAAAGCTCTGCTGGCAGGCGATCTGGACACCGGTGGAGAAGATGCCCGCCATGTAGATGCGCATGGCCCAGGTGGTGTAATCGATCAGGGAGGCATCCGAGGTGAAGATGCCAGCCACTGCACCGGGAACCAGCATCATCAGCAGCCAGAAGATGGTGGTGTAGCTCAGGCAGAGGGTCAGCTGGAAGCGGAATGCCTGCTTGACGCGGTCTTTCTTGCCTGCGCCAAAGTTGAAGCTCATCACCGGCTGGCCGCCCTGGCAGATGCCCGAGATGGGCATGGTGCACAGCTGGGAGGCGCTGGTGATCACGGTCATGGCACCCACGGCCACGTCACCGCCGTAGCGGGCCAGGCTGGAGCTGAAGCTGATGGACAGCAGGCTCTCGGTGGAGAGCATGACGAAGGTGGAAATGCCCAGTGCCAGCACGGGCATGATGATCTTCCCTTCCAGCTTCATGTCCTCTTTGCGGATCTTGAGGATGGTCTTGGGGCCGGTGAGGAAGCGGATGACCCAGATGGCACCCACTGCCTGGCTCAGCACGGTGGCAATGGCAGCACCCTTTACGCCCATGCCCAGCCCAAAGATGAGGATGGGGTCCAGCACGATGTTGATGACCGCGCCGATAACGGTGGTCAGCATACTGATCTTGGCAAAGCCCTGCGCAGTGATGAAGGTGTTCATGCCAAGCACGATCAGCACGCAGATGGTGCCCAGAATGTAGATGCGGCTGTAAGCCAGAGCGTAGGGCAGGGTGGTGTCACTGGCACCAAACAGCCGCAGCAGGGTGGGTGCGGCGGCGTAAAAGACGATGGTCAGGACGACCGAGAAGAGCAGCAGCATGGTAAAGCTGTTGCTGACGATCTTTTCTGCCTGCTTCTTGTCGCCCTGGCCCATGGCGATGGCGGTGCGGGGCGCACCGCCGGAGCCGATGAGCATGGCAAAGGCGTTCAGGAGCATCAGGATGGGGGTAAACAGGCCCACGCCGGTCAGAGCCGCTGCGCCGATCCCCGAGATGTGGCCGATGTAGATGCGGTCCACGATGTTGTACAGCAGGTTGACCACCTGCGCCACAACGGCGGGGATCATCAGCTGGAGCAGGAGCTTTTTCACGTCACCCGTGCCCATATCCTGCTGTTTTTTCTGCGTTTGTGCCATGGAAAGTGTCTCCTTTGGTTTGAGCGAGACGGAGAGGGCTGCCCTCAGAACGTCAGGCCGAAGTTCATCTCGTAGTAGTTGCCTGCGGCATCACGGTAGGCGTAAGCCTTGCCGTTCTCGTCCTTCATGCTGTCGGGCATGTAGGCATCCTTTGCAAAGCCGGGTACGTCGTTGGGGCTGATGCAGACACCGTCCGCGTTCACAGCCAGCACCTCGTCGCCCTTGGGCAGGGTCAGGGGCAGTTTGCCAACGGGAGCAAAGCGGCCGAACATCACATCCAGCGTTGCGGAGGGGTAGGTGTCAAAGCCAACGGTCAGAGCGTCGGAGACCTTCTCCACATTGCCGACCTCCCAGGCCAGCGGGCAGTTGATGTTAGAAACGACCTTGCCGCCGTGGGCGTGGACCGCAGCAGCGATACCGGCCAGACGGTTTGCGCCCACCAGAGTGGTCTCCTTGTGGGTCTCGGTGGTGGGCTTGCCGCTCTCGTCCACGTTGCAGACCGTCTTGTCCTCGCAGATGTCCAGCTCCAGGTAGCCCGGGGTGGCGTTGAAGTATGCACCGGACTGGGGGCTGACCATCAGCAGGGCCACCTGGGCCTCATCGGGGGTGTCCACCAGAGTGACATTGCCCAGCATCTCGCGCAGGGCCTTGGTGGCGGCCTCACCGGCCTCGGCGCTCTTGCCAAAGGCCTCAGCGTAGACCTTGGTGCCGTCCTTCAGGGGCAGGGTGCCGTCGTTCTTCAGCAGGACAACGGACTCGCGGTGCACGCGGGAAGCTTCCTCCCAGTCGGCCTTGGTGGCAACGACCTCGGCGGCCTTCCTGGGGTCGGCGTAGGTGTCCTCGAACATGCCCTGACGGAACAGCTCGGTCAGGGTGCGGCTGACAGCGCGGTTCAGGCTGGCATCGGTCAGCACCAGATCTTCCTTCTTGAAGCCGGCGGGCACCGCGTGGGTGTCGTAGTAGTCGTTGGTGCCGCGGGCGTAGCTCTCCTCGCCCAGCTCGTTGTCCAGCAGGCCGGAGATCAGGTCCACGCCGCTCTGGGTGACTGCATAGCCGATGCGCTCGGGCTCGTCCAGCATGTCAACGCCCCAGCACATGTTGTGGACAATGCCGGTGTCGGAGTTGATGTAGCCCTTGAAGCCCATCTGGCCGCGCAGCAGGCCGTCGATGAACACCTTGTTGTAGGCAAAACCGTAGGGCTGGAGCTCGATGGGGTTGCCGTTGAAGTCCTCCTGCGGAGCGCTCTTCTCGGCGCTGGGCTTGGAGTAGTAGGGCATGATGGACTCGGCATTGTGGCGGATGGCTGCGCGGAATGCCGGGATGTGGTACTTCTGCAGGGAGCCGGGGGTGGCGTAGATGTTCCACTGGCCTGCTGCATAGTGGGGGTCAAAGCCGTTCTCACGGGCACCGCCGCCGGGGAAGTGCTTCACAGTCATGGAAACACCCTCGGGGGTAACGCCGTTGCTGCCGCCCTGGATGCCGGGGATCAGGTGGTCGAAGATCTCCTCGATCAGTGCGGGGTCCTCGCCAAAGGTGCCGAAGGTGCGCTGCCAACGGGGGTCGGTGACGCAGTCGGCCATGTACATGTAGCCCTTCTTCAGGCCGCAGGCATTCCACTCGCGGCGGATGGTGTCGGCGAACTTGTCGATGATGTCGATGCGTGCAGTGCCCTTGACGGCAGCAGCAATGCCTAGGGTGCCGGGATAGGTGGCAAACACGCCGGTGGCATCGTTCATGCCGAACACGACCTCGCCGTTCTCGTTGCGGCTGTTGGACATGACCTGCATGGGAACAAAGTGATCACAGGTCTCGGTCAGGTACTGCAGCTGGTTCAGGTAATCTGCCAGATCCTCGGGCGTGGGGCTCTCGCGCAGGATGACGTGGCGGTTGAAGCTCTTCTTGACCATGTCAGAGGTGCTGGGCAGGGACTGGGAGCCGAAGATGCTGTCGGAGACGTTCACGGGTGCCTCGTCCAGCAGGCCGCTTTCGTCCGCCACGGGCTTGTGGCCGTTGGCTGCCAGACGGGGGGAAGGATACTTGGGGCCCATGCGCCAGTCGGAGGTGAAGATCTGGCCGATCTTCTCGCTGGTGGTCAGAACCTTGACATAGGCCTCGGCGCGCTCAGCCGGGGTCAAGCGCCAGTCGTTGACTGCGCTGACGGTGCCGGTGCCGTCGATGTCCTTGAAATACAGGCCGTCCTGCTCGATGACCTTGCGCTCCACGGTGCTGATGGTGGGGCCGTTGGGGTTCTGGTAGCGCTTTACACGCTCGGATGCTTTCACTGCCATAGTGTTTTCTCCTTTTCTTTTGAACGCAGCGGCCCATGCCACAGAGCCGCAGATGCTATACCTATTATAATAGGCCGCCGCGCGGAACAACTAGAAAATTTTTTGGATATTTCCGCACTTTCCTTGTATTCTTTTTTTGCGCGCGGTTGGAATACAAGTCTGTTTTGTGGAATGTGCTGTACTAGTATCTTACAATCATGTGCAAAATGACGAACGCTGTTTTTTAAAACTGTTGATTTCGCCCAAGGAGAGTAAAATTGTCCTGTTTTCCCACAAAATTTTACTAACAGAAATTTGACGGATAGTTCATAATGTATACATAAAAATCCCCCGGTTCGCGATGTGGCAGCCGCAGCCCACGGGGGACCGAATGAAAGGCCGGAGTGAGTGGCAGCACACCGGCCGCAGAATTGAAAGGAGAGCTTCTCTATGGCAAAGGTCAAACAGCCGCTTGAAGAAAACGGCATCCACAGAGCGAAAATGTGGGAGATCATGATGTACGCTCTGAACAACACCTCCACCAACACCTACATGATGGTGGTCGGTTACATCAGCTACTTCCTGATCGGTATCGTCGGTCTGGCATCCGTGCTGGCCGGTTCCATTGTTACCATCATGCGCATCTGGGACGGTGTCACCGACCCGTTCGTTGGTATGATGGTCGATAAGACCAACGGCAAGTTCGGCAAAAACCGTCCGTTCATTGTCATCGGCCAGATCATCATGTTCGCCACCACCTTCGTGATGTTCAACTTCATCCCCAAGATGGGCACTGGTGTCCGCTTTGTTGCGTTCATCATCATCTACATGATCTACATCATTGGCTATACCTGCCAGTGCGTTGTCACCAAGTCTGCTCAGACCTGCCTGACCAACGATCCCAAGCAGCGCCCCATCTTCGCAATGTGCGATACCGTGTACAACATCATCCTGATGAACATCGTCATCCCTGTCATCGTTACCGACAGCCTGGTTCCCAAGTTCACCCTGACTGCCGAGGCCAACGCTGCAGAGATCACTTCTCTGGTGGCACAGAACCCCGCTCTGGCAGGCATCGTGGAGAAGTCTGGCGGCAACCTGTCCGCTTTCTACAACCCCGGCCTGTTCACCACCATGCAGCTGATGTTCGGCGGCCTGTCTGCAGTGTTTGCAGTCTGCGCCATCATTGCTCTGTGGCGTAAGGACCGTCCCAAGTACTTCGGCCTGGGCACCACCCAGAAGGTCGGCGTTAAGGATTACGTTGACACCCTGGCTCACAACCGCGCCATCCAGATGCTGGTGGTCTCCGCATCTACCGATAAGCTGTTCATGTCTACCATGAGCAACTCCACCGTTATGATCTGCCTGTTCGGCATCATCTTCGGCAACTATGCCGCATTCTCCAGCTACTCTCAGATCACCTCTATCCCCATCGCTCTGATCTCCATCCTGCTGATGAACAAGATCGCTCGTCAGATGGGCCAGAAGGCATCCATGATGACCGGCACCTATGGCGGTATCATCGGTTCTATCATCATCACCCTGTTCCTGGTCTTTGTGAACCCCAGGGGCGATGCTTCCAAGTTTGCGATCCCCGCATTCCGTATCATCCGTCCCGACACCTGGGGCACCCTGTTCACCGGCTGGAGTGCAGTGGGCCTGATCTTCATCCTGCTGGTCATCGCATGGCGCGGTGTGCAGGCTCTGTCCTCCTCTATCGTTATCACCATGACCGCTGACTGCGCCGACTACGAGGTTTATCGTACCGGCAAGTACGTCCCCGGCCTGATGGGCACCCTGTTCAGCTTTGTGGATAAGCTGGTCTCCTCTCTGGCAACCACTCTGGTGGCTCTGTTCTACTCCATGGTCGGCTTCAAGGACGCTCTGCCCGATACCCTGACTCCGTACTCTGACGGCATCTTCTGGGCAACCATCGGCTGCTTCGTCCTGCTGCCCATCGTTGGCTGGCTGTGCAACGTTGTTGCCATGCACTTCTATCCCCTGACCAAGGAGAAGATGGAAGAGATCCAGGCTGAGATCGGCCGCATCAAGGCTGAGGCTGCTGCAAAGCAGGCTTAATGCCAACCATCTCCCTGCGGAAATTTTGAATCCGGGACAGCGCCGCTGTCCTGCATCGTAACCGGAAATGTCCTGCGGCGGGCCATCCTCTGCCGCAGGACTTTCTGATACCCTGAGACCCGGAAGGAATACCACTATGGCAGAAGAAAACAAGCTGAACCAGACCCCTGAGATCACCCCGGCCCCCTCCGCTGAGGCCCCGGAAAAGGCCCCCACCACCGGCGAGCTGCTGGGCGATGTGGAGCACTACGACGAGGAAAAGGACGATTGGAGCACCGGCTATTACGGCACCGGCAGCCGCCAGCAGGTAACGGACGATGTGTTCCACAAGCTGGAGACCGGCGAAGAGTTCACACGGGATGACTTTATCAAGGCGGAGCTGGCGCTGCAGGATGCCAAGCTGGAAGCCGGCATCGATCTTGAAAAGGAGAAGAGCCCGGGCCTCATTGGTAAGTATCACGATTGGAAAAAGAACCGCGTAAGGCACAAGGTGAACAAAAAGAAGTACCTTCTGCTCTGCCTGTTTCTGGGCTGGTGCGGCGGCCACCGCTACTATGAAAAGCGGTATGTGCTGGCGGCCTTCTACACCTTGTTCTTCTGGAGCGTGGTGCCCTTCTTCCTCTGCGTGACCGACCTTCTCATTGCCCTGCCCATGCAGGCTGATGAGAACGGCGACATCCTGATCTGACATCTTCCTCTATTCATTCATTTACCTCCTAGCGCCAGAAAGGGCCTGCGGCATTTGCC
>OFSD01002473.1_pt1 | contig 11739 bp, 13 predicted proteins | sample 1543191 | NCBI WGS metagenome assembly OFSD01 (sample SAMN04209221, study PRJEB22552) | human gut metagenome | biome: gut; material: feces | host: Homo sapiens | place: USA: Oklahoma
TTTCATGATTCTATTGGTGACTTTCGCGAAGCAGAAAGGCGGATTATAACAATGACTAACGCAGACAGAATTAGGAACATGTCGGATGAAGAGTTAGCAGTGTCTATTATGTGTCCAGCAGAGTACGATTTAGGTTTTAGTAAAGAGTGCAAATGCACTGGTGAGATGAACAGAAATTGCTGTAGATGTACGTTAAATTGGCTTCGCTCAGAAATAGAATAGGAGAGAATATCATGATAAAAGTAAATTGCGATATGTGTGGAAAAGAAATTGATTACAATTCAGATGGCGTAAATGTAGATTTTAACCATTATGGTAGCGTAAAAATGAATGGTAAGCAGAAAGAGTATCAAGTGTGTAACAAATGTGCCGAAAAGATTGATTTGTATATTATAAATCATAGATTGGAGGTGACAAAATGAGCATAAAACCTATATTGTTTAACACTGAAATGGTAAGAGCTATTTTGTATGGCACAAAGACTTGTACAAGGAGAGTTGTACGGTACAAGTATAGTAATACCGAAATGAAAATTAAAAAAGATAAGTATGGTGCCAGATTGATTGAAATTCAGAAAGATGAAAATTCGGATGGCAGTACATATCAAAAATTATTACCATTCGTAGAAAAGGAGGCTCCGTATCAGCCGGGAGATATTCTATATGTCCGAGAGACATGGCAAGAAGTATACGATACTGAGTGGGATAGTGATAAAACCCAAGAAGTAAAAATTCAAGATATAATATATAACTTTGATGATATATCAAAAAAATGTGTGGGTTTATCTACTGAATACAGCACACCAGAAATGAAACCACGCAATAAGTATTATATATACAAAACGGATGATATTAAATATACAGAACCAAAGTGGGCTTTAAAATGGCGACCATCAATCCACATGCCGAAAGAAGCTGCTCGCATCTGGCTTAAGGTTATAGATGTGAGAGTAGAGCGGCTGCAGGAGATGACAGACGATGATGCAGAAGCAGAGGGATGTTTCGATTATACATCAACAGCACTTGGTTTTCCCGATGTATGGGATTCCACCATCAAGAAATCCGACCTTAATGTATACGGATGGGATGCGAACCCGTGGGTATGGGTAGTTGAATTTGAGCGGTGTGAAAAGCCACCAGAATGTATTTTAAAAGGTTATGATAAAGCACCGGATGACGGTTCAGAGAAGTGTTTAGGTTATGCGTATGATAATAGCGATACATTGCTTCCTATGTGTGAAAAATGTTCGTATCAGGAAAGTTATGAAAGTGAGGAAGAAGATTGAAAAAAATGGACGATAGATATTTATTTAAGGCAAAGAGGATTGACAATGGAAAGTGGATAATTGGAAGCCTTATTATTCTCCCGAATGGAAAATATGAAATTGCTAATGGTTGTGTAAAACCACCAGATAGCGACCCAATATGGAGGCCGTATGCAATTACACACTTAGTAGACCCATCTACTATCTGCCAGTGCACCGGTTTAAAAGATGATAATTTGGAATTAGTAGAAAGTGAGGAATGACATGAAAAATGAATTTGTAAAATTATACAAAAAACATATCAAAAGAAGAGGGGCAGACAAGCTCTTAAGTTATCTTGTTGACAAAGGGTTCTTAGAGGCACCTGCGAGCACAAAATATCATGGAAGTTATGAAGGGGGCTTGGCGGAGCACTCTGTAAATGTTATGAATCGTTTGATGAAAAAAGAGGTGCTTCAAGGATATACAAAAGAAACAATTGCTATTGTTTCTTTGCTGCATGATGTATGTAAAGTGGATTTGTATAAGTCACAGTTTGAAAAGGAGAAAATAGCATACGAATACAATACTAAATCTTTTCCGGCGGGGCATGGGGAAAAATCTATTTTCCTCATTCAGCGTTTTATGAATCTGACCGATGAGGAAATCCTTGCCATCCGGTGGCACATGGGAGCCTTTGACGATGCGGTTAGAGGTGGAAGCCGGGATATAAATGCGGCATACAAACGGTCAAAATTGGCTGTATATTTGCATCTTGCCGACATGGCAGCAACCTATATCGATGAATAAAGGAGGTTATAGATTATGTTTATTAAAACGAGTATATTTAAGAAACTTTTAAAGGAAGCCTATAAAAATGACAATTTGAGTGTCGGACACAGTGAAAAGGCAAAAGTGTATTACATTGTTGGGGGCTATTGGTTTGTGGCCATTCAAGAACAATTTTTTCCTAATGCTGAAAAAGCGGCTCTTGTTGAACTTATTGGAGATTTGCCACGGGATGAATATGTTCGAATACATAAAAATGAATCACGGCAGCAGTTGGTACCAGACGAGATGAAGATTCTTTTAGCCGAAAAAGAACCGGACGAATATCTGGAAGAAACGAATCTTCTTATTGAGGAACCGAAGTTTGGGGTAATTAGCAGACTTCTAACAAATGGCTCTGAATTGACGCCAATCAATGAAGGATTGTACAACATGATAGATGAAAGTGCGAAAACATCAGATGACATGGAGGTTGAAGGACCATATAGGATAGAGGAGTCTGGAAAAATACTATTATGGCGAAACAATACATCGTTAATCGGATTACTTCCAAGAGGTTGGGATAAGGACGAAGATTTGATGGAACAGAAAACAATATTGGAAAGAACATTTCAAGGTAAATGGTAAAAAAAGTCTCCCTCTTGCTTTTGCAGGAGGGAGATAAAACAGAACAAAGGCAGCAGGACAGGAGTGAGTGAATGGCAGGATACTATGGTCCGGGAATATACCGGACAGAATGTGCGTACTATATCCGGGAAAGTGAAAAGATGATTACGTGTGAGGGATTAGAAGAACATACTATATGCGGCACACGATTCCGGACGGAACAGGACAAATTCGATTTTCAGGAAAAGCATTGCTATAAAAATTGTGAAAGGTGCAAACATGGTAAGATGCTGGATGAAAGTTATGGGAACTAGGGGAGAAATCAGAAGGAATGATTGATATGCTTAAAAGAAAAAGGAGTTGAGAAGATGAGAACGATAAGTTTTGAAGTAACTGGTCAGCATATTGAATGTACAGAAGCAATTTCGGATTTAGTTGGAAATACGAGAGAGTATGTGCAGGCAAAGTTTTCCCTGCCAACAGAATGGGATGGATTGATTCAAATAGCGGTATTTACGGCAAATGGAAAAAATTATCCGGTTCTGATTGAAGATGGTAAGTGTGAAGTACCATACAAAGTGATGATGCAGGAATATTTTACTGTTGGATGTTATGCGGGAGCTAAGACAGATAGGATAACAACAGATACTTGCGTGGTTCGAGTTGAGGAATCCGTAAGATGCCAAGGCGGTTCGGATTATCTTTCAATTTATCAGAAAATGCAGGATACATTGAATGAGATGGTGGCTAAGGTGAATGAATACGAGGCAGCAGTTGAAAACTACAAAGAAATTGTAAATGACACCATGCATGAGCATTGTTTGCATGAAACACATTCCAGTGACGGGGCACATGGATTGCGTATACATGATGGACTGTTCCAGTATTATGACGGACAAGGCTGGGTAGATACAAAAGTGGGGGCTTTTGAAGGACAAAGCAGTACGTGGAAAAATCAAGTGGTATTGCAGTTTGCCGGCACCATGCGCGTGGAAAAAGTTTTAGAAAGCAGCTATTTCAAAATTCAAGAAAAAGGAGATACCCGTTCAAGCTCATTAGCACCATTTATTGATAGCAGTTATCCGTATCAAGGAGTACAATATGCCATATATGCAACGACAAATCAGAAAGTTTATGTATGGCATGTGCAGAAAGATATCAACGAAGATTATGGTGTATCCGTAGAGCGGCTGTATCCGGTGGATGATGCGGAGAGTGATGTTATATTAAGAGTTGAATCAGGAAAAGGAATGCCTGTATTGATATGTGAGAGCAATGCGGAAGACGTAGTTGAAGTAGTGCATATGGAATACATAGAGAGCGACTTATCTACTAATCGTCGTATAACGGCATTGGAAAAGAAGAACAATTCAGTAAATAACCGATTGGGTGCACTGGAAGAAAGAATAGTAGAAGGAACATGGGAGCCAATTTTGTATAGTGGACCGGGAAGTATCGTAAATTCAAATTATTTAAAGATATGCTTTGGTAATTACATACGTGTTGGTGATTATGTCTGGGTTGAGTGTGTAATTATTACGACAGGAGCGTATGCCTGCTACGGAATTGGAGGATTACCGTATGAGCCGAATCGTAACAGACAGTCTACTGTAATGCCGGTAGCCGTTATTAATGGCGATACGCAAAAAGAAACGCCGTTTAGTACGAATTACCCAGGTGATGAAGATGGACGAAATGTGTACAATGATGCATACGCAGAGGGAATAACGGCTAGTTCTTGGTATTGTAGAGGGTTTTATAAAATCGAAGGTTAGTTTAGAGAGAGGCATCTGTCAATGGCAGGTGCCTTTTTGTATGGGAACTAGGGGGGAAAGATAGCAAAGATTTTGTTATTCTGACCAAAAGGGGGTATCAGATATGGCAAAAAGTCAATATAGCGTAAAAGTTGAACCCTATTTGGAATTGATTGAGGGATGGACAAGAGAAGGTCTTGTAATGTCGCAAATAGCCGAAAAACTGGGGATTAGCAAAACAACATTATACAAATACATGCAAGAACATTCTGAACTTTCTGAACGCCTAAAAAAAGGGAGGGAAGTTTCAGACGCACAAGTGGAGAATGAATTGTTCAAAAAAGCGGTTGGTTTTACTAGGATTGAGAAAAAGCCGTTTAAGGTGAAAAAAGTGGACTATGAAAACGGAAAACGTAAGTGTGAGCGCGAAGAGGTAGTGATGGTAGACCAGGAAGTTTATTATCCGCCGGAACTGGGAGCACAAGTGTTTTGGTTGAAGAACCGCAAACCGGATAAGTGGCGGGAAAAAGTTGAGAACAAGATTGAGACCGAAGAGGATGGTGTAGGTGTAATGATACTTACTCCGGTTAAGGAGGCAGAGGATGAGTAAAATTGTTTGGTCGCCACAGCCACGCCAGAGTGCTTTTATGTGTCGTCCGGAGTATGAATGTTTGTATGGCGGGGCAGCAGGAGGAGGAAAATCGGATGCTATGTTGTGTGAAGCAATGCGACAGATTAAGGTGCCAAACTATAAAGGTATCATCTTTCGTAAGACATATCCTCAACTTCAAGAGTTGATATTGCGTTCCAACGAATTGTATAAAGCGGTGGTACCGCAGGCGAAATACAATGTAACTGATAAGAAATGGACATTTCCATCTGGGGCGAAAATCTTTTTTGGTACCATGCAGCACACAAAAGACCGCTTGAATTATCAGGGACTTGCGTATGATTTCATCGGTTTTGATGAGCTGACGCATTTTACTTGGGAAGAGTACTCATATATGTTTTCACGTAACCGTCCAAGCGGACCGGGAACACGTGTATACATGAGAGCAACTGCCAATCCGGGCGGTGTTGGCCATGCATGGGTGAAAGACCGGTTTATTACAGCGGCACCGCCGGAAACACCGATTACCGAAGAACGGACAATTCTTGATCCGGACGGAAAAAAGATTCAGGTGAAACGAAAGAGAATCTTTATCCCATCATCGGTATTTGATAACAAAAAATTACTAGAGAATGACCCCTATTATTTGGACAATCTTGCCATGCTGCCGGAGGCAGAGCGTAAAGCGTTATTGTATGGTTCGTGGGACAGTTTTTCCGGACAAGTATTCAAAGAGTGGAGAAATGACCCGGAACACTATAAAGACAGAAAGTGGACTCATGTTATAGAGCCGTTCAGAATACCATCCTATTGGCGTGTATGGCGTGGATATGATTATGGGTTCGCCAAACCTTTTAGCGTTGGATGGTATGCGGCAGATGAAAACGGAAAGATTTATCGAATCCGCGAGTATTATGGTTGCACCGGTGAACCCAATGTGGGACTGGAGTTAGACCCAACCCAGCAGGCAAAACACATTAGGGAAATTGAAAATGAGGACCCAAACCTCAAAGGCAGAAAGATAATAGGTATCGCAGACCCGTCCATATGGGATTGCTCACGTGGTGAATCCATTGCAGAAATGATGGAGAAACACCCAAACAACATTCTCTTTAGTCCGGGCGATAATGCAAGACTTGCCGGAAAGATGCAGTATCATTACCGGATGGCATTTGATGAAGATGGAGATACCATGTTCCAGGTATTTGATACATGTAAACACTTTATCCGAACAATCCCGGCACTTGTGTATAGCGAGAGCGATGTGGAGGATATTGATACTACACAGGAAGACCATATTTATGATGAGTGCCGGTATGTGCTTATGGATAATCCAATATCCCCAAGGAAAAATGTGCTGGAGCGTGACCATATAGGGGATGATCCTTTGAATCAAAGGACAACCTCAAATGAAGATGCAAACAGATATGAATTTTATATGATTTAGGAGGCAGAATATGAATTTACAATTATTTGCACAAAAGAAAGAAAAAAAGATGGAAGATCAGAGGACACCTATGCCTGAAAGTGTCGAAAAGTCGACACCGCAGGCAGGATTGGATGGAAGTGCCGGAGAACCAAACACACAAGAGGAAATGCAACAGTATGAGAAAGAAAAACTCACAAATCTGACAGAGGATGATGTGAGAAAAGCGGCGGAAACACTAAAGAAATACAAAGAGGGGAAAGACCGGTTCGATAGAAAAATAAGAGCCAATGAAGAATGGTGGAAATTACGCCATTGGCGAATTGTTGAATCGGAGGAGAAGAAAAAAAAGAAAGGAATGACAGAGCCGGTTTCTGCGTGGCTGCACAACTCGATTAATAACAAGCATGCGGATATGATGGACAACTTCCCGGAACCTACCGTACTGGCACGTGAGTCATCCGATGAACAGACGGCGAAAACACTGACCTCCATTCTGCCGGTAGTTCTTGAATACAATCGATACGAAGAAACGTATAACGATTGTGCGTGGTACAAACTGAAACAGGGAGCCAGTGTGAAAAAGATAGTATGGGATTCGCGTAAGAACAATGGCGTTGGTGATATTAACATTGCCAAAATAGATATACTGAATTTGTTTTGGGAACCGGGTATTAACAAGATTCAGGAATCTGCAAACCTTTTCCATGTGGAATTGATGGATAACGAAATTTTAAAACAGCGTTATCCGGATATTGATTTGACGGGAAGTGACATCGTACTAACTAAATATATCAACGCGGAAAATGTCGACACTTCGGAGAAATCGTATGTTGTAGATTGGTACTACAAAAAAGACAATGGAACAAAGGATATACTGCATTACTGCAAATTCGTAAATGACAAGATTCTGTATGCATCCGAAAATGATCCGGAGTATGTAGAAAGAGGATATTATGACCATGGGATGTATCCGTATGTGTTTGATGTTATGTTCCCGGAAGAGGGGACACCAGTGGGATTTGGTTACATAGATATCATGAAAGACCCACAGCTTTATATTGACAAATTAGACCAGGTAATATTGGATTCTGCTATCAAGGCAAGCAAAGCCAGATACCTTTCAAAAGACACGGGAGGAATCAATGAGGATGAATTTAACGACTGGACTAAGGAAGTTGTACACTACACCGGAAATCCGGATGATATTCAACCAATGCAATCAGTAGTTCCGCCAACACAGTGTATCAACGTAAAAGAGGAAAAGATAAACGAATTGAAAGAAACATCAGGTAACCGTGACTTCTCGCAGGGAAGTACACAAAGTGGTGTTACTGCTGCTACGGCAATTGCCGCCTTGCAGGAGGCAGGAAGTAAGTTGTCGCGTGATATGATTCGAGGAACCTATCGGGCATATATGGAAGAATGTTACATGGTTATTGAACTGATACGTCAGTTTTATGATGAACCACGTAAATTTCGCATACTGGGCGAAAAAGGAGAACAGCAATTTGCAACCTTTGATAATGGTGGCATGATTCCGCAGGATGGTGGAGAAGAGATGGGCGTTGAAGTAGGAGAGAGACTGCCTATCTTTGACGTTACTGTATCGGCGGCCAAGAAATCAACTTACTCACGAATGGCGCAGAACGAACTCGCTCTCCAGTTTTATGATAAAGGCTTTTTCGCTCCCGGCAATGCGGATGCCTCGTTGGCATGCCTTGATATGATGGAGTTTGAGGGCAAAGAAAAAATTATTATGAAAATCCAAAATAATGGAACCATGTACCAGCAGTTGATGGCACTGCAGCAGCAGGTACAGCAATTGATGCAGATGACCGGAATGCAGGGTCAGGAGGTCGTAAATGGTGGTGACCCAAATCCTCCGGGGCAGGATTCTAAACAGACAATGAAAAATGATTCCTTAGGTGGAGCCATGACAAAGAGTGAGCGTTTGGATGGAGCAAAAGAGCAGGCAAGCAGTATGGCGAGTGTATAGGAGTATTAGTATGTTAAGTATACAAATTGAGTGGTCAAAAGAAAAATTTGAATTGAATGTAGTGGGACATGCCGGTTATGCGGAACATGGGAAGGATATTGTATGTGCTGCAGTATCCGTAATTGTTGGTATGCTGGCAAACGAAATTGAAAATCATGAAGAAATGTATCCGGGGCAGCAGGTGGAAGTCAAGAGCGGACTTGCTATGATTCATACGGCGTACAGAAGTAAGTTACGAGCGAACATTGTGTTTGGTATGGTTGTAGATGCTTTGCTTGCTTTGGAAGAACAGTATCCGGAGTACATAAAAATTTTAATTTCAAAAACCATGGGAGTTTGGGGGTAAACAAAATTTAAACCGTGATATGGTAATGATGTGAAAACCACTGGCACTTCGGAAAGACGATGGAAACGACACTTCGGAAAGACGATGATAGCGACACTTCGGAAAGACGATGGAGGAATGAAACCTATGAAAAACAAAATTTATTTGCAGTTGTTTGCAGAGGGCGCAGGAGAAGCAGGAGGCGCAGCGGTTGAGACTGGATTAGAGGGTCAGAGCGACCAGCAGACTGTCCAGGTACAGACAGATACCGGTGAGGAAAGTACAGAGGACAGAGGAACCAAGTGGAAGAACATGATTAAAGGGGAGTTCAAAGATGAATATAACCAGAGTGTTCAGAAAGTAATTAACGACAGATTTAAGCAGACCAAGGAAATGGAAGAGCGGTTATCATCATCGCAGAAAGTCCTTGATTTTGTGGCACAGCGATATGGATTGGACAAGACCGCAGATGCGGATGACATGTTAAGGGCATTGGAAGAAGATGATTCCATGTTCGAAGAGCGTGCCATGGCAAAGGGAATGTCCACGGAACAGTATCGTGAATTCTATCGTTTGGAAAAACAGAATGAAGAATTCAGACGAGCGGCTGAGGAGACGCAGAGAATTCGTCAGGCAGATGAAACGTATAGCAAGTGGATGTCAGAGGCCGACGCATTAAAGGAAATTTATCCGGATTTTAGCTTTGATGAGGAGGTTGAGAATAAAGACTTCCTGCAGTTGCTGCAGAATGGCATTGATGTAAGAACGGCGTACGAAGTAGCGCATCATGATGAAATCATGCGAGGAGCTATGCAGATGGCATCAGCTAAAACAGCGGAGCGCGTGACGGATGGTATTCGCGCGAAAGGTTTGCGTCCGGCTGAGAATGGAACGAATACTTCTTCAAAGCCGGTAGAGCAGAAAATTGACATAAGCAAGTTGACAGCAAAAGATATCGATGAGTTATCAAAAAGAGCCGCACGCGGTGAGAAAATAACATTCTGACCGATGTGCAGAATGGAGGTAAGCAAAATGAACAGAGCAAGAAAATTGGCAAAACGAATGTCCCTACAGATATTTGCAGGGAATTTAAATCCAAATACAACAGGCGACTCGGGAATGACTGCCGAGATGAAAGAGTTTTATGAAAAATCTCTGATTACGATGGCAGAGCCAAAATTGGTGTTTGACCAGTTTGGTGATAAATATCCAATTCCGAAAAACGGTGGTAAGGTAATCGAATTTAGAAAGTATGATTCGTTACCGAAGAATACGAAACCTTTGCAGGAAGGCGTGACACCGGATGGTAGTAAGATGAAGGTGACCACGGTTAAATCCGAGGTACAGCAGTACGGTGATTATATCACTCTTACGGATGTGCTGGAACTCACAGCAATTGATAACAATGTGGTGCAGGCTACAAAGTTAAGTGGTTCGCAGGCTGGACGTACATTAGATACCATTACGCGTGATGTAATTAGCGGCGGCACCAATGTAATGTATGCACCTAAATCGGACGGCACAGAGGTCCTTACAAGAAAGACATTGGATGGAACCTGCAAATTGAATGTAGATATCTTTTTGCAGGCAGCAGCCTATCTTGGAAGTGTAAACGCGGAAACAATAGAGGATGCCTTTGTATGTGTTATTCATCCGAACGCTGCTTATGATGTGAAAACATCAAAGGGATTTGAGGAATGGAATAAGTACACGACACCGGATAAGATGTGGAAGGGTGAAATCGGACGCATTGGCAATATCCGTTTCGTAGAAAATTCAGAAGCCAAAATTCTGAAAGACGAAACTTGTCCGGAAGGTTTGGCGGTTTACTGCACAATGGTAATAGCAGCACACGCCTATGGTGTAACCGAAGTAGAAGGTGGCGGATTACAGCATATTGTCAAACAGCTGGGTTCGGGAGAAGACCCGTTGAATCAGCGTTCAACGGTTGGCTGGAAAGCTATTAAGACGGCAGAGCGTCTGGTGGAACAGTACATGATTCGTATTGAGTCGTGTGGTTTTAAAGCCGGCACAGTAACAGCAAACTAAGAGGATGGGTTCTCTTTTCGAGGGGAACCCATTTGAAAAAGGAGGAAGAATCATGGCAACAGCAAAAAAGGACGATATTACGCGTTTGGTTAAGATTAAATTGTTTAAAGACAAGGATAAATATTCGGAAGACGTTACCGTAGTTGTAAATGGAACTACATTCCGCATTCAGCGCGGAGTGGAAGTTGAGGTGCCATATTATGTGGCTGAGGTATTGCGTAATTCTGAAAAAGCAGACGAGGAAACAGAAACAAAGATTTCTGAGTTAGTAGCCAAAAATGAAAGCAATTAGTTCCCCTGATAAGAGGAAAGTTGCGGGGAAGCAGTGACCTTCCCCGCTTTTTTTAGGTTGAGGTGAGAAAGTTGAGAGTGCAGGAAGCAATTGAAAAAGCAGACCGGTTAAGACCAAACCGATTTTCGGACATGGAAAAAATTGAATGGTTATCGATGCTTGATGGACAAGTTTATGATGAGGTAATTAGCAGGTATGAAGAAAATGTGGACGTTGTATTTGATGGATATGATGAAGAACATATGAATGAAGACCTATTAATACCGGATACCTACGCGAAAGTGTACGTTGATTATTTGATGGCTCAAATCGACTTTTATAACCGTGATATGGGAATGTACAATAACCAGATTGCGGTATTCAGTAATGGGTATCAGGATTTTAAGAACTGGTATATTCGGAATCATATGCCAATGCAGCCAAAAAGAACGGGGGTGTAACCTTGACAATAACACCAGCTACAGAAATGGAAACAACAAGGGATATGATATCTGCTTTTGGCGGGTACAACCATACCATGAATTGTGGGGAAAATGAATTTTATATGGAGAAGAACATGACATCCGATTATTACCCGGCACTGGCACCCAGAAGCCTGCAAATAAAAAGTCAAGGCTAAATTGAAGAACATTGAAAATTTTATACA
>OFSD01002479.1_pt1 | contig 11720 bp, 19 predicted proteins | sample 1543191 | NCBI WGS metagenome assembly OFSD01 (sample SAMN04209221, study PRJEB22552) | human gut metagenome | biome: gut; material: feces | host: Homo sapiens | place: USA: Oklahoma
AGATAGCGATAACCGGCATTTTCATTTCTTCGCTGTTCTCCGGAAAGTTCGCCACCAACGAAACCACCGACATCTTTGATCTCATCCTGTTTCGCTTTGCGGTAACCCATATATTCTGCCAGAGTCTCTTCTGTTCTGATCGGATGTTCAAGCTTCTCCACAAAATCAGACCAGTACATCTCCTGCTTTAGCCAGGTCTTTGATTTTCGGCTGCTTCCCGTTGATATTTTAATTTTTAAGTCATTCTGAAACATGCCGTTCCTCCTACTCTTTCTTATAGAAATCTCCTGTAAATCCATCTGCATTTAATGGCAGTCCTTCTGCCCACTCCGGAGCCTTACACATCAGATCAATGGCTTTCTCCAGTGTCAGATCAGAACCTTTTGGCACTTCCGCTATGATCTCGTCATGAATATGGAAGTTGATGAGATAACCACCAAATAACATATTTCGGATCGCATTCGCCAGCAGATCCCTTGCCACTGCCTGTACAATATTTTCGACTAGCTTTCCACCATAGGTTTCAAGTCTCTGCCATTTCTTGGTTCCATCGATGCCCATGTATGTGATACTCTTGTTTCCCCATGCATTCTCTCCGATCTGCGGATCTGGATAGAACAGGCATCGTCCGGAAGGAAGTTTGATCATAAAATAATCTGCATCTCTCATAAACGTGATCCCGTGCTGAATCTGGTTTGTTGTTCCAAGTGTTACCGTCTCGATCGCACAATTCTCTACGGTATACCAGAAATCCTGAATCCGTTTGTTTGCTGTTCTCCATCGATGTACGATATCAGGAAGTTCTTCTTCCGTAAGTCCCATCTTTAAGGCACCCATCTGAATCAGCGCTCCGGTACCGCCTTGGTATCCGAGGGCAAGTTCTGCGACCTTTCCTTTTGCCCTGAGTGCATATTCCGGATTTCCTTTTTTGATCTTCTCGATCGGTACGTTAAACATACTGGAAGCTGAGGCTTCATAGATCTTGCCATGAGTACGGAAGACTTCCAGTCTCCAATCCTCTCCAGCTAACCAGCTGATCACTCTCGCTTCGATTGCTGAAAAGTCTGCAACTACGAACTCATATCCCTCTCTTGGAACAAATGCTGTCCGGATCAGCTGTGAGATCGTATCTGGCAGACTGCCATAAGTCAGTTCCAGCATCGCTGCATTTTCCTGTTTTACCAGATTCCTTGCCAGTGACAACTCCGGAATATAGTTTCTCGGAAGATTCTGAACTTGTACCAGACGTCCTGCCCATCTTCCTGTTCTGTTTGCACCATAAAACTGTAATAATCCACGGACTCTTCCATCCTTGCAGACCGCATTTCCCATAGCTGTGTATTTCTTCACAGAACTCTTAGCCATCTCTTTGCGTTTCTTCAGAACATAATAGACCGCGGGATTTGCTTTTACCTGTGGAGCTTCTAACAGTTCGTTCACTGCCTCTTTCCCTAACTTATCAATATCTTTTCCTAGCTTTTCGGATAACCACTGTTTTAACTGGGCAACACTGTTCGGATTATCGATTCCAGAAACACGCCGGATATCATCTCCAAGCTTTAATGCTGCCTGATCACTTAATTCCAATGCCCCATTGATCAGTGCAAGGTCCAGCTGAGTCCCCTGTTGATTAATAGTCTGGTCATAATGCCAGTTGGTCCATTCCTGCGTTGGAACTGGATAATCCTTCAGATGGTCCTCGATCGCACGTTCCACTTCCACATCCTGTTTGCAGTATTCCTTAAACAGGTTCCATTTCTCTATATCATGTTCAGGAAAGTTTCTTGTGCGTCCGCCGTTTCTCTTTGTAGGCTTGCATGGTACACAAAAATAACGGATCAGTGCTTTTCCAACCGCCATCTTTTGCTTCTCCTGAGGGAATCCCATTGCTTTCCCAACTCCTGCAAGGGATGCCGGATACCCACAGTAAAGAGAATGGATCATCGTACACTGCCACTGATCCGGCCAGATCTCATAGAACTGACTTAATGCATTGATCTCAAAGTTTGCGTTATGAGCCATCTTGATCGTTGCCGGTGCTTTCAGATCATTGATCACTTTTTCCGGAAGTTTCTCCCCCTGTGCAAGATCTATGATCTCAACTGGTCCATCATCATAGGCATAAGCAAACAGTAGAATCTGAAAGTCCGGAGACTGCACGTATTTGTACAGCCCGGACTTTGCAATGTCTACACTACTATAAGTCTCGATATCGATATGCAGGATGTTTTTCTGCGAGATCATAATCCCATAACTCCGCCACCATTGATCGGAGCCCCCGTGACAGGATTAATACCAGTGACAGGATTCACACTCTGCTGTGTAGCTGCAGCCTGTGTGCCCATCTGTGAAACTGCTGCAGTCTGGACATTTGCCTGTGGCATTGGTCCAAAGTCTTCCGCTGCTGTTGTTCTTCCCGTTAATGGATCACCTTCTCTTGTCTTCTGGACATTGTTCAGTCCGCATCCAACACCTCTGTTTCCATTTGTATTATATGGGAAGAAGTTTAAGGAAACTCTTCCATAGCATCCGGCGTATACTTCTGCTGGATTTAAGATTGCCTGACAATTTGCATCGACAACTTCTGGCCTCTGTTTACTGGATGCCGTCATAACCATATGTCCTTTACACTCTTCTCCGAATGGTTCCCCGTTTGGTCTTGCACCATCTCCATCATGCATCGGATTCTTCAGCATTGCTGGCATCTGTCCGTTGAATTTTGTAGAGACACCTTCCTGTGCTGCAGCCTGCATTGCCGCTTGGATCGCATTGATCGTTACTGTGTCTGTCTTAGGGATCAGAATCGTCACAGAATATTTTTCTTCCTGTCCAGGATTGTTTGCATGTGGCTGAAATACGTGTGGAAATGAAAATCTTACTTCACCTGTTGTTACTTTTGTATTACTCATAATTTTTTACTCCTTTTATTTAAAATCTTCTGCTGCTGTTGTTTTCGGGTTATAGACCGGACGTTTATCAGATTCCGGTGCAAGTGTTGGCTTCCCATTTGGTTTCTGGATGAACTCTCCACAGATCGTCTGGAAGTCTTTCTTTCCGACCATCTTTTCAAGATCTGTCAGGGTAAGCTGCGCCCTTTCATACAGAGTTTCTTTTGGATATCCATTCTGTTCCAGAACATCCGCCATCTTCTCGTAATCTGTGATCATACGATTGCTTCTGCCTTCAACGATCTTCCATCCAGGGATCTCTCCGCCATCGATCAGTTTTGTCTGTGCATAGGACTTTAATTTTTTATGCCAGGCAACCAGCTGTTCTGCTTTTGCAAGGGCTTCTCCCACCTCTTCGTCTGAAAGCTCCGGTGGAAGTTTTGTTTCATAGGTTTCCAGAAGTTCCAGATTGTCATAAGCTCTCTGTCTGCAGTTTAAGACTTTGCAGAATCTGCAGTGTTCCCCGGAACGAAACTCTCCTTCTCCTTTGTAAGCTAATTCAGCTTTCGGTTTGACTACGACATTGCCCCATGTTGTCAGCTCTCGTTTGTTCGTTTTCCATGTGGAAAAGTTATTGAGCCTTGGCTGTACGATATGAAAAAAAATGTCCTCGATCGGATATAAAAATCCGTAAGCCTTTAATGCTCCTAGTGCGTACAATCCCATCTGTGGATTCCCACCTGCATTTACTGGGACACCTTTTCCATATTTAAAATCGATCACATGCATGACCGTACCGCAGATCAGGATGCAGTCTGCAGTACCGAATCCATCCGGCACGTATTCATCAAACTCAACTCTTTTTTCCACTGCCATATATGGCTTTTCTGGAAGACTGTTGCTAAGTGTCTCCACATAGTCAACATACTGATCTGTGAATCCCTGCATCTCTTCCTGATACAGTTCATTCTTTTTGATCTTGTTCATTCTTCTTGTGTAGGTTCCGGTCTTTAAAGAATCTGCTGTCAGTTTTAACTCACAGATCTCATGTGCCAGAGTCCCTTCTTGGGTATAAGAGGTCTCTGTATCTGGAAGCTCATCACACAGTTTTGCGGAAGGAGTACAGTGGATCCACTGCACCGCTCCGCTTGCTGATAACAAAGCATGTTTTCTTTTCTTCGCCATCTTAGATCACCGCCCCAATCGCTTTGATCGCAGATGCAAACTCCCCATATTTCTCCTGTGGCAGATCCATCAGAGTCTGTGCACCTAAAGACGCTAGCGTATTCTGGACATCCTGCATCTTTCCGGCATCGATCAGACCTGTCGCTGCGACTGCTAACTGTTCCATTGTATATGTAGGGGTTGCTGTGGCGGTCGGCACCGGACTAGCTGCGGGTGCTGTATTTTGTGCCACGGGCGCCGCTTGTGCAGTCTGTGTTGTTGGTACGGGCTGTATATTCTGTACTGGTGGTGTGCTCGGCACTGTTGTAGTTGTTGCCGTTGGTGCGACTGCCTGCTGTACTGCGGGTGTTACCTTTGTTGCATCTACCTGTGTTTCCTCTTTGCAGTTTCCTGCGGCCTTTGCCAGTGCAAAGATGGCATTTGCCAGATTGTCAAGCCCTGCTACGTTTACTGTGATCTCCATTGTTATGTCCTCCTAATTCTTCTTTGTTTAATAGATACCCGATCCCTAAGATCTGAAAGATCAGGTTTGTATCAAGATCCTGTCCAGCCTTATATAACCGGACAAGAGTTTCAACCCTTTCATAAGATGCGGCTAATTCATCGTATGCTTCACGACTGATCAGCAATCTATCTTCTTTCATTGTTTATACCCTTTCTACTTCTCTCTTGAACTGGATTCGTCCCATTAGAATCTGCAACACTTTTGCATATTCTTTATCCAACGGATCCATCCCTTCCTCTATACCATTCGCCAAAGATCTCAAAGCCGCTACTACATATGGCGCTGTTAATTCAGAAATAGGCATTATGCTTTCCGTAATTGTACGAACAACATCAGTAGCTACTTCTTTTGTAATATCAAAGTGTTCATCGTCATGTTTCGCTGCTGTACATGCAATAGATTTTGCTATTTTTGTATCGCAGTTTAATAAAAATTCTTTTGTCATTGTTCTTTCCCGCTTTCTTCTAATAATCCCATCAATTTTTCTTTCAGATACCCTGCTTCGATCATACAGTTTCGATTATCCAGGAACAGCATTGTACTGTCGCCAATCTATCCAATCTATAGTTCCATCTGTCATTTCTTGCAGTCGCAAAGATAGATCAAAGATCTCAGTTACTATTTTTCTGATTTCACTTTTCTGACAATCTGTGTTATACTGTTTTTGTCTATTTAACTGTGTGCCTAATGGAGTTGCCGCTCCGTGGGCACTTTTTTCTTTTATCAGGTTTCTTACTTTCATGTATGCTGCGAGCTCTCTGGACTCTAAATACACAACAGCTTCATTAGATCCCTGCTCTGCTCGCTCAACAGATTTCTGTTGAATCTTAATCATTTCATCCAACTCTTGTAGCAATATCTTCTCGTCAATCATTTTTTTCGCCCCCTTTCATTTCATTTCATTGTTAGCTTATCAAGCATCCATTTCATTGTTTTCTTCCCAATCTTTGTTTTAGAAAAAACGAAACAAATGATCATACTAACTAATACATAAAGTGTAAATACTATTGCTGTTGCCATTTATGCTCCTTTCTCTACAAGTTTTTTTGGATTTCTTTTGTCTCTCAGCACTCTTCAAAAACTCAACCGTTGCTGCTTTGAGCTTATCCGGATCTATTTTTCCATGGATCCGAACAGTTGCATTTCCGATTTTATATGTTGCTTCTGGACCATCTCCCATTCCTATCACCTTCTTTTTCTTTTTTAGAACCAGATAGTTCTGCTCTCCGTCCGAAGTTATGAATGTTATTTTTAAACTTATATGAGGAATTTTTCATAACAAAAAAAATACTTTGTCGGGGAGTAGTTTTTTTTCTTTTTTATCCTGTCGTTCAGCAATATTACTTCGGACAGAGAACAGAGCTATCTGGCTAATCTGCTTGTTTCTTTTTATCCTATCTCCTATAATTTAATTACAGGGTGCTAGCACACCCGAGTAATCATAGAAAGGAGATATTATGCAACAATTTAAATACTTAAGTGGTTCAAAGTATTGCGATCATTTAAACAAATTTTGTGATTTTAAGCTTACATATCAATTAGTTCAGCAATGCGGTGGAAATCCAGAGCAAGCCGTTCTTGTTGGCATTCAATGTTCTGATAACTATTCATGCAACCACCAATGCCCTTTTGAAAAATCCTTTGAACGAGTTATTGATTGGTAGATCGTTCTTTGAATTTCTCTGGCAGATTACTTGCATTTAGACCCATATCTAATCCTGTGATCTGCTGGAGTTTTTTCATAATTACATCGTAGTGAAATTCTCCACTCTTTGCTTTGGAATTTACATATTCTTCGCAACCATCATTCCAGTATTTACAATACTGACACCCATAGAATATCTGTCCTTTTGCAAATACAGAGCTCTGAATGATCCTTGCCATGCAATGGATGTCTTTTTTAGTTAATCCATTTCCGTCAATCATCTCTCACCTTCTTTTACTCCGCAGCTAAAAACTTATTGATAAAGTACTGCTGTCCTTTTCCTGTAACTTTTGGAGTACGAGTAATTCTGTTACATCCATTTCCATCAATATGGACCGATTCTTTAATTTCAAAAAGTCCCATATCCATACTTTTTTGAGTTGGCATGTTCCAGTCGTTCCCCTTTTGTTTAATCAGATAACCGTTATTTCTCAGCCATTCAAACAGTCTTCTTTGTCCGGTCTCCACTCCATTCTGTTTTAGAATCTTAGCTAATGCTCCGACCAGAATCGATGTATTTGCAGCTGTGATCGCATGTCCTAAAATTGCTTGTGGCTTCATACGTTCGTTTTTCTCCTGCAACAATCTGTTCTTTTCCCTCTCTTCTTTAAGAGCTGTAAAGGCTTTGATTGCCATTTCTGGATTATCAATCAGTTCATCAACTGCATACATCCCATGTTTCCTGATCTGTGGTAATACTTCCGCTGTTACCCAATGCTTGAATCTCTTCGCATTCGGCATCTTACTTGAAAGGATTAAGCTGTAAAGACCTGATTCATTGATAAATATTACTTCTCTATTCTGACCTGACAGAACGATTCGTTCGGTCAGCTTATCTTCTTCATCAACGTGATCTCTTACGGCCTTCGGTGTGTTTGTATAGCCGAGAATCCCTGCTACATCCTTACCAACAAACATTACATCGCCGTTTATTGTAGCTGTTCTTACAGAACCAAATTCTTCTGATTTAAACGATTCTAATTCCATTTTTCTTTTCCCTCCTATTTATTTTGATTTTTTGTTGAATTTAATTCACTATTCTTTTTAAAAAAAATTTCGTCTCTTTCTTTTGTAGTTAGATGTAATGTTGCTTGTAATGACGAAATCTCGGAGGCCTTGAATTCACCTAATCCCTTTAACCTGTTATACAATGTCTCTCTGAGCATTCCAGATTTTTCAGCCACTGCTTTAAAGCTCATTCCAGAGTCATTAATCTTATCAGTCAAGGCTTTCATATCGACCATTTTCTTTTTCTCCTTTCTTTGTTGAATTTTAATCACACTCATAATATAACACTAGCGTGAATATCCGTCAACACTTTTTCATAATTTTGTTGAAATTCTTTCACACTCATGGTATATTAATATCAGAAAGGCGGTGACTAAATGATTGATCTATATAGGAATATTCGAAAATTTAGAATCGAACATAAAATGTCTCAAGATACACTTGCTAAGTTGACTGGTTACACGAGTCGATCATCCATTGCAAAAATTGAAAAAGGTGAAGTAGATTTGCCTTTATCAAAAATAGAAGCCTTTGCGTTACAAAAGCAGATTTCAGAACTGATGAAGGAACGCAGAAAGCTCTATCGGAATGACAGTGAAGACAGTGGAAAAGCACGGCTGTCTGAAATCAATGAGGAATTAAAAAATCTCCGAAAAGAAGTCCGTATGACCGTCCGGATTGAAAAGCATTCATTGGAAATCGAAGAAAGACTTCGAAAGGCAGAAGAACAAAACCAGAATGAGAAACGTGTGGAACACAAAGAAAAAGAGAGTCAGGAGGTGAGATAAGTATGAATTACGGAGCAGAACCGGCAGATCAGGTGGTGCGGTACAGTCTGGAAGGAATGGAATACTCTTTGAAGATTACCGGAAATGTGGCAAAGCATGTGGCAATCTTTATTGCGGCCGCCCTGAAAGATCAGAAAAAGACAAGAGGGAAAACAAGGCTTACCAGAATGTTAAAGGAACAGCGCCCGATGAAATTTTTTACCGTTCCGGGTGACCGCTTAAAAGAATTTGCGAAAGAAGCCAAAGCGAGAGGTATCTTATATGTTGTCATCAAAGATAAGGTGAATCCGGATCAGACAGAGGTCATGGTATTTGCAGATGATGCAGCAAAGATGAACCGGGTATTAGACCGGATGAATCTGGATTTTGTAAAAGCAGAATCAGGCTCTATGGTTACAGAAGCAGTGGAAAAAGAGAATGCACCGGAAAAGGCAGAGAACCAGATGGAAAAAGAAACCGGGGAGAATGTACGGACAGAGACTGTTGTCCTGCCGGAAGGCAAGATAGAATTTGAACTGGATGATGCGGAAGAAATGTTCCAGATCGGGGATGAGGCTTTCCCGGAAGGAAATTTTACACATGCGCAGGAGGGGAAAGCAAAGAATCCGTCCGAACCTTTCTCGCGCAACAAAAATATTTCTTCCGGTCGGGAAACTAGCTGGGAAGAAAAGAATGAAAAACCATCTGTGCGGAAAGAACTCGGAGATATCCGTAAGGAACAGGAAGAGAAACGTAAGAGGCCGGACAGACGGAAAAATGCCAGAGAGAGCAGGAAGAAACGTAAGAATATGAAAACGAAAGGCAGGTAATGTATATGGATTTAACAGACATGATTTCAGGTGGAACGGAAGAACAGCAGATTCCTGAACAGAAATTGACCAAGGAAGAATATGCAGCCAAGAAGCAGCAGGAAAGAGAAGAGGTATGGGCTGAAGTAGATTCACAGGCACAGGGAGTTTTTCAGGATGGAGAAAAACTGAAAGGCTTTCTGGATTTTATGGCAGAGTGTAATACACAGAGAACTCCGAATCTGCTTTTGATCTACGGACAGCATCCGGATTTTAAGGTGGTAAGGTCTTATGAACGCTGGAGAGAAGAACACCGTTCAGTAAAAGCAGGGGAGCATGGCATTACTTATATGATTTCCACTGAATACGAAAAAGACGGAGAAATGCGGAGAGGATATACGATCGGAAAAGGATTTGACATCAGTCAGATGTCAGGAAAGCCATTAGAAGAACGCCCACAGCGAAGTCTGACAGAACTGGTAGGAGTTGTCTTAAAAGACCAGTCGGTGCGTGTACAGATTGAGGATAATCTGCCAGACAAAGTGCAGGCCCAGTACAATCCGAGATACCGTACCATTTATATCCGCAACGGAATGAGTGAAGTAACGACATTCCATGCACTGAACAGAGAACTGGCATGTGCAGCACTGGACCAGCATACCGGAACCTACAGCCGACAGAAAGTCAGCGCACAGGCATATTGTGCGGCCTATGTGATTGCAAAACGTTATGGTGTGGATGTTACCGGATTCAATCTGGAGTATATTGCACAGAGAAATGAATGTGGAAAGAAAGATCCGCAGGAACTGAGAGACTTTTTAAATGATGTCCGTCAGGCTTCCTACAGTATACGAAACCATATCGAACGCAATTTTGGTGCAAAGGAACAGGAGTATATAACCGATGAGTTCGCAATCGGAGACCCTGTAAAAATACCGGAAACCAAGGATGAAAAACCATCTGAACAAGTATCCGGAAAAGAGAAAAAAGCAAAGAGCCAGCCGGAACGATAAAAGTGAAAAAGTTGGACGGTTGGAGTAGCTATTACGGAGGTCTTGTGATATGGTTGGTGTAATAAAAAAAGGAGGTCAGCCAGATGACAAAATACTATTTGAAGATGGATAACATTATGAAAAATATGTTCGTGGTGGCACTGAATGATGAGCTGCAGGCACAGAGTGAGCAGGATGAATGTTTGGAAGAAACGAAAGCTCTTCTGAAAAAAGTAAGTGAATACGACCTCGCCCAGAAACGGCTGCAGATTACAGCCGGGGAACAAAGGCAGATCCGTAAGGCACTGAACAGGCTTAGAAGTAAATATCTTGCAGCCGGAAGATATAGTGATGGAATAGATAAAATCATTATTCAGGTTGCAAAACCGAATACCACCAGACACATGTTCTGGTAGAGAAAGGAGTGGTTGATTGGTCATTTATTCAAGAGAAAAAGTGGCACGACTTAGAGAACAATATCCGGCAGGAACAAGAATCTGTCTGGATTCGATGGACGGAGAAGCGGGTATGCCGCAGGGACTGGAAGGAACTGTGCAGTATGTGGATGATGCAGGTCAGCTCGGCATCAGTTGGGACAACGGCAGAAGTCTCTCACTGATACCGGGAGTGGATTCCTTTCATAAGAAAGAAGGACAGGAACATCCAGAAGAAAAGCCACGCAAGAAAAGAGAATCTGACTTGCAGAGATAAGTAAAAAAAAGCAGGACTTGGTTCTGTGTCTTGTCTTTCTGCCATTTGTCTGGTGGGCGGCAGCGATTACCGCTTGTGCCATTGCACCGGATAAGAATTTTATTCAAATCTTAGAAACGCTGAGCGAAAAACTCGAACAGCCGTTTTTTATCACGTATACACCGTATACGTTCAAATGTATTCTGATATTCACAGCAGCCTATTTCTTAGGCATTGGTATTTATGAATCCCAAAAAAGAAATTATAGAAGAGGTGTGGAACATGGTTCCGCAAAATGGGGCAACGTGTCCGAAATCTGCAGACGTTACTGCGAAAAACGATACACGCAAAATCTGCTTTTAACACAGCATTTCCGTATGGGACTGGACGGCTATAAGCACAAACGAAACCTAAATGTGCTGGTAGTCGGAGGTTCAGGAGCTGGAAAGAGCCGGACGTATGCAATCCCAAACATCATGCAGTGCAACTGTTCGATGGTGATTACTGATCCCAAGGCAGAACTTTTGCGTAAAACCGGAGGTGTTCTGGAACGGAATGGATATGAAGTCCGGGTTTTTGATTTGATCAATCCGGAGACTTCCTGGTGTTATAATCCGTTTGCGTATGTCTGGGATGATAAGGATGTACTGAAGCTGATCAATAACCTGATCCGCAACACAACACCGAAGGGAGCGCAGAGTTCAGACCCGTTCTGGGAGAAGTCCGAGACTGCACTTTTACAGGCACTTATGCTGTATTTGCTGCATGAGGCTCCACCGGAAGAACAGAACTTTCCGATGATCATGGAAATGCTTGGAAGCGCTCAGGTCAAAGAAGATGATGAGGATTACCAGTCCCCATTGGACATTTTGTTTGAAAGACTGGAAATGCGGGACCCGGAGAGTATTGCGGTCAAGCAGTATGCCATTTATAAGCAGGCAGCCGGTGTAGTAAGTTTGAAGAGACTTCTTAATCAATCAATTTTAAAGAGTTGGAGCTCCAAAATGATTAAAAAGTCTCTTGAGGCTTATTTTTTTACCTTAAAGAACAAAATTGTATTTTGTAAAAAACAATTTCAAAACATGTCCGTATTTTGTTTCGTCAGTACAGAGATTATGTAAGGAACTTTAAAAAGATGACACGAAATCAAAAAAGATGCAGTAAGGGGGCT
>OFSD01002490.1_pt1 | contig 11676 bp, 10 predicted proteins | sample 1543191 | NCBI WGS metagenome assembly OFSD01 (sample SAMN04209221, study PRJEB22552) | human gut metagenome | biome: gut; material: feces | host: Homo sapiens | place: USA: Oklahoma
TCTACCCCAACATCTACCAGACCCTGCTGCCCGGCCCCATCGTCGAGCTGCGGGGTTATCTTGCGGCCTGCGGGCTGCGGGGACGGCTGTACGCCTATCTGAACTGCAACGGCCCCACCGGCACCGCCCGGGACGAGCTGGCCGAGGGGATGCTGGCGCTGGCCCTTGCGCGGGGGGCGCTGACCCCCGGCCAGCCCATCGTGGAGGCCGTGTCAGGCCCCTTTGCCACGGCGCTGACGCTGGCGGGGCAGACGGCGGGCCACCCGGTGGTTCTGGTCATGCCGGAGGATGCCCCTGCCATGCGGCAGGAAAGCCTGCTCCGCCTCGGGGCACAGATCCTTCACACCCCCGCGCAGGCAGGCCCTGCCGGGGCGCGGGCGGAGGCCGAGGCAAAGGCCGCCGAGAAGGGCTGGTTCTACATGGACTGGCTGCGCAATGACGACAACCCCACCTACCACCGCCGGGTCACCGGGCCTGCGCTGGTGCGCTCCATTGCCCGGGAAGGCTCGAGCATCGTGGACAGCATCGTCATCGGGGTGGGCAGCGGCGGCACCATCACCGGCGTGGGCGAGACGGTCAAGGCGTGGACGAACGATGTCCGCATCGTGGCGGTGGAGCCATACGAGAGTCAGGCCCTCAGCGGCGGACTCACTGGGCCTCACGGCATCCCGGACATCGGCTTCGGCCTCGTGCCCGGCAACTACAACGCCTACGTCGTGGACAACATCGCCGCCGTCACCACCGCCGACGCAGTCCGGGCCGCGCAGCGGGTCCTGCGCACCGACGCCATCCCGGCCTCTCCCAGCGCAGGCGCAGCCCTCCATGCAGCAGCGCAGCTCATCGCCAACGGCACCAGCCGCTCGGCGCTGGCGGTGTTCAGCGGACGACAGAGCATCTTATAAGCATATTTATTAAAAGGAAAAGAGAAGGACGCATGACAAAAGACATGACGACCGGGGCCATCACGCCCCTTCTGGTCGATTTCACCGTTCCGCTGGTACTGGGCAACCTGTTCCAGCTCACCTACAACGCCGCCGACAGCATCATCGTGGGCAAATTCGTGGGCGAAGACGCCCTCGCCGCCGTCGGCACCTCCAATCCGCTGATGACGCTGGCCATCCTCTTCATCAACGGGCTTTGCCTCGGCGCAGGCATCCTCGTCAGCACGGCCTACGGCGCAGGCGACACCCAGCGGGTGGAGCGTCAGGTCTCCACCACCGCCATCGCGGGCACTGTATTCTCGCTGGTCTTTTCGGCCCTCTGTGTCCTGCTGGCGACGCCCCTGCTGCGGCTGATGCAGGTGCCGACGGAGATCCTGCCCATCGCGGTGCAGTACCTCCGCATCGTGTTTGCCGGGCTTATCTTCACCTTCTTCTACAACTTCCTCGCGGCCACCATGCGGGCGCTGGGCGACAGCAAGAGCGCCCTTTACTTTCTGATGATAAGCTCGGTGCTGAACATCGGCGGCGACCTCTTCTTTGTCGAGGTGCTGGGCTGGGGCAGCGAAGGCTGCGCCCTCTCCACCGTCCTCAGCGAGGCGCTCTGCTGTGTGCTCTGCGTCGTCTATATCCAGCTCAAAGTCCCTGTCCTTCAGCTGGGGCGGCGCTGGTTCGTCTTTGACGGCTCTCTGCTGCGCAGCACCGTCCAGTACGGTTGGACCAGCGCCATGCAGCAGGCCACCGTCCAGCTGGGCAAGATCGCCGTGCAGGCCATCGTCAACACTCTGGGCATCAATGCAATGGCCGCTTTCACCGCCGCCAGCCGGGTGGACGACTTCACCTATATGCCCCAGCAGAACATCGCCCACGCCATGACCACCCTGATGGCCCAGAACCACGGTGCCGGCAAAAAGGAGCGGGTGCGTCAGGGCTTTTTCTGCGGCCTGCGCATCGAGCTCATCTACGGCTTCTGCCTGATGGCCGTCTGCCTGCTCTTCGCCCGCCCCATCATCTCCCTCTTCGTGGATGACCCCGCCGTCATCGACCTGGGCGTCAAGTTCCTGCGGTGCGCCTCCCTCTTCTACCTGATGCCCGGCGTGACCAACGGCATTCAGGGCGGCTTCCGCGGCCTCGGCGATTTGAAGATCACCCTGAACAGCAGTATGCTCAACATGGGCTTCCGCGTGGCCGCCGCCGCTGTGCTGGTGCTGGTACTCAAGGTCGATTTGCAGATCATGCCCGTGAGCTACGGCATCGGCTGGCTGTCCATGCTGGTCTATGAGCTGCCCCTGCTCATCCGCTACATGAAAGAGGACAAACTTTAACTTCGACAAAAAAGAGCAGGGCGTGCAGCCATACGGCCGCACGCCCTGCTCTTTTTCACTTTCAGACCATTTACAAGAAGTTACTTGTTCTTGTACATTTCCTCGTAGTATTTCTGATAGTTGCCGCTGGTGATGTGCTCCATCCACTCCTCGTGGTCGAGATACCAGTCGATGGTCAGGACGATGCCCTTCTCGAAGGGAGTCTCGGGATACCAGCCAAGGTCGTTCTTGATCTTGGTGGGGTCGATGCCATAGCGGCGGTCATGGCCCAGACGGTCAGCGACGTGCTTGATGAGGTCTTCGCTGATGCCGTCGTCCTTCAGGCGGTCGTGCAGCTGCTCGATGATGGTCTTGACGATGAAGATGTTGGGGCGCTCGTTGTGGCCGCCGACATTGTAGACCTCGCCCACCTTGCCGCCGTTGCAGACCATGTCAATGGCCTTGCAGTGGTCCTCAACGTACAGCCAGTCGCGGATCTGCATACCGTCACCGTAGACGGGCAGCTGCTTGTGGTGCTTGACATTGTTGATCATCAGCGGGATGAGCTTCTCGGGGAACTGGTAGGGGCCGTAGTTGTTGGAGCAGCGGGTGATGTTGATGGGCATACCGTAGGTGTCGTGGAATGCCATGACGAACATATCAGCGCTGGCCTTGGAGGAAGAGTAGGGGCTGTGGGGGCAGAGCGGAGTGGTCTCCATGAAGAAGCCCTCAGCGCCCAGAGCGCCGTAGACCTCATCGGTGGACACCTGCAGGTACTTCTTGCCCTCTTTCCAGGTCTTGGCGTCGGCATCGTACCAGGCTTCCTTGGCGCGCTGCAGCAGGTTGACGGTACCCATCACGTTGCTCTGGACGAAAATTTCAGGGTTCTTGATGGAGCGGTCAACGTGGCTCTCAGCGGCAAAGTTGATGACGTAATCGAAATCGTACTTTGCAAACAGGCTCTCGACCAGCTCCTTGTCGCAGATGTCGCCCTGCACAAAGACGTGGCGGGGGTCGCCCTCAACGTCCTTCAGGTTCTCGAGGTTGCCGGCGTAGGTCAACTTGTCGAGGTTGACCAGCAGGATCTCGGGGTACTTCTTGAGCATATAATGCACAAAGTTGGAACCGATAAAACCGGCGCAGCCGGTGATAAGATATTTTTTCATAATAAGATTTTCCTCTTAAATTAAGCTTTCATCCCGTTGTCGCCGTCCCAGTGCTCAAAGAAGCAGGCCAGCGCGTCCTTCCAGTCGCGGACGTCGTTGCCGACGGTGCAGCGGAGCATCCGGTTGTCCAGAGCGCTCCACTTGGGGCGGTCGGCGCTGTCCGGGTGCTTTGCCTTGTACTCTTCGCTGGTGCAGGGAGCCACGGTGGCGTCCACGCCGGACAGGCGGATGATCTCCGATGCGAAATCATACCAGGAGCAGATGCCCTCGCCGGTGCAGTGGTACAGGCCGTACTCGTGGGTGACGCAGAGCTGTAAGATCTCGTGGGCCAGATCGACGGCGTTGGTGGGGTTGCCGCACTGGTCGTTGACGACCTCCAGCTTGCCGAACTTTCGGCCTGCGTTCACGATGGTCTTGACGAAGTTCTTGCCGTAGTAGCTGTAGAGCCATGCGGTGCGGACGATGAAGTGGCGGTGGCAGAACTGCTCGACGTACTTCTCACCCATGAGCTTGGTGGAGCCGTAGGCGCTGATGGGGCCGGGGATGGTGGCTTCATCCTGCGGGATGCCGCCGTTCTCACGGCCGGAGAAGACATAGTCGGTGGAGACGTGCACCAGCCGTGCGCCGGTCTTGGTGGCAGCCTGCGCCAGATTGCGGGGGCCGATGGCGTTGGCCTTGAAAGCGGTGTCATGGTTCACCTCGCAGCCGTCCACGTTGGTGAAGGCGGCGCAGTTGATGATGACATCCGGGCGCTGGCGGCGGATGAAGTCGTCCACCATCTTATAGTTGGTGATGTCCAGCTCCGGCAGGTCCACCGGAATGACCGTGGCGTTCATCAGCTTCTCGGGGAGAGGGCCAAGCTCACTGCGGCCCTCCCGGAGCTGCTTGATGATCTCGGTGCCAAGCTGGCCTTTGCAGCCGGTAACAATGATTTTCATGCGGATACCGCCTCTCTTAATACTTCAGTTTGCCGTCGGCCACATTCTTGAGGTGCTGGCCGTAGGGGCTCTTGCCGTAGCGCTCTGCGCTTTCCAGCAGGGTGTCGCGGTCGATCCAGCCGTACTTGAATGCGATCTCCTCGGGGGCGCTGATCTTGATGCCCTGACGCTTCTCGATCATCCGCACAAAATCGGCTGCCTCCACGAGGCTGTCCATCGTGCCGGTGTCCAGCCATGCAAAGCCGCGGCCCAGCAGCTGGACGTCCAGCTCATCCTGCTTGAGGTACATATCGTTCAGGGTCGTGATCTCCAGCTCGCCGCGGGCGGAGGGCTTGACCTGCTTTGCCATCTTAACGACTTCCTTGTTGTAGAAGTACAGGCCGGTGATGGCGTAGTTGCTCTTGGGATGCTGGGGCTTCTCCTCGACGCTCAGCACCTTGCCGTTTGCGTCGAACTCCACGATGCCGAAGCGCTCGGGGTCCGGCACATAGTAGCCGAAGACGGTGCAGCGGCCCTTGTTCTCGGCGTTGGAGACAGCATTCTTCAGAATCTTGGAGAAGCCGTTGCCGTAGAAGATGTTGTCGCCCAGGATCATTGCGCAGCAGTCGTCGCCGATGAACTCTTCACCGAGGATGAAAGCCTGAGCCAGGCCGTCCGGGGACGGCTGGACCTTATATTGCAGATGGATGCCGTACTGGCTGCCATCGCCCAGCAGCGCCTCGAAGCGGGGCGTGTCGGTGGGGGTCGAGATGATGAGGATGTCCTGGATGCCCGCCAGCATGAGGGTGGACAGAGGATAATAGATCATCGGCTTGTCGTAGACGGGCAGCAGCTGTTTGCTGGTGACCATCGTCAGCGGATAGAGCCGGGTGCCGGCACCGCCGGCCAGAATGATACCTTTCATTTTTGTGCACTCCTTATATTATGAAATAAAAAAGTTGTGCAGCTTGTACAAGGCCCGACAGCGTATCCGCCAGGTCCTGTATGGATTCAAAGCGGAGCTGCGTCCGCTGTAAACAATGTTGGTGGTAATACGCCGCCAGCCGCCGGGCTTCCCGCGCCACGCGCGCTGGCAGGATCTCGCTATGCACTACTGGCAGGCTTGCGATAGTATTACACCTTATTCTACTATCAAATCGAAAAAAAAGCAAGGAAAGAGCGCCCTCCGCAAAAATTTTTGCGGAGAGCGCTCTTTTGTTTCATCAGCAAAGGCTCAGAACTTGAACCCCCACTTGTGGAAATACCGCAGCAGACTCCCGGTCTGCCACAAAAAGGGCTTGAGGCTGCGGTGGGCCGCACGATGCCATGCATGGATGGCGGTGTACTGCGGCACGAGGTAGGCTTTGCCGGTGGTGCGCATCTTCTGAGTCAGATCGGCATCCTCCACATACATGAAGTAGTGCTCATCGAAGCCGCCCACGGCCTTGAACTCTGCCGTCCGCACAGCGGAAAAGCTGCCGGTGCAGAACTCGATCTCAACGGGAGCGGACAGATCCTCCCCCTCCATCAAATACGCACGGTTATATTTCTCCCAGAATTTCAAAAACGGCAGCTGGCGGTAGACCATGGGCCGCAGCGCACAGCGCCGCAGCGGCAGGCTCTGGGAACGGCCATCCGGGAAGCGCAGCCCCGGCCGGGCCATCACAGCATCCGGGTGGGCGGCCATCCAGTCGGCCAAATCGCTGAGGGTATCAGCGGTGAGCTGGATGTCCGGGTTCAGGATGAAGTGATAGTCGCTCGTCAGCTCCGGCAGGACAGTGTTGTGTCCGGTGCCGAAACCGCCGTTCTCCTTGCGGCAGCGCACCTCGACCTTCTGGCCGGGCTGAGTGCTCAAAGCGCCGCCCTTCACGGCGGCTTCCAGACGTGCGCCGCTGCCGTCGGGGCTGGCGTTGTCCACCAGATAGAGGGTCAGCGGGTGGCGGCGGGTGTATTGCAGCACCGTCTGCGCCGCCTTGAGGGCTTCGTCGCAGCCGTTATAGACAACGATACAGGCAGAGAGTTCCAAGTTCGTTCTCCTTATCATTCCAGCGGTAATATCTTCAGGCTGAAATCTTCGCGCTGGATGTCGAAGTTGGGATTGGTGCGCGTGGAGGGGATGTACCTAATGTGGTGAAAGTAGCACTGGATTGTGAAAGCTTTGGTGCGGAAGGAATTACCGTACATCCACGCCCTGATGAACGTCATATACGCCAGAGGGATGTGTATGATCTTCGCCCGTTGCTTCGTACTGAATTTAATATCGAAGGATATCCTGCCCCCGAATTTATTGATTTGGTATTGAAAGTGAAGCCGCATCAGGTGACTCTGGTTCCGGATAGTCCGACTCAGTTGACTTCTAATGCAGGCTGGGATACCAAGCAGAATCTGGAATTTCTGACCGAAGTACTCGAAACATTTAATGATGCAGGCATCCGTACTTCCGTATTTGTATCGGCGGATGCGGAGATGATAGAGTATGCTGCCAAAGCTGGTGCCGACCGGGTGGAACTCTATACCGAACCCTATGCGACCGCTTATCCGCAGAATAAGGAAGCCGCCGTTGCTCCTTTTGTAGAGGCAGCCAAAGTGGCACGTAGTCTGGGGCTGGGGCTGAATGCCGGTCATGACCTGAGTTTGGTGAATCTGAATTATTTATATCAAAACATTCCATGGATGGATGAAGTCTCTATCGGACACTCGCTGATAAGCGATGCTCTGTATCTGGGATTGGAACGTACCATTCAGGAATATAAAAACTGTCTTCGTTGATGAATGTAATGTTGTTATTAGCCCAAGTGGCTCCGGCGCTGACCGATTCTATTGCGGGCGCCAATCCGGTATTGACTCCGGTAGCTGGTCCTGAAGAGATGAACTTATGGAGTATGGCTGTCAAGGGTGGTTGGATTATGATCGTTCTTGGCCTGCTGTCCATTCTTTGTTTCTACATCTTGTTCGAACGCAACTATGTGATCAGGAAAGCCGGCAAAGAGGACCCGATGTTCATGGATAAGATAAAGGATTATATCTTGGATGGAGAAATAAAAGCTGCCATAGCCTATTGCCGCAGCGTAAATACTCCGGCTGCCCGTATGATTGAGAAAGGTATCAGCCGTTTGGGACGTCCGGTGAATGATGTGCAGGCTGCCATTGAGAATGTGGGAAATATTGAGGTAGCGAAACTGGAAAAAGGATTGACGATTATGGCAACCATCTCCGGAGGTGCGCCGATGATTGGTTTCCTCGGTACGGTGACCGGTATGGTGCGTGCTTTTTACGAAATGGCCAATGCAGGCAACAACATCGATATCACATTGCTTTCGGGCGGTATCTACGAAGCTATGATCACTACGGTAGGTGGCTTGATCGTGGGTATTATTGCGATGTTTGCCTATAACTACCTCGTGACTCTGGTGGACGGCGTGGTGAATAAGATGGAGGCTAAGACCATGGCATTCATGGACCTCTTGAATGAACCCGCTTCCTAAGTAATTAATAATTAGTAATTAATAATTGAACTAAGCGTGCTACAACGTAGAGCTAAAATATCGCCCAATTTCAGTATGGCATCCATGACGGACGTCATCTTCCTGTTGCTGATCTTCTTTATGATCACGTCTACGGTTGTTTCGCCGAATGCTATCAAGGTGTTGCTTCCGCAGGGAAAACAGCAGACGTCGGCTAAGCCCTTGACGCGGGTTATTATCGATAAGGACCTGAATTTTTACGCGGCGTTTGGAAATGATAAGGAGCAGGCGATTTCTTTGGAAGAATTGACTCCTTTCCTGCAATCGTGCGCTGCGAAAGAACCGGAAATGTATGTGGCGCTTTATGCTGATGAAGCTGTGCCTTACCGGGAGATCGTGAAAGTGCTGAATATTGCCAATGAGAATAAGTTCAAGATGGTGCTGGCTACACGTCCGCCGGAAAGCAAATAAATGTACGATGGCTAAATTGTACATTGTAAATGGTTAAATAGTAAATGGCAATGGTGAATCCGAAGAAGAAAGGCAAATATATAGGAATAGTAGGTGCGTTGCTGGTACATGTAGCGTTCATTCTCCTGTTGATACTGGTGGGCTTCGCTTTGCCGGAGCAGCAGGATGAAGACGGTATGCCGGTAATGCTGGGTGAAGTGCCCAATGCATTTGGAAGTGCTGACCCTTCCCTGGTAAAAGTGGATGTGATGCCCGAGACCGTTGCTCCTAAAGTACAGGAGACGGTAGAACAGGAGATGCTTACACAGGAGGATGAAGAAACCGTTGTTATCAAGCCCAAAGCGGAACCTAAAAAGGAAGAAGTAAAGAAGAAGCCGGAAAAACCGGAGAAGACGGAAGCCGAGAAAGCGGAAGAAGCCCGGAAGTTGGCGGAAGCTAAAGCTGAGCGGGAACGGAGGGAGGCGGAAGAGGCTGCCCGCAAGAGGGTGGCAGGTGCCTTCGGAAAAGGAGCGCAAATGGGAAGCAAAGGTACGACTGAGGGAACAGGTATCCAGGGAAGTCCCACCGGAAATGCGCCAGAAGGTGCGTCGAGTGGAACGGGAGGTTATGGAACTTTTGACCTCGGCGGACGTTCTATAGGACAAGGAGGTTTGCCGCGTCCGGCATATAATGTGCAGGATGAAGGGATTGTGGTGGTTTCTATTACTGTAAATCCGGCAGGACATGTTATTGCTACTAGGATTGACCGGAAGACCAATACCATAAATTCTGCCTTGCGGAAGGCGGCTGAAGATGCTGCTAAGAAAGCGCGCTTCAATAAAGTAGAGGGCTTGAATAACCAGACAGGGACGATAACATATTACTTTAAACTAAAATAATAAGGAGAACAATTATGGGTACAGTTTATGTTTTTTTTGCAGACGGATTTGAAGAAGTGGAAGCTTTCACCTCTGTGGATGTAATGAGACGTGCAGGGCTGAACGTGGAAATGATAACGGTGACTCCCGATGAGATAGTAACAGGTGCACATGATGTACCAGTGCTTTGCGATAAGAATGTAGTGAACTGTGATTTCTATGACGCAGATTTAGTTCTTTTACCCGGTGGAATGCCCGGAGCAGCTACTTTGGAGAAGTGCCCGGAACTTCGGAAACTGGTCTTGGATTTTGCTGAAAAGAATAAACCGATTGCTGCCATTTGTGCCGCTCCTATGATGTTGGGTAAGCTTGGCTTGCTGAAAGGCCGCAAGGCAACTTGCTATCCCGGCTTTGAACAATATCTGGAAGGTGCTGAATGTACAGGTGCTCCGGTGGAAAGAGACGGTAATATCATTACCGGAAAAGGACCGGGTGCTGCGATGGAATTTGCTCTGACGGTTGTAGATATGATGCTCGGAAAAGAGAAGGTACAGGAACTGAAAGAGGCAATGTGTGTCATCTAACTTTCATTTTTAATTGATGGAGTATGCTCTGATAGTTGCCGGTGGTAAAGGGTTGCGCATGGGAGGCGAACTTCCCAAACAGTTTCTGCCTATAGGTGGAAAACCTGTTTTGATGCGTACTTTGGAAGCCTTTTATGCCTACAATCCGGAGATACATATAATATTGGTGCTCCCGCTTAGCCAGCAGTCTTATTGGACAGAGCTATGTGCGGAGCATTCTTTTTCTTTGCCGCATACAGTGGCGGACGGAGGTGAAACACGCTTCCATTCAGTAAAGAACGGATTGTCTCACGTAACCACTCCGGGATTGGTTGGTGTCCATGATGGGGTACGTCCGTTTGTTTCCCGGGAAGTCATAGCCCGTTGTTATGAATTGGCTGCTGAAAAAAAAGCGGTGATTCCCGTGATAGATGTGGTGGAGACTGTACGTCATCTCAAAGGAGAAGAAAGTGTGACCGTCAGCCGGGATGAGTATAAATTGGTACAAACTCCCCAGGTGTTTGATGCCGATTTACTGAAACAGGCCTATGAACAACCTTATACTTCTTTCTTTACGGACGACGCTTCGGTAGTGGAAGCGATGGGAGTATCTGTATACCTCGCGGCAGGTAATCGGGAAAACATTAAAATTACGACTCCCTTTGATTTGAAAATAGCCGCTGCTTTGTTGGATTCATGTTTGATTTAGCTTCTCGTGACATAAAATACCTGTCGGGTGTAGGGCCGCAACGCGCCTCAGTGCTCAATAAGGAATTGAATATCTATTCCCTTCACGACTTATTGTATTATTTCCCCTATAAATATGTAGACCGTAGCCGTATCTATTATATCCATGAGATAGACGGTACGATGCCTTATATCCAGCTAAAAGGTGAAATCCTGGGCTTTGAGACGATTGGAGAAGGTAGGCAACGCCGTCTGATTGCCCATTTCTCGGATGGTACGGGGATTGTGGATTTAGTCTGGTTTCAGGGAATTAAATTTCTCGTCGGTAAGTATAAGGTACATCAGGAATATATTGTATTTGGTAAACCCAGCGTCTTTAACGGACGGATCAACATTGCTCATCCGGATATAGATAATGCTTCGGAACTGAAGCTCTCGACAATGGGATTGCAACCTTATTATAATACAACGGAGAAAATGAAGCGGAGTTCCCTCAATTCTCATGCAATTGAGAAGATGATGAGCGCCGTAGTGCAGCAACTCCGCGAACCGCTGCCTGAAACGCTTTCTCCCGCTATATTGACAGAGCATCATTTGATGCCACTGACGGAGGCCTTGATGAATATTCATTTTCCGGCAAATCCGGAATTGCTTCGTAAAGCGCAATATCGCTTGAAGTTTGAAGAACTTTTTTATGTACAGTTGAATATTCTCCGCTATGCCAAAGACAGGCAACGGAAATACCGTGGATATGTATTTGAAACGGTAGGAGAGATATTCAATACTTTCTATGCCAAGAATCTGCCTTTCGAACTGACCGGCGCTCAGAAGCGTGTGCTGAAAGAAATACGCCGGGATGTGGGGAGCGGTAAGCAAATGAACCGTCTGTTGCAGGGGGATGTAGGTAGTGGGAAAACGCTGGTGGCACTGATGAGTATGCTGATAGCGTTGGATAACGGTTACCAGGCTTGTATGATGGCGCCTACCGAGATTCTGGCTAATCAGCATTTTGAAACAATCCGCGAGTTGTTGTACGGAATGGATATACGCGTGGAATTGCTAACCGGTTCTGTGAAAGGAAAAAAGCGGGAAGCCATTCTCACCGGTCTGTTAACAGGAGATGTACGAATACTGATAGGTACGCATGCCGTGATAGAAGATACCGTGAATTTCTCTTCACTGGGGCTGGTCGTGATAGATGAACAACACCGTTTCGGTGTGGCACAACGCGCACGTTTATGGACTAAGAATGCACAGCCCCCCCATGTGCTAGTCATGACAGCTACCCCTATTCCGCGTACGCTGGCTA
>OFSD01002511.1_pt1 | contig 11588 bp, 9 predicted proteins | sample 1543191 | NCBI WGS metagenome assembly OFSD01 (sample SAMN04209221, study PRJEB22552) | human gut metagenome | biome: gut; material: feces | host: Homo sapiens | place: USA: Oklahoma
TTGTGACCGCAGGCGTGCCCGTGGGCGTTTCCGGCACCACCAACATGATCAAGATCCACATGGTGGGCAACTGCCTGGCCACCGGTGTAGGCGTGGGCCGCGGCAAGACCGATCTGGTCTCCGCCAGCGGCAAGGCCTGCGTCTGCCGCACTCTGGAGGAGGTCAAGGCAAAGTTCCGCCCCGGCATGGTGCTGGTCGTTCCCTCCACCACCAACGAGATGCTGGGCTATGTCCGCGATGCCGCCGCTCTGGTGGTCGAGGAGCCCGGCCTGAACAGCCACGCTGCCATCGTGGGCAACTCCCTGCTCAAACCCACCATCGTGGGTGCTGCAGGTGCCTGCAGCCACATCCGCGACGGCCTGGATATCGCTGTGGATTGTGCCCACGGCAGCGTCCAGCGCCTGCAGGCCTGATCCTGAAGGAGAACATCATGGAACGCATTGCAAGCTTCTGTGTCGATCACACCAAACTGGACCGGGGCATGTACCTGAGCCGCCAGGATGGTGATGTGCTGACCTGGGACATCCGGATGAAGAAGCCCAATCAGGGCGATTACCTGACCACCGGTGCCGCCCACACGCTGGAGCACCTGTTTGCCACCTACGCCCGCAACAGCGCGGTGAAGGACGGCGTGATCTACGTTGGCCCCATGGGCTGCCGCACCGGCTTCTACCTGCTCACCCGCGGCCTGACCCCCGCCGAGGCACTGGAACTGACGGTGGAGTCCTTCCGCTTCATGGCTGGCTTTGAGGGCGCAGTGCCCGGTGCCAGCGAAGTGGAGTGCTGCAACTACCGCGACATGGATCTGCCCGCCGCCAAAGCCGAAGCCGCTGCCATGCTGCCGGTGCTGGAAGCACTGACCGGCGACGAGCTGCATTACTAAGCTATCTTCACCCTTCAAATTCATCATCATAAAAAAGCGCTCTCCCACCGGGTCTTCCCGTGGGAGAGCGCTTTCGTTTTATTCGGTTTTTAAAGGCTATCCAATGCCTGCCGTGCAGCACGGATGTTTGCTTCGCTGGTCTGCCACACCTCAAACTCCGAAAAGCCGGGCAGGCCCATGGGCACGCCCTCGCGCCGGAAGGTCATGCGGCTTTGCAGCACCTGTTTGCCGGAAAGGTGAAATGCCCGCACACCGGTCTGCGCGGCCAGCACCGGGATGTTCTGTGCCGAGACCCCGGCACCTGCCAGAATCTCCACACCCTTCCCTGCCCGCTCTGTCAGCTGCCGCAGCAGTGCAGCGCCCTGCGGCGCGCTGGCCGCCTGTCCGCTGGTGAGGATGGTGCAAAGGCCCATCTCCCGGGCTGTTTCCAGCGCAGCAAAGGGGTCCGCGCAGACGTCAAAGGCGCGGTGCAGGGTACACGCCACCGGACGGCCCGCCTTTTCTGCTGCCTTGCGTGCCGCCGCATAGATGGGCTGCATGGCTCCTGCATCCAGCGCACCCTCCGGGGTCAGCACACCGGTCACGATACCGTCTGCCCCGGCTTCCACCAGCTCTGCGGCCAGCTGCTCCATCTGGGCAAGCTCATAGCTGTCATAGCAGAAATCGCCAAAGCGGGGCCGCAGCAGCGCCCGCACCGGCAGGCCGGTCTCTGCCTTGACCTGCTGCACCAGCGTCAGGCTGGGCGTTGTACCGCCAACGATGAGGTCGGCACACAGTTCCAGCCGGTCGGCACCGCCGCGCTTTGCCGCCAGCGCACTGGCGGTGCTGTCCGCACATACTTCCAGAACAGAACGCATGATAATTCCTCCTTTTTTTGCCGGATGGCTCTCCGGCGCTTTGTTTTATTCTACCACATTTTTCCGGTTTGTAAAATTATTTTATTGTGCTCCGGCGATGCGGCAGAAAAAAGGCTGCGGCCTGGGTCTTATTCCTGCCGCAGCCTTTGTTGTTTTTGTTCAGATCAGGCCAAGCGCCTTGAACTCCTTTGCAATGCCGTCCTCATATACTGAGGGCGCAATGCGGTCACAGCGCTTTTTCAGTGTTTCAGAGCCATTGGCCATGCACACGCTGATGCCTGCCACATCGGTCATCTGCAGATCGTTATCGCTGTCGCCAAAGCCAATGGTATCTGCCAGCGTACAGCCCAGATGGTCACAGATGGCCTTGATGCCGGTGCCCTTATCAAATTTGCGGTTGATGAGTTCACCATTCACAAAGCCATCGGTCAGGCTGTCCAGCTTGCTCTCGCAGAACACGAACTGATCCGCATAGAGGCGCTTTGCCTCGGCAAGGTCGCTTTCGTGGTCGGCAATGAATACGATCTTATACAGCGGTTCCCCTTTGTAATCGGAAAGCGGCAGGATGGACATACCCTCTTCCATGGCTTTGCGCCAGCGCTCTGCTTCGCTGTTCAGCGGTGCGCCGTTCTTTTGATGGATAAAGTTCCACCTTTGGGTCATTTTGACACCGCCAAAAGTGGCATCCCGGGCTTCCAGCGTGCACTCCACGCCATGGCGTTCCAGCGCCGCGCGCACGCCTTCGGCCTGCTGCGGCTCCATGGGGATATCCACCAGAGTCTTGCCATCGCACAGCACATAGCCGCCTGCACTGCATACCGCGCCCGCAAAGCAGCTGTGGCGCAGCAGCGGCTCGGTCATGCGGTGGTTGCGGCCGGTGCACAAAAACAGCCTGTGCCCGTTTGCTTTGGCGCTGTCCAGCGCGGCCAGCGTGCTTTCCGGGATCAACATATCCCCCGGCGGCAGCAAGGTACCGTCAATATCCAGAAAAATCAATCTACGATCCATATCATCCTTACCCTCTGTTTACAGAGAACCGCGCTCCACTACCTGATACCCCAGCGTCACCTGACGCACCGGGCCGCCATGTTCCTTCTCTTCCAGCATCTGCAGCAGGATCCGGGCGGCTTCCTGCCCCACCTGCTTCTGATAAAACCGCACCGTGGCCAGACCCGGGTCGGTCACACTGCCCGCCCAGCTGTCGCCAATCCCTGCAAGGCCCACATCCCGTCCGATCTGCCGTCCTGCCTGCTTGAGCGCATGCATGGCGCCAAAGGCCACCGTATCGGTCACGCAGACCACACCATCCAGAAACGGGCAGCGGGTCAGCAGCTCCTGCATACAGCGCTGCCCCTCTTCCACGGTGAATGCATTGCAGCAGATGCGGGGCAGCTGGTCGCCATCCAGCCCTGCGTCCCTCAAGGCATCCTGCACGCCTTCCCGGCGCTGGATGCCGGTGGCATCGTCCCGTTCGGAGCCGCCAATGTAAACGATCCTTCTGCGGCCATGCTCCAGCATCCGCTGGGTCAGCTCCCGGGCGGCGGTATGGTCGTCGTTGTACACGCAGGCCACGTCCGGAAAACGCTGGCCTGTGACCACCACCGGTACACTGCAGTTTTTCAGCGCCTGTGCCAGCTGAGGGGTATAGTAGCTGCCCAGCAGGATAATGCCCGCCACATGGTTGCGCTGCATGGCAGTCAGATAGCCCAGCTCCCGCTGGGCGTCCAGCTCGGTGTTTCCCAGCAGCAGCAGATAGTTTCTGGCATCCAGCTCACTGGCGATCCCGGCGGTGAGCTGCCCGACCGACTGGGAGCCGATGCTGGGGGCGATCACGCCGACCTGATTCACTTTGCCGGTGCGCAGGGTCTGAGCGGTCGTATCGGGGCGGTAGCCGGTCTTCTCCACGACCTCCCGGATGATGGCACGCTTCTGCTCGCTCAGAGGCCCGCCGTTCAGGTAACGGCTGACGGCCGCACTGGACACGCCAGCCATTTTTGCAATATCACTGATGGTCATATTCGCGGTACTTCCCTCTTTTGAGGTGCATTGTTGTGTGTAAACGTTTTCATGCTTATTATAAACCGCTTTCACCCATCCTGCAAGATGTGCTTTTTCCGGTTTATCCCGGAATGCGATTTGTTTTTTTATTGACCGTGCACAAAAGACGGCCTTTTCTCCCGGCAAAAAACGACCATTTTCTCAAAGCAGGCGTGTCACACTGCTCCCATGCTCCAGGCACGCACCAGCAGCCCCAGCACCAACGCTGCCAGCAGCACGATCATGACTGTCTGATTGCCGGAATTTTTCCGTTTCTTTTTACAATTTGTATTTCCGCGGCCCTTTGCAGAGCTGCTGCGGCCGGAATTGCTGTGCGCTGCCGTTCTCTTGCCGGCAGAGCGGCTGCTGCCCGTTTTGCGGCTCTGGGCACTTCCGCACTGGTTCTGCCTTGTGCTCTGGCGGGATGTACTGCGGGCGGCAGGCTTTTCGTCAGCCGGTGCACGGCTGGATGCAACAGGCTCCTTTGCCCCGCAGCGGGACAAAAACTCCTCTGCCTGACGGTAATAGCGGGCCAGCTCGTTTTCCCGGAAAGCCGTGCCCGCATAGGCATCCTCCAGACATTCGATGGCTTCGTTGAACAGGATCGCCGCCTGCGCCGCGTCGGTCTGGTCGGTGGCGTGGGCTGCTTCGTTGCGGGCCGTGCGCACGGTGTTGCAGGCGCGGCGGGCTGCACCCGGGCTGCTGGTGTTTCCCAGCAGATCCAGAGGCTTTTCCGCATCCTTTTCCGGGTCCAGCAGCACACGCATACAGATGGTGGTGTCCAGCTGCTGCCAGCTGCTCTTGCCGGAAAGATCCGGCATCCGGTCATAGTAGTCCGGGCTTTCCTGCTGGCGCTGGGCAATATGGTCAAGCAATGCGCCCAGACTGTTGGAGCCGGGCTTGTGCTCCCAGTGCCAGCGCAGCAGGCGGCGGCTGATCTCATCGCAGGCGGTCTTGATCTCAAAAGCGGCCTGTAAGGCTTCTTCCGGCATAGTCGGGTTCTCCCTTCTGATATGCAAAAAAGCGGAGAAGGCAGATCAGCCCTCTCCGCTGCTGTTTGTGTTTACAGTACGAACTGATAGTACACGAAGCCGCACAGCGCCACAGCCGCACAGATGACGGCAGTGATGGGCGGCACCCAGCGGATCAGCGTTTCTGCCACGCTGTCGCGCTCGTCCTCGTACTCCTCATTGTCCTCATAATCAGGCTCCGGCTGCTGGGCCACCGGCTGTGCACGGCGGGAGGCGGCAGGCATCACACGGGTGCCTTCCTCTGCCTGTGCACGCGCTGCCCTGTCCGGGAACTGTTCCCGCATTCCGTCATCCAGCATACGGGTCGGCTCTGCCGCAGGCTCCTGCGGCTGCGGGCGGCGCGGTGCGCCCATGATGCGGGTGGGCTCCTCCTGTGCCGGCTGCACAGGGGCGGCTCCCATGATACGGGTCGGCTCTTCCTGTGCCGGCTGCGGCGCCAGAGGAGTTTCCAGCTCCGGCTCGGTCTGGGCAGGCTGTTCCGGCTGCAGCAGGGTGTTCAGCGCGTTCTGCAGCAGGATGCGGTCACAGCCGCACTCCGAGCAGTAAACAGTGTCTTCTTCCTTGGGATGGAACGCACCGCAGGCGCAGTACCAGCCGTTTTCAAACACCTGAGGCTGATACTTCAGCTCCGGGCGGTTCATGCGGACCTCCAGCGCCTTTTCCAGCTCTGCGGACAAGCGTTTGGGGGCAGGCAGGCGCACGCGCTTGATGGCATCCAGATGCACCACCCGCTTGCCGTTGTACACATTGCACAGCGAAACATCCACGCTGGTGATCGCCTTGGAGGTAACGAACACGGCATCGTCCATGCCAAACATTTCGCCGGGCTTCACTTCCAGATCGCGGTATTCGAACCGGTCTTCGCACAGGATCACACCGTCTACGCCCTTGCACTTGAAGTGGATCTCCAGCGCAGTCAACGTCACCTTGGAAATGTTCTTGAAGGTCAGGCAGACCGCGTGCTCACCGCTGACATCCCCCTTGAGCAGCTCCACGCAGACGAACTGCACCGGACTGCCGGGGGTGTAATAGTTTGCGCGGGTCCGTGCGACCGGGTTAAAATTTTCCTCCACGACACTCGCTCCTTTCCATTTGGATCAAATCAGTTCTGCGGGTCCTGTGCATCCGGCGTTTCCGGTGCAGCGGTCTCCGGCAGCGGCTGGGCCGTTTCGGCCTGTTCGGCAGGCTCCGCAGCTTCTGCAGGCTGCGCCTGCTCTGCGGTCTCGGCCGGTGCAGCCTGCACGGTCTGCTCCGGCTCATCCCCTTCACGCGGGGGCAGGGTGCCGCCGGCCATGATGGTGTTGAACTCCTGCTCATTGAGCTTTTCGCGTTCCATCAGAGCCTTTGCCAGCGCGTGCAGCTGATCGATGTGCTCGGTCAGGGTGCGGCGGCAGGTCTCGTAGGCTTCGTCGATGATATCCCGCATCTCGCCGTCGATCTCGGCAGCAGTGGTCTCGCTGTAGCCCTTGCCCTGACCCAGATCGCGGCCCAGGAAGGTCTCCTCCTGCGAGGTGCCGTACACCACAGGGCCGAGCCGCTCCGAGAAGCCGTACTTGGTGATCATCTGGCGGGCAATGTTGGTAGCCTGCTGCAGATCATTGGAAGCACCGGTGGAGATATCCTCCAAAATCAGCTGTTCGGCCACGCGGCCGCCCAGACTGGAAACGATATCCTCGAACATTTCGCCCTTGGTCACATAGCTGCGGTCTTTCTCGGGCAGATACATCGTGTAGCCGCCTGCCTGACCGCGGGGGATAATGGTGATCTCGTGCACACGGGGATGATGCTTGCAGTAGAAGCCCGCCACCGCGTGGCCTGCCTCATGGTAAGCAGTCAGCTTCTTTTCCTCGGGGGTCACAACGCGGCTCTTCTTTTCGGGGCCAGCCATGACCTTCATGGAAGCTTCCTCGATATCCTCCATGGTAATGGCCTTGCGGTTGCGGCGTGCAGCCAGCAGGGCCGCTTCGTTGACAAGGTTCTCAAGGTCTGCGCCCGCAAAGCCTGCGGTGCGCTGTGCAATGACCCTGAGAGAGACATCCGGGGCCAGCGGCTTCTTTTTGGTGTGGACCTTGAGGATCTCCTCACGGCCCTTGACATCCGGCAGGCCCACATAGACCTGACGGTCAAAGCGGCCCGGACGCAGCAGAGCCTTATCCAGAATGTCGGCGCGGTTGGTGGCCGCCATGACGATGATGCCGTCGTTGGCCTCAAAGCCGTCCATTTCCACCAGCAGCTGGTTCAGGGTCTGCTCGCGTTCATCGTGGCCGCCGCCCAGACCGGCACCACGCTGACGGCCCACAGCATCGATCTCATCAATGAAGATGATGCAGGGCATGGACTTCTTGGCCTTATCGAACAGATCACGCACGCGGGATGCACCCACGCCGACGTACATTTCCACAAAGTCAGAGCCGGAAATGGAATAGAACGGCACACCGGCCTCACCGGCGCAGGCACGGGCCAGCAGGGTCTTACCGGTGCCCGGAGGGCCTACCAGCAGCACGCCGTGGGGAATGCGGGCACCCAGAGTGTTGAACTTTTCGGGGCTCTTGAGGAACTCCACGACCTCTTTCAGCTCTTCCTTTTCCTCGTCCTCACCGGCAACATCGGCAAAGGTAGCCGTCTTTTTGTTCTCGTGCTCATCCTTCACCTTGGCCTTGCCAACATTCATGATCCCGCCGCCGCCAGCGCCGCCGCGCATCATGGAGAAGAGCAAAAAGCCAGTGCAGCCCAGCATTGCCAGATAGAACAGGATCTCCATCCATGGGATGCTTTCCTTGACAGGGGTATAATCGTACACCATGGGAGCATCCGGGTTTGCTTCGTCATAGGCGGCAATGTAGTCGCCCACATACTTGACGAACATGGAGGCATAGGGCAGCTTGTAGCGCACCGTCACAGTGCCGTCGCTGTTCTTCTGTGCAGCGGATGCAGTGCTGTCCGAAGAGGACAGCATCCCGCTCAGCAGGCCGCCGGTAGCCTGCGTGGTGCTCGGGGCCGTGGTATCCGGCAGGGGCAGGTTGTTTTTGCCGCCTTCCTTGAGGTTCATGGTGATGACGCCGGTGTTCAGGTCCAGCGAGAACTGCGTGACCTGTAGGCTTTCAAAGTAATGCACCACCGTGGAATACTCCATGGAAGAGCTGCTGGCAGAGCCGGTGCCGCCCAGCACCGACCAGACCATCAGCACCGCCGCCAGCGCCAGCGCCAGGATCAGCGGATTGAAACGGGGTCTCTTGGATTGCAAAAAAATCAACTCCAGTTCTTGGATGAATTATAGTGTGAGAAATCACTTCTCGTAGACTTCAGGCTTGAGCACACCCACATAAGGCAGGTTGCGATATTTTTCATCGTAGTCCAGACCGTAGCCCACCACGAACTCGTCCGGTACCTGGAAGCCCTCGTAGTCGGGCTGGATATCGGCCTTGCGGCGGCTGGGCTTGTCCAGAATGGTGCAGATCTTCACCGAGTTGGGGTTGCGCATCTTGAGCATGGGCACAAGGTTCGAGAGGGTGACGCCGGTATCCAGAATATCCTCCACGATCAGCACATCCTTGCCGGACAGATCGCCGTCCAGATCCTTGATGATCTTTACAAGGCCGCTAGTAACGGTGTTGCTGCCGCCGTAGCTGGACACCACCATAAAATCGATGCTGCACGGAATGCTCACCGCACGCATCAGGTCGGCCATAAACACCACCGAACCCTTGAGGATGGACACCAGAACAAGGTTTTTGCCCTCGTAGTCCCTGCTGATCTGTGCACCCAGCTCAGCCACCTTTGCCTTCAGCTCTTCTTCACTGACCAGAACGTTCTTGATATCATCATGCATGCTCATGATAGTTCCTCCCTATGTTCCATTTCCATCTGCAGCACCTGTGCAGTGCCCTCGTCCGGGGCAAGGCCCTCTGCAAAGCCTGCACCGCAGACCCAGAGCACCTCGCTGCCCGCCGCCAGCAGCGGCAGCTGGTCACGCATCTGCGCGGGGATGCCCGCTTCGTTCATCCACTTGCGCAGCCGGTTGTGCACACTTCGCCCAGCCGGGCGGTATACATCCCCCGGCTGGCGGGTGCGCAGAACAAGACCAGCATACAACGTAGTTATTCTAGCATAATCCGCCTGATTTTTTAAGTCTTTTTTATGAACGACTTGTATTTTTTCTTCAAAATCAGCCGTAAAAAGCTCTGCAGTCACCTTCCAGCCGCCCGCAAAGCCGTATTCTGCCTGTTTTTCCGGCACAAAAGGCCAGCTTTCGGGCTGCGGCGTGGTCTGCCTCTGCGGCAGCTCCGGCACCTCTTCCTGCCAGAAAAAGCCCTTCCCTGCACAAAAGCGCACCCGGCCGGTCAGCTGCACCGCGCCGCTGCCGCGCCGCACAAGGGCGCACAGCAGCTGCACATATTTTTCCTCTGCGTCCCGCACAGGGGCCGTCAGCGAATGCATGGCCGCTTCCAGAACAGGCGCATCCGCAGCGGCCAGCGGACCCAGCCGCCACACCCTGCAGGCTTCCGGGCTTTTGATGGCAGCCTGTGCTGCATCCAGACGTGCAGCGGAAAGCAGCTCTTCGGCCTTCCGGGCAAAATAGGCATCCGCGCGGGCTGCCTTCTCGCAGAAGCGGGCAAGGTTTTCCACCGCTGCGCCGTTGGTGCTCTGCAGTGCAGGCAGTGCCGCACGGCGCACCCGGTTGCGGGCATAGGCATCGGTCTCGTTCGTCTCGTCCGTCACCCAGCGCTGCCCGGCTGCACGGCAGAAGCTTTCGGTATCCTGCCGGGTAAGGGGCAGCAGAGGCCGCAGATAAGGCCCGCGTCTGGGCCGGATGCCTGCTGCGCCGTGCATTCCCGTGCCCCGGGCCAGACGCAGCAGCAGGGTCTCTGCCTGATCATTTGCAGTATGGGCTGTTGCAACGGCGTCTATCCCCTCCCTGCACAAACGCTTAAAGCAGGCGTAGCGCAGGCGGCGGGCCCAGTCCTCCCCGGCATGTTCCGGCACAGGGCCAAGCTCTTCCGCATGGAACACCCGCAGCGGCACGCCCAGACGGGCGCATTCGGTCCGCACAAAGGCTTCGTCCCGGTGGGCGCTCTCACCCCGCAGGCCATGGTTCACATGGCAGGCAGAAAGCTCAAATCCGAACTCCGGCTGCAGGGCCAGCAGGATACGCAGCAGCGCCATGCTGTCTGCCCCGCCGGACACTGCCGCCGCCAAATGCAGCTCATGCAGCGGGACACCCGGGGTCAGCAGTGCTTCCCGCAGACAGTATTCCCGCACCCGGGCAAGGATTGTTCCGTTTTCCATCAGCGTTTGAAATCCACATCCATAAAGCGGGTGTGGGCACCATCCCAGCCCAGCGGCACCGTGCTGGTCTCGCCGTGACGGTTCTTTGCCACGATGCACTCGGCGGTGTCGGCGTCCACCTCCGCGCCGTCCGGGTTCTGGCTGGCATAGTAGGAATCGCGGTACAGGAACAGAACGCAGTCGGCGTCCTGCTCGATGGAGCCGGAATCGCGCAGGTCGGAAAGCTGGGGCCGGTGGCTGGAGTTGTTGCCCTGTTTTTCCACCGCACGGGACAGCTGGGAAAGCGCGATGATGGGCACATTCATCTCCTTCGCCATGATCTTGAGGTTTCGGGTAATGGAGCTGATCTCCTGCACGCGGTTCTCGCTGCGCTGGCCGGTGGTCATCAGCTGCAGATAGTCGATGACGATGAGGCCCACATTCGGGCGTGTGGGGTCCTGATTCACCCGGCGGATCTTTGCTTTCATCTCGGTGATGGTGATGCCGGAGGTATCGTCCATATAGATGGGTGCATCGTGCAGCTTTTCGGTGGCAAGAGCCAGATACTCCCAGTCCTCGGCACGCAGGGCGCCGGTGCGGAAGGCCTGACTGTCGATGCCGGCCTCAGCAGAAAGGATGCGGTTGGTCAGCTGTTCCTTGGTCATTTCCAGACTGAAGATCGCCACCGGGACCTTTTGCTGCATAGCCACACGGGTGGCGATGTTCAGCGCAAAGCTGGTCTTGCCCATACCGGGGCGGGCTGCAAGGATGATGAGGTCGCCGCGGCCAAGGCCGGTGAGCACCGTATCCAGCAGGCGGAACCCGGTGGGGATGCCCTTGTATTTATCCGCATCCGGGCCGCTGATCTTCTGCAGGTTGGTCAGGGTCTCCACCATGCTGGAGGAAAGCGGGGTCAGGGCGCTGGAATCCCGGCCGGAGCGGATCTCGTAGATGCGCTGCTCGGCATTTTCCAGCAGCAGGTCGGCGTCCGGCTCGTCCCCGGCGTCCTGCAGGATATCCTTGGCCACGTCCATCAGCTGGCGCACCAGGTACTTTTCCTGCACGATCTGGGCGTAGGCCTTCACGTTGGAGATGCTGGGCACCGTCTCGGCCAGACCGGTCAGGTACACCTTGGCTTCGTCGGCACTGGGGAACACTCCGTCCGAGATGACCGCATCCAGCAGGGTCACAAAGTCAATGGTCTGGTCGTTGGTGAACAGCCGCAGCATCTCGCTCCAGATCTGCGCGTTCTGCCGGGTATAGAACATTTCCGGCTTGATGATCTCCACCAGGTCGGTCAGGGTGTCGGGCTTGAGCAGCACCGCGCCCAGCACGCTCTGCTCCGCCTGCATGTTGAACGGCTGGTTGATGCCCACGCTCTCCAGATTCAGTTCGTTGTTATAATGTCGTTCGTTCGGCATGGTCGTTCACCCTTCTGTCAATTCCCGTAAAGCCAAAAAGCGCCCCCTGCTGTGAGGGGGCGCAGATTGGCAGAAAAATCAGGCCTGTTCCACT
>OFSD01002513.1_pt1 | contig 11579 bp, 5 predicted proteins | sample 1543191 | NCBI WGS metagenome assembly OFSD01 (sample SAMN04209221, study PRJEB22552) | human gut metagenome | biome: gut; material: feces | host: Homo sapiens | place: USA: Oklahoma
TTACCTATCTTTCTGTAGCTGCTCTTCTTTTATACATTTGGTTTTATCCCCCGTAATTTTCCAGTCGCTCGGATTCGTTTCGCAGACGGTCGCCGTGAACGGCCGCACGAAGATCGACGTGAAACTCGCCGAAGACGCCGTGGCCCTCGACGCCGTGGTGGCGATCGGTTACGGCACGGTCAAGCAGAAGGACCTTACGACGGCCGTTTCGGTCGTCAAGACCGACGACCTGGCCCGCCGCCCGATCACCTCGGCCTCGGGAGCCCTTCAGGGCAAAGCCGCCGGCGTGCAGGTCATCCAGCCCAACGGCTCGCCCGGACAGGGCATGGTGGTCCGCGTCCGCGGCGCTTCGTCCATCTCGTCGAGCAACGACCCGCTCTATGTGGTCGACGGCGTTCCCGTGGGCGAAGGAAACTACGCCATCGCTTACCTCTCTCCCAACGAAATCGAGTCGATGCAGGTGCTGAAGGACGCCTCGTCGGCCGCCATCTACGGTTCGCGCGCCGCCAACGGCGTGGTGCTCATCACCACCAAGCAGGGCAGCCGGAAACGGGGCCCCGAGATTTCGTTCTCGACCTTCGTCGGCATTTCGAAGGTGACCAAGAGCTACGACGTGCTCAATGCCCGGCAGTACCGCGACCTGATGGAGGAGAACGGCGCCGTGTCGGGGCTTCCGGCCGATCTGACCGACCGGACCGACTGGTTCGACGAAACCTACTCGACGGGCGTCAACCAGAACTACCAGTTCTCGGTCTCCAACGGCGATGAAAACTCGTCCTATTACCTCGGCGGCGGCTACACCAACGAAAAGGGCATCATCAACACCACCTCTTCGGACCGTTACAACGTGAAGGCCAGCTTCGACAAGAAGATTTTCAAATGGGTTTCGGCCAACGCCTCGACGACTTTCTCGCACTACACCACCAAGGGCACGATCATCTCGGGTCAGGGCGCCAACCGCGCCGGCGTGGTGGTGTCGGCCATCACGACTCCGACCTACGCTCCGATCTGGGACCCCGAGAATCCCCAGCAGTTCTACAATAATTTTTACGGCGCCAACCTCACCTCGCCGCGTGAGAACATGGCCCGCACGGATTACAACCAGGATGTCACCGACCGCCTGCTGCTCTCCGGCGGCCTGACGTTCTACCTGGCCAAGGATCTGACCTTCAAGTCGACGGTTTCGATGGACCGCCGCTGGGTCCACTCGTCGTCGTTCCTCGACCCGATCCGCACCTCCTACGGACGGACGCAGCACGGAACCGCCTCGGACACCCGTTCCGACGATATGCGCATGATTTACGACAACATCCTGACCTGGAACAAATCGTTCGACCGCCACGGCCTCGAAGTGATGGCCGGCACGTCGGCCACGACCTCCGTGTGGGAGCAGTTGAGCGGCTCGCGCTCCTATTTCTCCTCGACCAACAACAACGCCATTCCCAACCTGAACGGCGGTAACAACGGCGGCGTCCGCGGCCAGAGCTACGGCAAATCGGAGTGGTCGATCATGTCCTATCTGGCGCGCGTGTCGTACAACTACGACAGCAAGTACCTCGTGACGGCCAATTTCCGCGCCGACGGTTCCTCGAAGCTGGCTCCCGGCCACCGCTGGGGTTACTTCCCCTCGTTCTCGGCCGCGTGGCGCATCTCGGGCGAGAAGTTCCTGCGCGACGTGTCGTGGATCAACGACCTGAAACTGCGCGCCGGCTGGGGACAGACCGGTAACCAGGCGGGCCTGGCGGAGTACGGCTGGATGCAGCAGTACAGCACCAACTACTACGACTGGACGCTGACCGAGAATGCGCAGGCCGTGCCGACGGTCGGCGGTCGCAGCAACATCAAGAACGAGGACCTTACGTGGGAGACCTCTTCGCAGACCAACGTCGGACTCGATTTCGCGCTGCTGAACAACCGTTTGAGCCTCTCGCTCGACTATTACTACAAGTACACCAAGGACATGCTGATGAGCGTGCCTCTGCCCTCGCCCTATCCCAACATCACGCGCAACGACGGCGAGATGTCGAACCAGGGCTTCGAGATCACTCTTTCGTCGGTCAACATCGCCCGGAAGGATTTCAACTGGTCGACCGACCTGAACGTTTCGCTCAACCGCAACAAGGTCGAAAAACTCAACCTGAAGCAGGTATACTACTACGCCACGACCTCCGACGCGACCAACGACAACGTCGTGCGCATGACCCCGGGCCACCCGCTTTCGATGTTCTGGGGCTATGTCTCCAAGGGGGTCGATCCCGAGACGGGCGACCTGGTTTACGAGGACCGCAACGGCGACGGCGAGATCACGCCGCTGGACAAGACCTGGATCGGCAACGCCAATCCCAAGTTCACCTTCGGCATGACCAACAACTTCTCGTGGAAGGGGCTTAACCTGAACATTCTGATCACGGGCTCCTACGGCAACGACATCTTCAACGCCTCGCGCATCGAGACCGAGGGCATGGCCTCGGCCAACAACCAGACCACCACGGTCCTGCGGCGCTGGCGCATTCCGGGCCAGCAGACCGACGTGTTCCGCTCGGACAACCCCGCCTGGAACGTGAAGAATTCGTCCTACTGGGTCGAGGACGGCTCCTACCTCAAGGTGAAGAACATCACCCTGTCGTACGACATCACCTCGCCGAAGCTCAAGCGCATCAACATCACGCGCATCCAGCCTTACATTTCGCTCCAGAACTTCATCACCTGGACCGGCTATTCGGGCTACGATCCCGAGGTGAGCCAGTCGGAAAGCGCCACGCAAATGGGCATCGACTGGGGAACCTATCCCAACGTGCGCACGGTCGTCGTGGGTCTGAATCTTACTTTCTAACCGCTGAAAAAAGAACCGATTATGAAAAAGATATTTTTAATTGCCGCGGGTCTCTCGCTGGGGGTTGCCACCACGTCGTGCAGCCTTGAGAAATTCCCCGAGACGATGTATGCCGAGAACAACACCTCCGGCACGGGCGACAGCGAGACGGCCATCAACACCCGCGAACTGCTCGAAGGCCAGCTTACGGCCATGTACAACTACATGAAGGGCGACCTCCAGACCTACTGGTATCAGCTGGCCACGCTCGCCGAGGCGCGCGCCGACAATGCCTACGGCGGCAACATGGCCGAGACGAAGGTCGTCAGCGTCGAGTCGAACCACATCGACAGCGACAACGAATTCGCCTCGAACCTGTGGAACTACTCGATGAACGCCGTGGACTATGCCAACCAGGTCATCTGCAACATCGATCTGGTGAAGGAGAACGATCCGTCGCTCACCGACAAGGAGTACCAGGAGTGGCTCTCCGAAGCGCTCTGCTGGCGCGCCTATATCTGGATGAACATGATGCAGCTTTTCGGAGAAATCCCGATGCTGACCGAAATCCCGCCCGCCATCAACGCCGGGAACGTCGAGGAGGTCTATCCGCTCTATTTCCCGGCCCGCGTGTCGAAGCAGACCGTCGGCGAGCAGATCGTCAAGGACATCGAGGAGTATGCCTGCAAATACGCCCCCGACATGGACGCTTCGAACAAATTCCGCATCACCAAGGGCTTCGCCTACGGCCTGATGGCCCGTTTCTACTCCATGCGCGAGTTCCGCGACTGGTCGAAGGTCGTCTCGGCCTGCGAAGCGGTCGAAGGGATGGGGTACAGCCTTTGCGACAAGTACGGCGACCTGTGGGCCTACACCACCGGCGATACGGGCATGGCTGCGATGAACACCCGCGAGTCGATTTTCGAGGTGCAGTGGACCAGCCAGACCTCGGGTTCGTGGATGTGGATGATGTTCCACCGCAACGCCTATGTCCCGGGCGACAGTTTCTCGTGGGCCAAGTGGTGCACGCCGTCGCGTAACCTGACGAAGGCTTACGACGCCGAGGGCGACACCGAGCGCAAGAATGCGTCGGTCGTCTACGACGAATGCGGCTGGTCGTATCACTATCCGAGCGACGAATACGCTTTCATGCACAAGTTTCCGACCAACGTGACGCCGGTTTACCTGATGCGTCTGGCCGAGATCCGGCTCCTGCATGCCGAAGCGCTGGCCAATACGGACGATCCGGGAGGCGCCGCCGACATCGTGGACGAGATCCGCGGCCGCGCCGGCATTGGCAAGCTGACTGCGGCGCAGCGCGCGTCGGCCGACCTGATGCGTGAAGCCGTGCTCCACGAACGCCGTCTGGAACTGGCCATGGAGGGCTTCCGCTGGTTCGACCTGATGCGTTACGGCGACGACTATTCGAAACTGTTCGAAATCTGCGACGGCGTCAACATCAAAGGCTCGGCGTCCTACGACTCCTACTTCCAGACCCGCCGCGCGATGAACGACAACCGCGTGCTGATGCCGGTGCCGACTTCAGTGCTGGAGGATAACACCAACATCGAACAAAACCTGGGCTATTAACCTTAAAATTGCGATTCTGCCATGAAATTTACGATCAATAACAACCTGCGCCTGCTGACCTGCCCGCTGCTGCTCGCCGGAGCCGTATGCTGTTCCAGCGGGAACGACGGCGACACGCCGGCTCCCGGTCCTGGCCCCGATCCCTCGCCCGTGACGGGCGATGTTCTCGCCTACGTCACCTCGGCCGACGGCAACCGCCTGTTCACGGAGGAGGGACTCGACTACTCGAAGGTCTCGATGTCGCCCTACCGGGTCACGATCGACCCCTCGACGACCTACCAGACCGTCGACGGTTTCGGCCCGGCCATCACCGGCGCCACGTGCTACAACCTGCTGCAAATGTCGCAGGCCGACCGCACGGCGATCCTCCGGAAGTGCTTCGACCCCGAGACCGGAGCCGGTTTCAGCTTTATCCGCGTGCATATCGGCGGCTCGGACTTCTCGATGGACGAATACACCTGCTGCGACCGGGAGGGCATCGAATTCTTCGCCATTCCCGCCGTGGAGAAGGATGGCATCTTTCCGGTGCTGAAAGAGATTCTGGAGATCAATCCCGAAATCAAGATCATGGGTTCGCCGTGGTCGTGCCCCAAATGGATGAAGGGCACGGTCGCCGACCCCTCGAAACCCTACGATTCGTGGACCAGCGGTCGTCTCAATCCCGCCTATTACGACGATTACGCCGAGTATTTCGTGCAGTGGGTGACCGAGATGGAGGAGAACGGATTCCCGATCTACGCCATCACGATGCAGAACGAGCCGCTGAACAAGGGCAATTCGATGTCGCTCTACATGCCGTGGGAGGACCAGCTGGCCTTCGTCAAGAAGCTCGGCCCGGCATTCCGCAAGGCGGGCATCGACACCAAGATCCTCTGCTACGACCACAACTACAACTACGACAACGTCGCCGGCCAGCAGAACTACCCGCTCAACATTTACGCCGACGCCGATGCTGCGCAGTGGGTCGATGGCTCGGCCTGGCACAACTACGGGGGCAGCGTGAGCGAGCTGGACAACATCCGCGCCGCCGCGCCCGACAAGACGATCTACTTCACCGAGGCTTCGATCGGCACGTGGAACTACAATTTCGAGAGCTGCGTGATCGACGACTTCGAGTCGATCTTCCTGGGGACGCTGAGCCGCTACGGCAAAGGGGTTCTGCTGTGGAACCTGATGCTCGACGACAAGGGCGCTCCGAACCGTCCCGGAGGCTGTACGACCTGCTACGGGGCCATCGAGATCAGTTCGTCGGATTACAAGACGCTCAAGTACAACAGCCACTATTACGACCTGGCCCAGTGCGCCAAGGTCATCCGGCCGGGTGCCGTGCGCATCGGCGCGTCGGGTTACACGGCGTCGGGGCTGACCTACCTGGCCTTCCGGAATCCCGACGGATCGAAAGCCTTCGTGGCGCTCAACAGGAGCGCCGGCGAACAGACCGTCGCCGTGTATGAAAACGCCGACCGTTCGTTCAAATACACCATCCCGGCCAAGTCGATCGCCTCGTTCCGCTGGGGCGCCGGAGCCGAAAACTAACCTTTAAAATTCGCAGAACATGAAAACGCTGAAATACATCGCACTGTCGCTGCTCGTCGCTGCCTCGACGACGGCGTGCAAGGACGATCCCGAACTGCTCACCACCGACGTCGGTCCCGAGATGACCGTCGTTTCGGCCGATGCGTCGGGCGTCTACGGCGGCAAGGTCGACTTCGAGGTGACGATGACCGACCGCTATGCGCTCTCGACGCTCAAGGCGCAGGTATTCTTCGACGACGAGATGGTCGCCGAGGAGGTGATCCGCACCAAAAGCGACGGAACCTACACGGGGGCTGTGACGCTTCCCTTCTACAAGAACATTCCCGACGGCGAGGCCACGCTGCGCTTTGTGGGGCAGAACGTGCGCTTCGGAACGACGACCGTCGACCGGCCGCTCGCCGTATCGCGCCCCAAGCCCGCCTACCTGACGTTCTTCCTCGATGACGCGGAGTACCGCATGGAGCCTACGGGAAACGACTACGAATACGCCGTGACGGACGAGTTCCCGCAGAAGCCGCAGGGCTACATCGCGACGCCCGAACTCGACGCCGCTGGCTCGGTGGTGACCTTCGGCTACGACTCCGGGGCCGGCGGCATCGTCTCCGATTCCACCGACGCCATTCCCTTCGCCAATTCGAATGCCGGGGAGTTCACGATCACCTTCAACCTGCTGACCTTCGAGGGGTCTCCTTTCATCAAGCTGCTCTTCGGCGAGACGGAGATGACGATGGTCGACAATGACAATTACAGCATCGTCACCACGCTGACCGAGGGCCGGACCTACACGCTGACGGGCGTTTCGGACTTCGCTGACTGGGATGTGGACCGCGACTTCTTCGAACGCGCCGATGTTTCCGATCCCGAGACGCTGACCTTCCTGCCGATGACGGGCATGTACAAGGTGACGGCCAATTTCAAGCACCGCTACCTGAAGATCGAGGCCATGAAGTCGGCCACGGAGTATGCGTCGCTCGCCGCCGACGGTTCGGGCAATGCGATCTGGACGGTCGGAGCCGGTATCGGCAAACCCGTCATCAAGAACGGCGACGGTTGGGATATGGGCTCCACGGGCTTGTGTCTGGCTCGCGTTGCGGACAAGAAATTCCAGATCTCGCTGGTGGCCGGCGTTTCGATCAACGCTTCGAACTTCGACTTCAAGTTCTTCTGGCCGAAGGACTGGGACAAGGGCGAATTCCTGGGTAAGACGGATGCCTCGTTTGCCAATCCCTACGGGGTCCTGACCACTACCAGCGATTTGATCGAGATTTCCGACGGTGGCAACTTGGGGCTTGCCGAGGGCAAGACGCTCGACTTGGGCGGTATCTACCGCTTCACGATCGACGTTTCAGGCGGCACGATGGCCGCGGTGCTGACCGTCGAGAAAGTGGGCGAGCAGGAGCTTCCGCCCGCCGACATCACCGTCAACGGAACGCCGATGGCCCAGCTCGACGTGGACAACTACCAGCTGGACCTCGACCTGACGCAGGGCCAGACGCTGACGCTGGGCGGCGCCGACGCCTTCACGCCGGCGTGGATCAATCCCGACTTCTTCGAGGCGGCCTCCGCGACGAGCGTCAAGCTGGTCCCCGTCACGGGCAAATACCGCATCACGGCCAATCTGGCGACCCGGGTGATTGATGCGCTGGTGCTCAACGCCGACGGCTCGGGGCTTGCCACGTTGAGCGACGACGGCCACGGGGCGGTCTATTTCATCGGCTACGGCATCGGTTCGCCCGCGGCCGTGAACGAACCGGGCTGGACCACCGAAAAGGGCGTCTGCGTGCCCGAATCCGCTCCCGGCATCTACACGATGACGGCCCAGGCGGGTCTGGAAGGCAGCACGACCCTCGGACAGCGTTTCCGCGTGAGCGGCTGGAGCGGCAAGTTCTTCCGGAACCGCGGCTGGGACGGTCTGGGAGCCTTCACGCTGGCGCCGGGCGCCGAGGCGTTCTTCTCGATCGCCGGGGACGGCAACATCGAGATCGCCTCGGGAGTCACCCTTGAGGAGGGCGCGACCTATCGTCTGACACTCGACGTGACGGCGGGAAAAGACAACCCCGTTTTGTCGCTGGTTAAGAAATAATCGTTAATTTTGCAAACGGAGTGCGCGGCCTCTCGACTGTGCACTCCGTTTGTGAATATGCACTAATCCATTCCAGACATGAAAAATAAAATTCTGTTGAAGAGTCTCGCCGGGCTGTGCGCCCTGGCGGCGGTCGCCTGCGGAGGCGGGCCGGGGCCGCAGGGCAGCGTCGCCGTCTACCTCGACGAGTCGCAGCCGATCGAAAAGCGGGTCGAAGACGCCCTTTCGCGCATGACCCTCGAAGAGAAGGTCGCCATCCTGCATGCGCAGTCGAAATTCTCGTCGGCGGGCGTTCCGCGCCTGGGCATTCCCGAGGTGTGGTGCACCGACGGCCCTCACGGCATCCGCCCCGAGGTCCTGTGGGACGAATGGGACCAGGCCGGCTGGACGAACGACTCCTGCACGGCTTTCCCGGCGCTGACGTGCCTTGCCGCGACGTGGAATCCCGAAATGTCGGCGCTGTATGGCAAATCCATCGGCGAGGAGGCGCGCTACCGCGAGAAGGACATCCTGCTGGGACCCGGCGTGAACATCTACCGCACGCCGCTCAACGGCCGCAATTTCGAGTACATGGGCGAGGACCCCTACCTCTCTTCGCGGATGGTCGTTCCCTACATCGAGGAGGTGCAGAAGAACGGCGTTGCCGCCTGCGTGAAACATTTCGCACTCAATAATCAGGAGGCCCACCGCCACGGCATCGACGTCGAGGTCGACGACCGTGCGTTGAACGAGATCTACCTCCCGGCGTTTAAAGCCGCCGTTCAGGAGGGCGGCGCATGGGCCGTCATGGGCGCCTACAATAAATACAAGGGAGAACATTGCTGCCACAACCGCTACCTGCTGAACGACATTCTGAAACGCGACTGGGCCTTCGACGGCGTGGTCGTCTCCGACTGGGGCGGCACGCACGACACGAAGCAGGCCGCCGAGAACGGTCTCGACATGGAGTTCGGTTCGTGGACCGACGGTTTGAGCTGGGGTGCCAGCAACGCCTACGACAACTATTACCTCGCCGCCCCCTACCTCGATATGCTCCGCAAGGGCGAGGCTTCGACGGCGACGCTCGACGACAAGGCGCGCCGGGTGCTGCGGCTGATTTTCCGCACGGCGATGAACACCCGCAAACCGTTCGGGTCGCTCAATTCGCCCGAACATCTGGCCGCTGCACGCCGTATCGCCGGCGAGGGCATGGTGCTGCTGAAAAACGAGGGCGGGGTGCTGCCCATCGACCTCGGGCGTGCGAAGACCATCGCCGTCGTGGGCGAGAATGCGATCAAGATGATGACCGTGGGCGGCGGCTCCTCGTCGCTCAAGGTGCGGCACGAATATACGCCGCTCGAAGGCATCCGCGCCGCTGCGGCCGGCAAAGCCGAGGTGATCTACGAACGCGGCTACGTCGGCGACGTGACGGGCGACTACAACGGGGTGAAGACCGGGCAGGATTTGAGCGAGAGCCGTTCCGAGGCGCAGCTGATCGCCGATGCCGCGGCCGCGGCCCGCAAGGCCGACGCGGTGATCTTCGTCGGGGGGCTGAACAAGAGCAACCACCAGGACTGCGAAGGCGACGACCGCCTGCAATACGGCCTGCCGTATGCGCAGGACAAAGTGATCGGGGCGCTGGCCGAAGCCAATCCCAATCTGGCGGTGGTGATCGTCTCGGGCAACGCCGTGGCGATGCCGTGGATCGACCGTGTTCCGGCGGTGCTGGAGGCGTGGTTCTCGGGTTCCGAGGCGGGCAATGCGCTTGCCGACGTGGTGTTCGGTGCGGTGAACCCTTCGGGCAAGCTGCCCTTCACGTTCCCCGTGCGGCTGGAGGACAACGGCGCGCATGCGCTGGGCGAATACCCGGGCGCGGACAAGGTGAAGTATAACGAGAGCATCTTCGTCGGTTACCGCTGGCACGACAAGGAGCAGCTCAAGCCGCTGTTCGCCTTCGGCCACGGGTTGAGCTACACCGCCTTCGCCGTCGGCAACGTGAAGGCCGACCGTACGACGCTCGCCCCGAACGGCAGCATCCGTATTTCGGCCGACGTGACCAACACGGGCGACCGTGCGGGCGCCGAGGTCGTGCAGCTTTACATCGGCGACGAGCAGTCGTCGCTGCCGCGTCCCGTGAAGGAGCTGAAAGGTTTTCAGAAAGTTTCGCTGAATCCCGGGCAGACGCGGACCGTGACTTTCGAGATCACCCCCGGGATGTTGCAGTACTACGACGACGCAAAGGGTGCGTGGGTGGCCGAGCCGGGCGCGTTCACGGCCTATGTGGGCGCCGCGTCGGACGATATTCGCGGCACGGTGGAATTCGAGTTGAAATGATTCCGCAGCCGGAAAGGAGAAGTCCGCGACCTCTGACAGGTCGCGGACTTTTTCATTGTTCGGTCCGGATGCGATAGAGAGCGTGCCTGCGCAGGGGATGCTCCTCGGGCAGGGCGGGGTGGTCGAACTCTCCGACGCACGTCATGCCGAGCTTCTGCATCACGCGCCGGGAACGCCCGTTTCCGACGAACGTGAAGGCGACCAGTTCCGGAATGCCGAGTTTCGCGGCGTGTGCGATGCATGCCCGGGCCGCCTCGGTGGCGTAACCCTGGCCCCAGGCGTCGTGCCGCAGCCGCCAGAGTATCTCGACCTGGCCCTCCAGCCCGCCGGAGAACGTCACGCGGTGCAGTCCGGTGAATCCCAGCAGCTCTCCGTCCGAAAGACGTTCGACGGCATACGGACCGAATCCTTCGGTCGAAAACTCGTCGCGGATGCGGTCGAGCAGGTCGGCCGACTCTTCGGCGGTGAGCGTCGCGGGGAAATACTCCATGACCCGCTCGTCGGCGTTCATGGCGGCGAAAGCCGGCCGGTCTTCCTCCCGCCATGCGCGCAGTGCGAGGCGGGCCGTTCGGGACGGGTAAAGCATACTTGCTTGTTTTGGGTGTTCGGGGAGTGTCGCGGAAGCGCGGAACGGAATGGCCGGTCCGGAAACCTCCCGCCGCCCCTGAATCCGGCGTCTTGCGCCGGCGCCGCTTATTCGGCGACCTCCTTTTTCGAGCGTTTGCGCGTGTTGATCGTCAGGTAGCGTTGCAGGGTCTGCTGCAACCGCACGGGGTCGATGTTCAGGCGGATTTCGCCGCCCTGTGCGATCGAGATGTCGCCCGTCTCCTCCGAGACGACGACGATGATGGCGTCCGAAATCTCGCTCATGCCGATCGCGGCGCGGTGGCGCGTGCCGTACGATTTGGGAACGTCGCTCTGCGTTACGGGCAGGATGCACTTCGCGGCCACGATGCGGTCGCCTTCGATGATTGCGGCGCCGTCGTGCAGCGGGGCGTTCTTGAAGAAGATATTGCGGATCAGCGGCGTCGAAACCTTTGCGTCGAGTGCGATGCCGCCCTCGGCGATCAGCCGCAGGTCGCTCTGCTGTCCGATGACGATCAGCGCGCCGGTTTTCGTCTCCGACATCTCGCGGCAGGCCGTGACGATCGGCACGACGTTGGTCTGCACGGTGTCCTCGCCCGTCGAGAAGATGCGGGTGATGAAGTTGAAATGTTTCTGGCGCATGCCGATCATCTGCAGGAA
>OFSD01002515.1_pt1 | contig 11575 bp, 16 predicted proteins | sample 1543191 | NCBI WGS metagenome assembly OFSD01 (sample SAMN04209221, study PRJEB22552) | human gut metagenome | biome: gut; material: feces | host: Homo sapiens | place: USA: Oklahoma
CATCGCGCTCATCGCTTCGCCTTGCCATTTGGTTTTCCTCCAATAAAAAATGCCCTGCCTGGCAAATCATCCAGACAGAGCATCCAGTATCGCCGCCGGTCCTGCGGCATCTTTGGAACCGCCTACAACTTGTAGTCGGTTGATATGACAAAGGCCCCACGGTTCTACACCACCGTAGGGCCTTTCTCATAATTCCACTATACCAAGTATACCACTAAAACCGTCTTATAACGTCTTATCTTTTGCCATTTGGGGCCTTGAATTGTAAACACTTTATGACATTGGCTTATTCTACGCAGTCAAAAAGCAGCATTCCCATTGCTGCAGTGCAGAGCGTATAGCTATGATCCACGTCATTCAACAGATTTATTACAGATACGCGATCTCCATATCCGTTTTCGGACAGCCCATCTTGGATAACCTGCGATGCCGCTACCGTTGTTGCCACTATGCTTTGCCATGCCTTTTTCTGTTCAGCATACCCAGCTTTTGCCAAGGATGCACACATTGCGTTTCCATCTGACCAAACATAAATGGTATACCCTGTTTCATCGGCTTCTAATGTATAGTCATCGCCAAAGCCTTTCTGCAAAGCGTTTTCAATTATTGCAGTCATTTCATCTTCCGAAATTTTAGGGGTGATCTCGTCCCTTTTGTAGTCCGAGGCATACGGGTATTCCAGATAGACATACTGCTTGTCCGAATCTTCTTCCTGCCTGACCAGTTCTCCGGTTAGGCATTCCCCATCCAGGCCGATTTCCTTATCTATGCGATTCCAGCCTTGGTCAGCCATCTTCATTACAACTGTAAGTACATAATCGCCCTGCAGCGGCGCACCATCACGAAACACTTTGCTTTCGGCCACACCATCCTGCACTTCTATTTTCTGTTCTTTTTCGTAGTTCTTGCCGGATAGTGTCAACTTCAATTTTGTTCCATCTGGAAGGTTTGTGTGAACGCGGAATATCGGTTCTCCGCTTTCGCCGCTTGTTTCAACACTCATTTCCACAGGGTATTGTTTCAGCTTATATTCTGCGACTTCGACCGGGACGTTGCTTTCCCATGCCTTATCTTTTTTATAGTCATCCGTCCCGTCAATGGTAACACTCTCCACCGTACCATCTTTACTTTTAGAAACCGTTTCAACTTCTGTCGTTGTTACCTCCGTGAAGCCAGCTTCCTGCAGTTCTGCCAAAACCTCCGTCTGTTCCATGCCCTTACATTCGGTACTGCCAAACGGTGCCTTTGCCGGATTCTTCAATCCGCATCCCACCATAAAAATACCACACGCTGTAATGGTGGCAAGAGTTAGTAAACCCTTACCCCCCCCCGACAATTTTGAACTTCATTAGAAAACGCTCCTTTCAATTTTTGGGGTTTCTTCGTTTTTATTGTCGCATAGTGCCTGCGCACTGTCAATTCACAATTCCCACAGCATCCGCTTCTATCTCTTGTGTATTTTTTGAACCCGTCACCCTTTTTCTGGGGCCAAAACGCGGAAGCCCTTCAAAAATTTTTACACCTAGAAATATTTTGGGGCTTCCGAACCCGCACCGCGGCCGCCGGCGGGGGCAGTACCTTTCCGGGCGCGGGGGCCGGGCGGGGTCATCAGCAGGGCGGCGGCAGGCCGGGCCGCCGGTGCCGGGCCGGTGCAGGCGGTGCCCAGGGCGGGCCGAGGGCCACAGCAGGCCGCCGGAGCGGAGAAGAAAGGGGGCAGGGGGTTAGATAAGGCGAGTTCTAGCCTAGCTTACGGCTATACTGCAAAGTCGATATGTCGGTCAGGTAAAGAATCTGACCCCTCCGGCAGCGGGCCGCGGTGGGCTGGTTTTGGGCCGTTTGGCGGTCGTGGGTGGTGCTGATCCGCTGCGGCAGGCAGGCGGCAGGGCTGCGGGGTGCGCTGGTGCTGCTGGTAGGTGCAGGCGGCTGGCGCTGGCTGCTGTGAGGTCTGGCGCTGCTGGCTGCTGGCGGTGGGCAATGGGCAGGCGGTGCAGCTGATGGGCTGCGGGGTCATCGGTGCGGCGCTGGCGGTGCTGATCCTTCCCGGTGCAGGCGGTGGGCGTAATATCCGGGTACTGCGCCCAGCGCTCCCCGGGTACTTTCCAGCTTTTCCCCGGGGCGGCGCAACGCCCAGCGCGTGCCGGGCTGCTGATCCGGCAGGCCGGGCAGGCGGCAGGGCTGGAAGATGGGCAAAAGAAAAAGGCCAGGGCGGCGGCGCGTGGTGCGCTGCTGCTCTGGCCTTCTGTCTGCGCTGGCGGTGCGATCTGCTGCGCCGGGTGCGTCCCGGTGCATATCGTGGGCGGTGGTGGTCTGTTCCCCTGTTCCGGTGCCGGTCCGCTGCTGGCGCTGGCACTGATCCGGGCGCAACGGTTCCAGCTGGCAACGTTCCAGCGTGGCACGGGCTGCGCTGGCGGTGCTCCATCCGGGCCGTTTTTGCCGTTTGCCGGAGGGGTCAGATTCTCCACCTAACGGGATTGAGAAGCAGGTGTAGGGCTTTAACCTAGTAGGCTAGAGCTCTCCCCAGTAACTCCCTATAATCCCCCTTCTTCCCCGGATTCCGCCGGGTCGATCTCTAACGGCTGCCCTTCCTGCTGCATCTTGGCATTGAGTGCATCAAGTATATAATTTTGCAAACTTTTTCCGCTGGCAACAGCTGCGGCACGGATTGCCGCGCCCTTGCTCCGTTCCGGGCGAATCGTGATACTGTCCCGGCTTGCGTTATATTTATAGCTTGCCTTTTTGTGTGCTTCTGAAACGGCCATTTTATCACCTCTCTTGTTTATTTTATTATATATTATAAGGCGAAAACCGTCTACGGTCATCTTGCACAATGCGCCGGGCTGAACCGTCTACGGTTTTTGTGAGTTTCTACAAATTGGCCGAAAGGGGCTTGACTTCGTAACCGTCGACGGTTAGACTAAAGCCACAGCAAGCGAGCCGGACGACAAGCCGGAACGGTTGCGAGTAAGCCGAAAGGAGAGCCAACACATGAGCATTGAATTTTTCAAGCTCCCCGCCGCTTTGAAAAAAGCGATCTGGGCCGCCTACCTGGCAGAGTGGAAAAAGAAGCAGGCAGCAAAAAAGCCCGCCACCCACTAAAGCAGGTGACAGGCTTGCAAGATGAATTTTCCACAACGCATCTTGTAAGCCAGTTTACCACCGAAAGGCGGTAAAGTCAAGCGGATGCCCTGGCAGGGTCGCACCGCTCAAACAAAGCGGCCCCGCCCCATAACCCCGGCAGCCCGCCGGGGCAAACCCGAAAAGCAAAGGAGCAAAGAACATGACACTTGCAAAGAAGATCACCACCGCCGCCGCACTGGCGGCCGCACTGCTGGCAGGCACCGCACCGAAGGCCGCGGCACAATGCCCCTACACCGTCGGCCCCCTGGGCCGCTACATCGCCCCGGCCATTGTGCAGGGCATGACCGCTACCGATGACGGCGCGGCGTGCGCTGCTGCTCTGGCCTTTGGTCTGCACTGGCGGCAATGGTTCCGGCGGGGTGCGTCCCGGTGCCGGTGGGCATGGTCAGCGCTGGCACCGTTCCCGCTGTCGGCGTTCCAGCGTCACGGCTGGCGCTGGCGGTGCTCCATCCGGGTCAATTTTGCCGTTTGCCGGAGGGGTCAGATTCTCCACCTAACGGGAGTGAGAAGCAGGTGTAGGGCTTTAACCTAGCAGGCTAGAGCTCTCCCCAGTAACCCCCTATAGTCCCCCTTCTTCCCCGGATTCCACCGGGTCGATCTCTAGCGGCTTCCCTTCCCGCTCCATTCTGGCATATACCGCCGCCAAAATATACCCTTGCAGGCTTTCCCCGTTTTCTTTTGCCGCGGCGCGGATTGCTGCGCCTTTTGCTTTTATGGGCCAAACGGTTATGCGGTCGCATTTTGCGTTGTATTTGTCGTTATTTCGTCTTTTTGTTTCCGAAACTGGCATATTATTACCCCTTGCTTATTTTTATAAATATAATATAGCACAGTTCCGCAGACACCGCAACGTGCAATTTTCACAGCACCGCACCGTGTTTTTTGTGCAGACCGCCGAAAACACCGCAACGTGCTTGACAGGCGACACGTTGCGGTGCTACAATGCAACCACAGCGAACGACACCGCAACGTGTCAAGCTGGTAACATAGCCGCCCCGGTCTGGGGCAGGAAGTGAGGTGAACAGCATGAGCATTGAATTTTTCAAACTCCCCGCCGCTTTGAAAAAAGCGATCTGGGCCGCCTACCTGGCAGAGTGGAAAAAGAAGCAGGCAGCAAAAAAGCCCGCCACCCACTAAAGCAGGTGACAGGCTTGCAAGATGAATTTTCCACAACGCATCTTGTAAGCCAGTTTACCACCGAAAGGCGGTAAAGTCAAGCGGATGCCCTGGCAGGGTCGCACCGCTCAAACAAAGCGGCCCCGCCCCATAACCCCGGCAGCCCGCCGGGGCAAACCCGAAAAGCAAAGGAGCAAAGAACATGACACTTGCAAAGAAGATCACCACCGCCGCCGCACTGGCGGCCGCACTGCTGGCAGGCACCGCACCGAAGGCCGCGGCACAATGCCCCTACACCGTCGGCCCCCTGGGCCGCTACATCGCCCCGGCCATTGTGCAGGGCATGACCGCCACCGATGACGGCGCGGTTGAAGTCTGGTGCAGTGACCTGAAGGACGGCGACGACTGGTTTTTTACCGTCGATGCAAAAACCGATCTGCGGATTTATGACCGGGTGCAGCTGGTAGTTGATGCCAACGACACCCCGGACAATTTCGCAGATGACAGAGTGGTTGACGCTCTGTTTTGCCATGACTGCACCGAAGATTGAAAGGAGCCCGCGCCATGATGACACTTGAACAGATCCGCGAACGGAACCGCAAGGAGAACGCCGCAGCCCGCCGCCTTCAGGCCGCCGGGTATCGGCTGGAAGGATGGGACCCCCGCACCGGGCAGCGGATCGCCGCACGAATTACCAGCGAGAACACCAACGCAGAGCGCCGCACGTTCTACAGCTTTCCCACCTGGCAGGATGCCGCGGCCGCGCTTCTGGGCTGAATGCCCACCGGATGCCCTGGCAGAGCCGCACCGGACAAAGCGGCCCCGCCCCACTACCCCGGCAGCCGCCGGGAGATCATCCCGAATATCAACCACAACGAACAAAGGAGAACGAACCATGAAAGGCATGACCAACAATCAGATCATCATGAACGAAGCCGCGAAGCTGGACCCCGCCACCCTGCACGCCATCGCCACCGCGCACCACACCCCGGAGCAGATCGCCGCAATGGCTGCAAACGCAGTCACCACCGACGAGAACGGCGACGAACAGCCCGCCACCATCGCAGACGTTGAAATCATCCTTGCAGCGGCAGAGCTGCACACCTTCGATCACTGGAAGAAAGAAGGCAAGAGCGTCAAGAAGGGCGAAACGCATTTGATTGAATGCTACCTGTGGAAGTACACCACCCGCCCCAGCAAGGCCCAGCGGGAAGCCGCTGAAGCCGAAGGCAAGGAAGCAGCCCCCGCGCCGCATTTCTACCCCACGAAATCGCACCTGTTCAGCTGCTTGCAGGTACACGACGCAAAGCAGGCCCCCGCCGGCCGCTTCGGATCTGTCGCCGCCATTATGGAGTATAACAAAAAGCTGGCCGCAGAACGCAAGGCCGCAAAGGCAGCAGCAGAGCAGACCGCCAGCACCCCGGCCCCCATCATCACCGAAGAGCACCACGAATTGCCGGAGCTGGTGCACGTCGATCCGCTGCCCACGAAAAAGGCCAGCAAGCCCGCCACCACGAAAAAGCCCGCCCCGGATGTGCTCCGCAAGGCAGAGCGGGAAGCAAAGGCCGCTTTCCTGGCTGTCCCCGAAACCGACCGCAAGGGTCAGGCCGCCGCGCTGGATGCCTGGCGCAAGACCCGGAAGGCCGTAGAGGACGCAAAGCAGGCCCCCGCCGCCGTAGCCGCGCCGGATGAAGCACCCGTGAAACAGCTGGACTTTGAAAGCATCGCCGCCGGGCTGCTGGCATGATCCACCACCACGAAACCGGAAACTTTAGCAGGGCTGCACCGGGCAAAGCAACCCCGCCCCACTTCCCACCGGCACCCCGCCGGGAGGATCACCACAAAACGAAACACGAAAGGAAGTTTGAACCATGAAAAAGTTTAGCAACGTCATCGACCAGATCAACGAGATTTTGCGCCAGCAGTGGACGCTGCAGGGCCTGCGTCGCAAGGCAGAGTGCACCGACCACCCCGCAGAGGTTCAGCAGCAGATCACCTCCGCCCGCCTCCGCCTCATCTGCGCCCGCCGCGGCTACCTGCTCACCGCCTGACCCGCTCCGGATGCTCTGGCAGGGCTGCACCGGTACAAAGCAGCCCAGCCCCACCACCCCGGCAGAGCGCCGGGCACGAAAACCAGAACGAAACACGAAAAGGAGTTTTTGCAATATGAAAAGAGCATCCAGCAACGCCCCCGCCGGCCTGAACGTGAAGAGGATCACCGCCTATCTGAAAGGCCAGGCCAAGAACAACAACGCCGTGCGCGTCACCTGCCAGGGCGGCAGCGTGTACATCTTCACCGGCTATGCAGCGTTCAAGCTGCCCGCCGTCCTTTACCCGGAAGTGATCCAGCCCGTGACCATGCAGGCGGCCCCCGCCGATGGTGTGACCATCGTTTCCAGCGATGACGGGTTTGTGGCCAACGATCCGCACCAGCTGACCGCCGCGCAGATGTTCCAGAAGCTCAGCAACTGCAAAGAAGAGGTCAAGCGCACTTCTCTTTTGCAGGAAGTCGAGATGAAGGGCAAGGTCTGGGGCACGTTCCGAATGTTCCGCGATGGATCCCGGCCCATCATGATAAATTCGGAGTATGACGCTTTTGTGGATCATCACGAATTTGTTTACCACGGCAGCAACAACCCGCTTGCGCCCATCCTGGCAACTGACACCGCAGACCCAAAACGCGCCGCCGTGGCCGTGCTCATTGCCCCGATGAAGGCGAACGACGAAATACAGCAGGTATGCAACCGCCTGTTTGCATGACCTGCACCGGATGCCCTGGCAGGGTCCGCACCGGATAAAGCGGCCCAGCCCCACCGCTCAGCATTCCGCCGGGCATATCACGAAATACGAAAAGAGGTTTACACGATGACCACCCCAAACGATTCCCTGGACTTCTACCCCACGCCGGACAGCCTGGCCTTTGATATGGTTTTCTCCCTGCGGGAAGTAAAATCCGGGTTCACTACCTACCCGAAACCCATCCTTGAACCGTCCGCCGGAGATGGAGCGCTTGCGCGTCAGGTCCACGCTCTGGCGTTCAACGTCCACCACGACCACAAGACCGGCGAGGTTGACCACTACGACAAGGAAAAGGCACGAAGCGCAGAGCTTGACTGCATCGAGCTTTCCAGCGACTTCCGCGCCGTGCTGAAGAAAGACGGTTTTCGGGTGGTGCATGATAACTTTCTGACCTTCCGCCCCACCACGAAATACGCCGCAATCGTCATGAATCCGCCTTTCTCCGCCGGTGCCGCGCACCTGCTCAAAGCGCTGGACGTTATGCAGGACGGTGGCAAGATCCGCTGTCTGCTCAACGCCGAAACCCTGCGCAACCCCTGCACCAACGAACGGAAAGAGCTGGCCGCAAAGTTGGAAGAGCTGCACGCCACGGTGAAATATATCCCGGATGCGTTCAAGAACGCCCGCCGCGCTGCCCGCGTAGAGGTTGCGCTTGTGTCGGTGGATATTCCCGACCGGGAGCCGGTGAGCCGGATCCGGCTGGATCTGAAAAACGAAACCGCAGAGCGCTTGAAAGAAAACCCGGAGTTTGCCGCCCTGGTATCTTCCGACCCCATCACGGCAGCCATTGAGCGGTACAACGCCGCCGCAGAGGGTGTGCGCCGGATCTATGAAGAGTACAACGGAATCAAGTCGTTGTTTTCCTCTGCCGGCGCTGGTAAGAAAGAAAACCCTGTGATGGCTTTCACGAAATCTTATAACGACGCTATCCGGGAACTGCGCGGGATGTACTGGAAACAGCTGTTTGAAATGCCGCAGCTGTTCGATGCGATGACCTACGAAATGCAGCAGGATTATCAGAAGCGAATCAAAGAGCTTGAAGGCTACGACTTCAGCGCGTACAACATTCTGACCGTCCGGGAAGAAATTTCACGAAATCTTCTTTCCAGCATCGACCACGAAATTATAAAGCTGTTCGACGACTGGACGAACCTGCACTATACCGCAGAGTATTCCCAAAATGTGCATTACTACAACGGCTGGTGCACGAACTCCGCCTACAAGATCAACCGCAAGGTGATTTTCCACTGCAACGCCTTTGATACATACGATGGCCGTTTCTATCCCCGCTGGAATGTCAACGAAAAGATGGCCCAGATCGAGCGGGTGCTGCACTTCCTGGACACGAACGGCAAGCCCTACAACGGGGACGAACTCCGCGCCGCCCTGGATGCCGCCGAAAAGAGCGGCCAGACCCAGAAGATCCAGCTGCACTATTTCACCGCCACGTTTTACAAGAAAGGCACCTGCCACATTGAGTTTACGAACACGGACGTTTTGAAGTCCTTCAACCTCTACGCCGGACAGCGCAAAGGCTGGCTGCCGCCCACCTACGGCAAAAAGAGTTACCACGACATGGCCGCCGCAGACCGCCGGGTGGTTGACAGCTACGAGGGAGAGGCCAGCTACACCGACACCCTCACCCGTCACCTAATCCCCACGCAGAGCACGTTTTTACAGCTGAACGCTTAACACGAAACCGGATATTTTGGCAGGGCTGCACCGGGCAAAGCAACCCCGCCCCATCTTCCCGACATTTACGTCGGGAACATCACGAAACAGAAAGGAGGTATTTTCATGGTTCGATGTTGGATATACTCCGCCGGGCCGGATCAATGCCAATGCTACAACGTGGATGACGAAAACTTGGCTGATCTGGCAGCACAGGCGCAATTCCTAGAGGACTTCCGCGCCCAGCGTGCAGCAAACCCGGCTTTATACCGGCAACTGCTCAATATGCTGGTGCCCGCCGCCGATGCCATTCCCATGCGCAACTATACCGGCCTGCCGTTCTGACAGCCAGTGTCCCGGCAGCCCGCCGGGAGTATCACGAAATCCAGTATCACGAAAAGGAGCAACAACCATGAAGAACCAGGGCACCATCGCCCAGATCCAGTGCCCGGAACCGGTGACAGAACGTCACCGCTTGACCGTGCCCCGCCTCGCCGACCTGGTATCTCTGCACGAAATCTTCTTGTCTTTTATTGCTTTTGTTTGCGTTTTGTTCTATCATGACAGTAACGAAACACGAAAAGGAGGTTTCCCGTTATGACTATGATTCCCGCATTCGGCCCATGGCCAGAGCACCCCGCAGACGCTGACGAAGAGAAGCGCCTTGCCAGCGCCCAGCAGAGCAAGACCAGCCCCATCAGCATTGACAAGGAACACGAAACCGGTGTTTTCTATGGGTCCGGCAAAGATCCGTACCAGACCAGCCTTGCAAGCTGCACCTGCAACGACTTTGTGCGCCGGAAAAAGCCCTGCAAGCACGTTTTCCGTCTGGCTATGGAACTGGGTATCATTGACGCAGCCTATAAGACCGGCCGCAGCACCGGCGAACGGAACGAAGCGCAGCTTAGTTTTGCAGACTGCCTCGACCTGGTGGAGCAGCTTTCCGATGCAGCGCAGAACGAGATCAAGGAAATGCTGCGCTACACCAGCGAGCGTGTAGATGACCGGCAGAAGCCCATCACCTGCCACGAACTCGATCTTGTGCCGGAACTGCGCACCTCTCCGCTGCTGCACGAAAATCCTTACCCGCTGGAAGAGGTGTTGAACGACCTGCCAAAGCCCTTTGTTGTGCAGCTGCTGGATCTGGTGCACCGGGAAGGCAAGCCAAAACGAAACGCAGCTAAAACCGTAATGGCTGCATGGCTGGCGCAGAACGCGCCCATGCTGGCAACGGAATTGCCGCCGGTCGCTTCCTTCTCGTTCGTTGAGGTGTTCGACAAAGCCCAGCGTGACGTTTACAAGTACCTGCACCGCAAGTACGACACGGAAACAGACTGGTACACCGGCGCAGAGTATCCCGCCGGGGCTGTGCCCGCGGCAGACGGGTCCACTTACTACTTCCCAGAGGACAGAGTTACCGATGCCCTCACGAAACGCGGTTTTAATCGCTGCCTGAATGGTTACATCCCGGAGTAAAGAATCTTACTTCACGAAATCTTACTTTTTGACCGCGAAATTTGCAATTTATCTGCAAAAATCCGGTCTTAGCCACGAAAAGCAGCTTTTTAACCACGAAATTCACTTTTTTGTGATTGAATTGAACTTTTTCGTTATCAAAACTTCAACTCATTCACTAAAACGGCACGAAATGGAGCATATTCATGGACGAAATTGAATTTTTTGCCCCGTGGCGTTTGGTCGCTGCTTTTGCGGACGGTTCCCGCCTGCTGTTCGATGGCCTGACGGAAGAACAGGCCAGAGACGCAATGGAAGCCGCCCAGGAAGAGCACGGCGACATTGGTTACTGGAACCGGGTCACGGATCAGAACTATGAGGACGGCAGGTATTACAAGACCGTCCCGCCACCGCCCTGCATCAACATCGTGGACTACGACGGCTACACTGGGCCGCTGGACGAAAATGGTCTGCCGGTAGGTCTGGCTGAACAGATTGCCCAGGCCAACACAGAGGAAGGTCGTGATCCCAACGAGGCGCAGATCATCATCAAGCGCAACGCTCCGCCGGATGACCAGCCGCCACACGAAAAGTAAATCACGAAATTCAAAAAGCCCGCCGGGTCGATGACCTGACGGGCTTATGGTGTTGAAAGGATGGTTTGTATGAAGTTAAACATGGATTGCGTCCGCGCCGTTATGCTTTGCGCAGAAGAGTACACAGACTATAACCACTATTGCTATTTCATTTCTTACCAGAAAAACAATGTGAACGACTTCCTGCTGGATGACCCGGAAACACCGCCAGCCTACCAGCTTGAACTTGAAAAGACCTACGACAACGACGATCTCTTTTACGCCGTTGAGTATTGCGTCAAATCCGGGTTTGTTGAAACGCTTTTCTCGAAAGACACTTATCGCATTCCCATTTCCCGCATTACGCCTGATGGGCATAGATTTCTTGAAAACATTCGGTCTGATACGAACTGGGAAAAGGTCAAAAGCGTTGCCAAAAAGGCCGGCTCTTTCAGCGCAGATGTGATAATCGAGATTGCAAAGAACGTAGCTGTGGAAGCGGCCAAACATTTTTTATCCAACACCTGACGAGCCTTCCTACCTCTGCATTTTCCAATTCGGTTTGGATTGCCGCTTCGTTGTACCAGATCTGCTTTTCTTTGATTCCAGTTTTCACGATTTCTTTTGCGATGGTTCTAACGGCATATTCTCGCGGGCTTATCATGCCGCTGTCAATCTCAATTTTGATCTTCACTTTGTCCTCCTTCGCGTAAATCCGGTTCAGCTGCCCGCCTTTCAGATTGGCAGTCCAGCAGCGGCTCTCCTGAATCCGAGAATATCGGTTTTGCTCTAATTTGACGTATCATAGCTTCGCACAGATC
>OFSD01002520.1_pt1 | contig 11547 bp, 9 predicted proteins | sample 1543191 | NCBI WGS metagenome assembly OFSD01 (sample SAMN04209221, study PRJEB22552) | human gut metagenome | biome: gut; material: feces | host: Homo sapiens | place: USA: Oklahoma
ATTGGCCGGGACATCGACACCGGCTTTTCCCAGACCACCATGGTGGGCGGCGGCTATGACCACTGCTTTGTTATCGACAGGGGCCGCGGGGCCAGCCAGAGCCTGTGCGCCTGGGCTTCCAGCGATAAGACCGGCATCAGCATGAAGGTCTACACCACACAGCCCGGCGTGCAGCTCTACACCGGCAATTTCCTGCAGGACTGCCCCGCCCCCGGCAAGGGCGGCGTGCCGATGCAGAAATATGGCGGCTTTGCGCTGGAGACCCAGCACTTCCCCTGCAGCCCCTCCCACCCGGAGTTCCCCTCCACCGCCCTGCGGGCCGGGAAAGTGTTCCGCGCCAACACCACCCTGCGGTTCTTCACCGGCAAACAGTGCGGGAAACTGTAAAATGCAGCCCTCTCATTCAAAGCCTGACGGCTTTGCCTGAGAGGGCTTTTTCTCTGATTTGCACAAAGCGTTCCATCACTCCATGTGCAAAACACAAAAAACGCTTGTAAATCAATGCGCGGAAAAATAAATGGAAACAAAAATCCATCCTTATAAAATTCCCGTTACTTGATTCTGCGGCCAAAACGTTGTATCCTTGTGGCAGAAGGCGGGCCTGCCCCGCGCAAGCAACTTTGGTGACGAGAAGAGAGGTACTTTTATGGCAATTTTGGTTTCCGGCGGTGCCGGTTATATCGGCAGCCACACCTGTATCGAACTGCTGAACGCTGGCTTTGACATCGTGGTGGCAGATAACTATTACAATGCTTCCCCCGTGGTGCTGGATCGGGTCAAGCAGATCACCGGCAAGGACTTCCGGTTCTATCAGGCCGATATGACAAAGCACGAGGACGTGGAGAAGATCTTCACCGAGTGCCCTGATATCGATGCCGTCATCCAGTTTGCCGCCTACAAGGCTGTGGGCGAGAGCGTTTCCAAGCCCATCGAGTACTACTATAACAACCTCAACTGCACGCTGGTCATTCTGGACGTGATGCGCCGCCACAACTGCCGCAACTTCGTGTTCAGCTCCTCCGCCACCGTCTACGGCGATCCCGCCAGCGTGCCCATCACCGAGGACTTCCCCGTGGGTGCTACCACCAACCCCTACGGCACCACCAAGGCCTTTACTGAGCGCATCCTGACCGATGTCTGCAAGGCTGACCCCACTCTGAATGTGGCCCTGCTCCGTTACTTCAACCCCATCGGTGCCCACAAGTCCGGCCTGATCGGCGAGGACCCCAACGGCATCCCCAACAACCTGATGCCCTACATCGCCAAGGTGGCCGTGGGCAAGCTGGAAAAGGTGCACGTCTTTGGCAACGACTATCCCACCCCTGATGGCACCGGCGTGCGCGATTACATCCATGTGGTTGACCTGGCCCGGGGCCATGTCTGCGCCATCAAGAAGCTGCAGACCAACTGCGGCCTGTTCATCTGCAATCTGGGCACCGGCCACGGCTACAGCGTGCTGGATGTCATCCATGCCTTTGAGAAGGCCTGCGGCAAGAAGCTCCCCTATGTGATCGATCCCCGCCGCCCCGGCGATATCGCCGAGTGCTATGCCGATCCCACCAAGGCCAAGAATGAGCTGGGCTGGGTGGCTGAGTACGGCATCGAGGAGATGTGTGCCGACAGCTGGAACTGGCAGAAGAACAACCCCGACGGCTACCACACCGTGAAGTAAACAGAACTGTTCTCAAAACGCACCTTTGAACGTGAAAATTCAGGGGTGCGTTTTCTTTTGCCCGGAAATCTGCCGGAACGGGAGAAAGACTTCTACAAAAAACAGCGGGGACAGGCGAGAATTTTTGCCGCTTCCTGCCTTGACAATGCCTTTGAGTTAGCATATATTAAGACTGTTCACATACACTAACATTTTGTCGAAGGAAAGGCATCTGCCATGACATTAAAGGAACTGAAGATCGGCGAAAGTGCCGTGATCGATACAGTGGGCGGAACGGGAGAGCTCCGCCAGCATTTTCTGGATATGGGGCTGATCCCCGGCGAGAAGGTCACGCTGGTGAAATTTGCGCCCATGGGGGACCCCATGGAGCTGCAGATCCACGGCTATGAGCTGACCCTGCGGCTGGACGATGCGGCACGGATCGAGATCACCCCGGCGGAAGCACCCGCAGCAGCCCCGGAACGGAAGGCCGGCCGGATGGTGGAGCACCCGGGCCTGGGCGAGGGCGGCCGCTACCACACCAAAAAGGGAGAGAATCCGCTGCCGGACGGCACGACCCTCACCTTTGCACTGGCGGGCAACCAGAACTGCGGAAAGACCACCCTGTTCAACCAGCTTACCGGCTCCAACCAGCATGTAGGCAATTTCCCAGGCGTGACTGTGGACCGCAAGAGCGGTGCGATTAAGGGCCACCCGGAGACCGAAGTGACCGATCTGCCCGGCATTTACTCCATGTCGCCCTATTCCAGCGAGGAAATCGTCACCCGGCAGTTCCTCATCAATGAGAAACCCACCGGCATCATCAACATCGTGGATGCCACCAACATTGAACGGAACCTGTACTTAACGATGCAGCTCATGGAGCTGGATACCCCCATGGTGCTGGCGCTGAATATGATGGATGAGGTGCGCGGAAATGGCGGTACCATCCGCATCAACCAGATGGAGGCCATGCTGGGCATCCCGGTGGTGCCCATCTCCGCGGCCAAGAACGAGGGTGTGGATGAGCTGGTAGACCATGCCATCCATGTGGCAAAGTATCAGGAACGCCCCGGCCGGCTGGATTTCTGTGGCGAGGACGACCACGGCGGTGCGGTCCACCGCTGCATCCATGGCATCATCCATCTCATTGAGGACCACGCCAAGACAGCTGGCATCCCGGTGCGTTTTGCCGCCACGAAGCTGGTGGAGGGCGACCACCGCATTGAGGAAGCCCTGCAGCTGGATCAGAACGAAAAAGAAATGATCGAGCACATCATCCTCCAGATGGAGCAGGAGCGCGGGCTGGACCGGGCCGCCGCCATTGCGGATATGCGGTTCCACTTTATCCACCAGCTGGTGGCTCAGACCGTTGTCAAGCCCCATCAGAGCAAGGAGCAGCTCCGCAGCAACCGCATTGACCGGATCCTCACCGGCAAATATACGGCCATCCCGGCCTTTGTGGGCATCATGGCGCTGGTGTTCTATCTGACGTTCGGCGTCATCGGTTCCGGCCTGCAGGACCTGCTGGCAGCGGGAATTGACCGGCTGACCACCTTGACGGATAACGCCCTTACGGCCTGGGAAGTCAACCCGGCGGTGCACTCACTGGTCATCGACGGCATCTTTACAGGCGTGGGCAGCGTGCTGAGCTTTCTGCCCATCATCGTGACTCTGTTCTTCTTCCTCTCCCTGCTGGAAGATACCGGCTACATGGCCCGTGTGGCGTTCGTCATGGACAAACTGCTCCGCCGCATCGGTCTTTCGGGCCGCAGCATCGTGCCCATGCTCATCGGCTTTGGCTGTACAGTGCCCGGCGTGATGGCCAGCCGCACCCTCCCCTCGGAGCGTGACCGAAAAATGACCATCCTGCTCACTCCGTTTATGAGCTGCTCGGCCAAGCTGCCCATTTACAGCCTGTTTGCAGCGGCATTTTTCCCGCATCAGGCCGCGTTGGTCATGGTGGGATTGTATTTCCTTGGCATCCTCGTGGGCGTAGGAATGGCCATTCTCCTCAAGGGAACGGTCTTCAAGGGCGAGGCCGTGCCCTTTGTGATGGAGCTGCCCAACTATCGCCTGCCGGGCCTGAAAAACGTGGCCCAGCTGCTCTGGGAAAAGGCCCGGGATTTCCTCGAGCGGGCGTTTACGGTCATCTTTATAGCCACCATCGTCATTTGGTTCCTGCAGAACTTTGACCTCCGGCTCCGCCTGACGTCTGACCCGCAGACCAGCATTCTGGCCCTGCTGGCGGGCGGTATCGCGCCGCTGTTCGCACCGCTGGGCTTTGGCGACTGGCGTGTCTCCACGGCCCTCATCACCGGTTTTATGGCAAAGGAGAGCGTTGTTTCCACCCTGACCATCCTGTTCGGCTCCTCGGCAGCCTTTGCAGCTGCCCTTACCCCGGCCCAGGCGGCACCGCTGCTGGTCTTCTGTCTGCTGTATACCCCCTGCATTGCTGCAGTGGCCTCTGTCAAGCGTGAGCTTGGCGGTAAGTGGGCGGCCATCATGGTGTTAAACCAGTGCGTCACCGCGTGGCTTTGCGCGCTGGTAATGCGGCTGATCCTGCTGGCGATTTAACGGCAAAATGGGAAAAAGGCTCTGTCGGGTTCCGGCAGAGCTTTTTTTCATCCTTGACAGAGAAAACGGCCTGTGCTATAATCGCTTCAAATTTGAATAATCTAAAATTGAAAGAAGTGAAGCCGCATGAACCCCAGCCTGGAATTCTCACAGAAGTTTGTGGTGGGCTACAACGCCGCCTGCAAGCCCCTGTGTCAGGAGCTCAAGCTGCCGCAGACGGCGCTGGATATCCTGCTGTTCCTCGTCAATAACCCCGAATACAAGACGGCCAGCGACATCGTGGAGGTGCGAAAGCTAAAAGCGAACCTTGTCTCGGTCAATGTGGACCGCCTCGTGCAGGAGGGCTACCTCCGGCGGGAGGCCGTGGCAGGTGACCGCCGCAAGACCCTGCTCATCGGGACGGAAAAGGCCCGCTCCGTGGTAGAGCGGGGCCGGGAGGTGCAGAACCGTTTTCTGGAGCGGCTGCTGGACCACACGGACGAAGCCCAGCGGGCGGCGTTTTTTGCCACGCTGGAGACTATGAGCAAAAATCTGGATGCCATCATTGAGGGGGAAGATTAAGATGCAAATTTTGTATGTTCTTCTGGTCACATTTTTTGCCGGCATGGGTGCCGGCCTCGGCACCGGCTTTGCCGGGATGAGTGCGGCGGCGGTCATCAGCCCCATGCTCATCACGTTTCTGGGCATGGACCCCTACATGGCCGTGGGCATCGCCCTTTCGTCGGACGTGCTGGCCAGTGCGGTGTCCGCTTACACCTACCACAAGAATCAGAATCTGGACGTGAAAAACGGCCTCATCATGATGGCCAGCGTGCTGGGATTTACGGTGGTGGGCAGCTGGCTGGCAAGCCTTGTTCCCTCTCGGGCGATGGGCGGCTTTTCGGTGTTTATGACGTTCCTGCTGGGCATCAAGTTCATTGTCAAGCCGGTCATGACCACCAAAGAGGCCATGCAGGGGATCTCCGCGAAAAAGCGTGCGATCCAGTCCATCGTCTGCGGTGTCATCATCGGCCTGATCTGTGGCTTTGTGGGGGCCGGCGGCGGCATGATGATGCTCCTCATCCTCACCAGCGTGCTGGGCTATGAGCTCAAGACCGCCGTGGGCACCAGCGTCTTCATCATGACGTTCACGGCCCTGACGGGTGCTGTCTCCCACTTTGCCATCGGCGGGGCCCCGGACTGGCCCGTGTTTGCCCTCTGCGTCCTCTTTACCCTGCTCTGGGCCCGTATTGCGGCGGTCTTTGCCAATAAGGCGGACGCCAAGACCCTCAACCGCGCGACCGGTATCGTGCTGGTGGTGCTGGGCATCGTGGTCATGGGCTTCAACCTGCTGACAAAGTAAAATAACAAAAACCAACAGGGGCCTGTGCGTGGGAATCGCTTCCCGGCACAGGCTCCTGTTGGTTTTACAGAGGAGTGTTTGTCGTTTTAAAGGTGCCTCACTGCACGAATTCCAGGTTCACGTTGCCGTTGCTGGCATTGGCCGTAAAGCTCTGGGCGGCGCCAAGATTCTGCTGGACAGGGGCGCTGCTGCGGATGGCGAAGCTATCGTCGTTGGCGTCGGTAAGGGTCACGCGACCACTGCCTGCGGTCAGGTTCAGGCCATACTCCGCGCCGCGGCCCGTCACAGTGCCCACCACGCTGGCGTTGGTGGCGGTGCAGTAGAAATAGGGCGACGAGGTGTGGTCCAGCTTGACGTCACCGTTCTGGGCCTGTGCGGTAATGCTCAAAGCCGAGGTGTTGGCCAGGCTGATGCGGCCATTCCGGGTGGAAGCGGCAAAGGTCTGGGTGAGCAGGTTATTTACCTCCACTTTGCCGTTGTTGGCCGTGGCGTTCAGGTTATCCAGGCTGCCGCCGGTAATGGAAATGTTGCCGTTGGTGGTGGTCAGGGTATTGGACTGAGACGTCATATCCTGGATGGTGAGATTGCCGTTGCTGGTATCCACCGTGAGGCCTGCAAACGCCCTGCGGGGCAGCTTGACGGTCATGGTGCAGATACACTTGCTGTTGTTCACGCTCATGGAAGCGTCGCCCTTGAGGCCCTGAATGTTCAGGCTCGGGCCCGCAATGGTAAAGCTGTACAGCTCTCCGCCCGTGCCAAAGGCATCGTTGTAGGAGCTGTTGTAGCTGTACTCCACCACCACATGGTCCACATCATCGGCTTTTACCGTCACATCGGCGTATTTGTCGCTGACGGATAGGCTGCTGATGGCCTCTGCCGTTTCATAGGTTTTGGTAATGAGCCCCGCTCCCGCGCTGTTTTCCTGCGGAGAGGGGGTAAAACCACAGAGCAGAGCCACCGCTGCCGCCGCAGACAACAGTGTGCAGAATAGCTTTTTCATGGTTCAAAACCTCCAATCTGAGACTTGGACAGGCGTGCCCAAATTTTATTACAGATTCTACTATAAAAATAACGCAAAACAAAGAAAAAGTCAAGAAATACAACAAAAAAGCCCGTGCAGGGCACGGGCTTGGAAAACTGCTTATTTCTCCTCGATGGTGGAGTGCTCAATCACCCAGTCAGCAGCGCGGCGGATGGCCTCGTTGCGGCGAATGCTCTCCACGTTGGACTTGGCCATGATCTCTTCCAGAGGCTTCTTGAGCTTGTCGGCACGCTCCTGCATCTTGGCGGTCATCTCCTCATCGGTGGGGACGAGGTTCTCCTGCTGTGCTACCTGCAGCAGAGCCATCCGTGCGCGGGTGTTGTTCTCCGCAGCCTTGTGAACGTTTGCGGTAAAGGTCTCGCGGGTCTGGTGCACCTGGGACAGGTAGTGGTCCAGGCTGACGCGCTGCATCTGGAGCTGCTGCTGGATGTTCTCCATCTCGCGCTGGTAGGTGCTCTCCACCAGGACGCTGGGAATCTCGCCCTCCGCGGCGTTGGCCAGCTGGGTCAGGACCTGATCCTTGGCGCGGTTCAGGGCGCTGGCGTGCTTGCCATCGTGGATCTGCTGGCGGATCTGCTCACGGAACTCTTCCATGGTGTCCACCTTGCCCGCTTTCTTGGCAAAATCACTGTTCAGGGCGGGCAGCTGGCGGACGCAGACGTCGATCAATTTGATCTTGAAGACGGCGGGCTTGCCGGCCAGGTCTTTCACATGGTAGCGGGTGGGGAACGTGACAAAGATGTCGAACTCCTCGCCGCCCTTGTGGCCCAGGATGCCCTCCTCAAATCCGGGGATCATCCGGCTGCTGCCCAGCTGCAGGGTCTGGTTCTTGGCGGAGCCGCCCTTGAACGGCTGGCCGTCCATCTGGCCCTCATAGTCAATGTGGACGATATTGCCCTTGACGGCCGGGCCCTTGTGGGGCACCAGCTCGGCAGCAGCATTGCGGCGGCGCTCCAGCACGGCATCGATCTCTTTGTCGGTGACGGCGGGGGTCACGCACTCCACATGGAAGCCGGTGGTCTGGGTCAGGTTCAGCTCCGGCTGCAGCGGGGTGGTGGCGGTGGCTACAAAGCCCTCGTCCTTTTTAACGCTGACCAGGTCATAGCTGGGCTCATCCACCGCCTTGAAGCCGTGCTCGGCCATGGCGGCCTCGTACAGGGCAGGAACATCGCGATCCATCAGGTCGTTGATGGCATCATACCAGAATGTGTGCTCGCCGCGGTCGGCCTCGATCTGAGCACGGTCAGCCTCGCCCTTGGCAAAGCCCTTGATGGTGTAGCTGGCGCGGGTGCGCTCATACACCGCATTGGATGCGGCCTCCAGCTCCTCAGCTGTTGCGCTGAAGGTCATCTTGCAGACACTCTTTTCGGGAGTTTCCACGCTTACCAGTTTCATAGGAATCCAACCTCCGTGTTGCCCCCAAAGGAGCGATTTCAAACATTAATAAAGTTATTATAGCACAAGTGGGGCAAAAGCGGTATAATAAAAGAGAGAAAAAGTGCGAAGCGGGCGATTTTTGCCCGGCGGAGCACGAAAGGATGTGCATCGGATGCGCTTGTTTGACGTTCTCGGGCCGGTTATGATCGGCCCCTCTTCCAGCCATACAGCGGGTGCCGCCCGGATCGGCTACACGGCCCAGAAGCTGCTGGGCGAGGTGCCGGCAAAGGCGGACATCGGCCTGTACGGCAGCTTTGCCACCACCGGCAAGGGCCACGGCACCGACCGGGCGCTGGTGGCGGGCCTGCTGGGCCTGCGCCCGGATGATCCCCGCCTGCCGGACAGCTTTGCGCTGGCAGAGGAACAGGGCATGACCTTTACGATCCACCCGGTGGAGCTGCGCAGCGCCCATCCCAATACGGCGGTGCTCCATCTTACCGCCCGCAGCGGCCGGGAGCTGTCGCTCAAGGCCGCGTCGGTGGGCGGCGGCCGCATCCGGGTCACCGAGATCGACGGGGTGCCCGCTGACTTCGGCGGCGACAGCAACACCCTGATCATCCACAACGAGGACACCCCCGGCTGCATCGCCGAGGTGACCACCTGCCTTGCCGTGCGCAGGATCAATGTTGCATCGATGCAGGTGTTCCGCGCAGGAACCGGCGGCTATGCCGTTATGGTGCTGGAGTGCGATTCCCACATCCCCCACCTGCTGGAACAGAAGCTGGCGACCCTGCCCGGCATCCTGAAGGTGACCTGCCTGAACATCGACGAGCCCGAAGAAGACGCGGAGGAATGACCATGTCCTTTTTATCCTGTGAAGAAATGCTGGCCGCTGCCCGCAGCCAGAACCTCTCCCTTGCCGAGGCCATCCTGCGCAGTGATCTGGCCGAGAGCCGCCTGACCGAAGAGGCCAGCCGCCATGCCATGCATCACCTGTGGCATGTGATGGAGGCCACCAGCCGGGAGTATGACCCTGCCCAGCGCAGCCGCAGCGGCCTGTCCGGCGGCGATGCCGCCAAGGTGGAACAGGCCCATCAGGCGGGCAGAAGCTATGGCGGGGATTACCTTGCTGAGGTGACCGCCGAAGCCCTCAAGACCGCTGAGTGCAACGCCTGCATGAAACGGATCGTTGCTGCCCCCACGGCGGGCAGCTGCGGTGTGCTACCGGCGGTGCTGCTTCCCCTTGCCCGTGCAGGTGAAGCCGATGAAGAAGCCATCTGTGATGCCCTCTATGTGGCCGCAGGCTTCGGGCAGGTCATCGCCGCCCGGGCCACTCTGGCCGGTGCCGAGGGTGGCTGTCAGGCTGAGGTGGGAGCCGCCAGCGCCATGGCCGCCGCTGCCCTCTGCCACCTGAAGGGCGGCACGCCGGAGCAGTGTGCCGCCGCTGCCGCTATGGCACTGGGCAATCTGCTGGGCCTGGTCTGCGACCCTGTGGCCGGTCTGGTGGAGGTGCCCTGCATCAAGCGCAATGTTGTTGGTGCCGTGAACGCCGTTTCCTGCGCCAATATGGCACTTGCGGGGGTGGATTACGCCATCCCCTGCGATGAAGTCATCGATGCCATGGGCCGCGTGGGCAGTCTGCTCTCCCCTGATCTGCGGGAGACCGGCCAGGGCGGCCTTGCCGCAACGCCGACCGGTGTCCGCATCGCCGAGCGTCTGGCAGAGGAAGCCTGAGGTTCGTACGGAAAATGTTGAAAAAACGAAAAGACGTACTTTTTTGTGTGGAAAAATAAAAAACGAAAATAAAATCAAAAAATCTGCAAAAAACTGTTGACAAACCCCGCCCTGCGTGATAGAATACATCTTGTTCCGACCGGAACGTATGCGTTGGTAGCTCAGCTGGATAGAGTGACTGACTACGAATCAGTAGGCCGGGGGTTCGAGTCCCTTCCATCGCACCAGAAAATGCCGTGAAATCGAAAGATTTCATGGCTTTTTTGTTTTTCTGGCAGAGTCTGCACACTTTTGCACATCTCCTGCACACTTTACAAAAAAGCCATGAACTCTTTGCATCGCTTGCACAGCGTGTATTTCGCTGCACAAAAAAGAATCTTTTACGCGAAGAGCACCCGCGTCAGCTCGCGGCGTTCCTCTGCGTCCATCTGCCGGATGGCTTCAAGGATCATTTTACCCGTGATTTTTGTTGCCACCGGCGTTTTGTTTTCCGGGGGTTCCTGCGGCTTTGCACCGGCCACATCCTGCGTGTAGAAGTCGGCTTCGATCTTCTCGGTCAACTCCAACCGGGGTTTGTCCTGCGTGTGGGCGTAGGTGTCCATCAGGACGGTGGCGGTTGCATGGCCGGTGTTGCCCTGCACCGACTTGAAGTCACCGCCAGATTGCAGCAGCTGGTAGGTGGCACTGGAATGGCGCAGACCGTGGAACACGATCTTCTCAAACTCCAGGTGCTCTGCCCGCCACATACGGTACCACTTCGTCAGAACGTCCGGTGCAATGGGTAAGCCGTCTGGTAAGCGGAACAGCTGACCGCAGTTGCTGTACTTTTCCGGGGCGCTCTGCTCGTCCTGCTTCATCTTTTCCAGCCATGCCAGAAGCTCCTCTTTCAAGGGCTTGGTCATGTACAGGATGCGGTTGGACTTTTTGGTCTTAGTCCGCTTGAGGATCAGCGAGGACTTGCTCCCCTCCCGTCTGTCCGGGAAGGTGTGGTAGATCTGGGTGGGGTCGATCTTGGACAAGGCGACCTTGTCGGCACGCTGCAGGGCTTTGTTCACCGAGATGGTTCCCCGTCCGTCTGCTGCATCAAAGTCGAGGTCTCCCGGCTGCAAGCCGAGGATCTCGCCCTCACGGAGCGAGAGGATCATGCTCATGTGCACCGCCAGATGCAGGGCGGGGTTCTCGATGGTCTGCAGCGCCGCCAACATGGTGCGCTCATCCCAGATGGTGCGTTCTTCGGTGTTGATCTTGGGGGCTTCACGGGGAGTAGGCGATTTGTGAATCAGATCCCAGTCAACGGCATACGAAAAGGCGGTCTTCAGGAGCGTGTGGACTTCGTGAATGGACGTGCTGGATAACAGCCGTTTCTTCTGATTTTCCGTCAGCTCCTGCTTCTCGCCGTGAACGTACTGGCCGCAGGGGGTCTGGCTCAGGGTGGCGTAGAACTGCTCAATGTCGTAGGTGCGGAGGTCTTGCACCTTCCGCTTTCCGATATACGGCACGATGAGGTTCTGCACCATCGCCACAGATTGGGTGTAGGTCTTGGGAGACCACTTGTGTTTGCTGGACTGAATGGGGATCCACTTGTACAGCATCTCCTCGACCGTCATGGTGTCGGGCACGAGGAAGGTGCCGTCCAGCAGTTCCTTCTCCACCGTGATCTTGCGCTCCTGCGCTTCGGCCTTGGTCTTGAAGGTTTCCCAGCCCTTGCAGGGCTTGCCAGCATGATCTTTGTAGTTGTATCGGACGGAATACGTGTTGCCACGTTTCATAATAGATGCCATAGATGTTCCCTCCCTCAGACCGCTGCAAACCAATCGTCAAAGC
>OFSD01002544.1_pt1 | contig 11492 bp, 10 predicted proteins | sample 1543191 | NCBI WGS metagenome assembly OFSD01 (sample SAMN04209221, study PRJEB22552) | human gut metagenome | biome: gut; material: feces | host: Homo sapiens | place: USA: Oklahoma
CGGCGGGTGCTGCCCGTCCTGCGGTATTCAAGCGTTCCCGGCGTGGGGATTTGCTATATGTATATGAATACAATGATTGCACTGGCAGCGAATACGCCAGGAGCCGAGGGCTCTTTGTTTGAATGGGCCTGGTTCATTTTTAATAAATATTCAACATTATTTCTTAAAGCTACGTGGGTAACACTTTATGTAGCACTTATAGGAACTTTGTTAGGCTTTATACTTGGTTTTGCCGTAGGCATAATCAATACAGTAAAGATTCACAAAGAGGATAACATAGTAAAGAAAATCCTGCTTCATATATTAAAGGCAATAGTAGTTGTATATGTTGAAATATTCAGGGATACACCAATGATTGTCCAGGGCATGGTTATCTACTATGGATTAAGACAGAATGACATTATGATTACATCAATCATAGCAGGTATTCTTGTAACAACACTTAATACAGGAGCTTATATGGGTGAAACAGTAAGAGCAGGTATCAAGTCAGTAGATGCAGGCCAGGAGGAAGGCGCTCTTGCCATGGGTATGTCACATTTTAAAGCCATGTTATACATAATAGTTCCACAGGCTTTAAAAAATGTAATACCTGAAATGTGTAACACATTTGTTAACAACTTAAAGATGACATCAGTACTTAATGTTATCGGTGTATCAGAGCTTTTCCTTATGGCAAAGACAGCAGGTGGTGCTTATTATAAGTATTTTGAATCATATATAGTTATTTCAATTATTTACTTTATTCTCTGCTTCGTATTCAACAGAGTATTCTCAGTGATTGAAAAGAAGCTTCAGGGAAGAAGTGACTATGAGCTGGCTACAGAGTATCTGGAAAATGAATGATTGTGTGTGAGCAGATAGTTATATGATATCAACGTATAACTTAAGAACAGGAGGCAGGTTATGGCAGATTCAATTATAAAGGTAGAAAACCTTGTAAAGTCATTCGGTGATCATGAGGTTTTAAAGAAAATAGATTTTGAAATATCAAAGGGTGAAGTTGTATGTATTATCGGTTCTTCCGGTTCTGGTAAGTCAACACTTTTAAGATGTATTAATCATCTTGAAACACCTACAAGCGGTAAGATACTTTTCCATGGTGATGAGGTTAAAAACACACAGTCATCACTCACCAAATACAGATCACAGGTTGGAATGGTATTCCAGTCATTTAATCTGTTTAACAATATGACAGTATTAAAAAACTGCATGTTCGGGGTACAGAAAATATTACATCTTAGTAAGGAAGAGGCAAAGCTAAGAGCTATAAAGCACTTAAGAGAGGTTGGAATGGCAGCTTATATCAATGCTCATCCGGCACAGTTATCAGGTGGACAGAAGCAGAGAGTTGCTATTGCAAGAGGATTATGTATGAATCCGGAGGTGCTTCTGTTTGATGAACCAACATCAGCACTTGATCCTGAGATGGTAGGTGAGGTTCTTAATGTTATGAAGGAGCTTGCAGATGAGGGACTTACAATGATTATAGTTACCCATGAGATGGAATTCGCTAAAAATGTATCAACAAGAACAATATTTATGGATAACGGATATGTTGTTGAGGACGAAAGTCCAGACATCTTATTCACGAACCCTAAGAATGAAAGAACAAAGGAATTCTTAACAAGATATATGGAAAGCGGAGTTAAGAAAGGTGCTTAGAATAAAAAATTCATATGATGGATTAGCGGCTGTGCACACCTGGTACTAATCCGTTATGCGTAAAAAGGTGCGCAGAAATGAGGACTAATATGGATAATTTGGTTATTACAGTTGCCAGAGGCTTTGGCAGCTGTGGAAAAAGAATAGCAAAACAGATAGCAGATGACCTTGGAATACATTGTTATGAAAACAGAATTCTGATGCTGGCATCACAGATGAGTGGTCTTGATGAGGAAGTGTTTGCAGAGGTTAATGAAAAGCTGAGAAACCAGAATGTTTTTTCGGCATTTCTTAAAGGTCTGCCTATGCAGCGTTCACCTAAGGTTGAAGACAGAAAGTTCGTATCAGATGAGAAGCTGTTTGAATACCAGAAACAGATTATAGAACAGCTTGCTGATACAGAAAGCTGTGTCATCGTAGGTAAATGTGCTGACTGGATATTAAAGGACAGACCAAACGTAATAAGTCTGTATATAGAAGCTCCAAGAAGCTTTACACTTAAAGAAATCATGGACAGAATGGGCGTTAATGAGGCTACAGCAGCAAGATCGATCACGCAGACAGATAAATACCGTGCAGAGTATTATGAGCATTATACAGGTGGTAATTACTGGACGAATCCTGTTAACTACGACCTTACTATCAATACAGAGAGAGTTGGCTTTGAAGGTGCAGTTAAGCTTGTAAAGGACTATATTAAGATAAAGTATCCTGATTTTAAGATAGATGCCTGTGGCAGAACTGTTGATGATAATAAGGTTATATCTATGAAATAAATAATGTCCGGGATGTGTACGAATTGCAAAAGGTGGTGGTGTATATGCAGGTTAAAACATATCTTATATCTAAGGCTGTAAGCTATCATGAGCTTATATTGGAGGATGGATATATTAATAAGATATATATGATAGATAATCCGGACCGGGAAATATATGCCATACCTGATGCCTGCCTTGATCTGCAGTTCGTATATGAGAAGGGGCGTTTTGTGCCATATGTATGCGGGACACATACAGAGGTAAGCCTTGCCTTCATTAGTGGCAGCAAAAAAATATTTGGAGTCAAATTCGAACCGGGAGTTGTGCCTGATTTTATGAAAAGCTATGCTGGTGAGCTTGTGTGTACAAGAAGAAATGTGTCAGATATGGAAGCATTAAGTAACATAGCAGTGCAATTCGGGAAGGATATGTCATTTGAAGACATGGCAGATATATTTACTTCTCATTTCATATATGCTGATTACTTTAAAGAAAGAAAAAATATAATCGTCCAGATAGCAGGTATCATACACAATAAAAAAGGGTGCGTGACAATATCAGATATAGCTGTACAGACAGGATATAACCAGCGCTACCTTGACCGTGTATTTAAGGAATCACTTGGAGTATCCATGAAGAAGTACGCTGGAATCATAAGAATCCAGAAAGCGATATATTATCTTCAGAATAATCTCACATATGAGATATATGAAAGGCTTGGATATTACGATCAGGCACACTTTATTAAGGATTTTAAAAAAAATACTTCACTTACACCGAACAAGTTTGGAAAGGTTAATAGTGAACTGAATATTGTATAAAAGGGGGCAGGGATTATGGATTACATAAATACTTCAGAAATAGTTAAAGAATATATAGTAAAAAAGAGCCTTGCTCATTGGAGGGAATATCTGTGATCATCCAGCATTTTGCCAGCAAGTGAATAATAAGCAGATAATAAAAGAATGCAGGAGGATATAGCTATGAGTTTTATTAATAATCCAGATATAACAAAGGAAGAAGTACTAAAGGAGAGCCTTGCTCACTGGAATGTAGGAAAAACACAGGAATGGATAGACCGTGATATGGCTATTGTAATGGGAAAAAGAGAAGGCTATTGCTTCTGGGATCTTGATGGAAGAAAGTTTCTTGATATACATATTAATGGAGGAACTTATAATCTGGGACACAGAAACCCAGAGATTATAAGCGCACTTACAGATGCCATGACAGAGCTTGATATAGGTAATCATCATTTTACAGGTATAACAAAGGCTATGCTTGCAAAACAGCTTACAGAGCTTTGTCCTGATGGACTTGATTATGCGTGCTTTTCAACCTGTGGTGGAGAGGCAGTTGATCTTGCTATAAAGAGTGCCAGATATGCCACACAACGTAAGCGTGTTGTATCTATTCAAGGCTGTTACCACGGACATACAGGCTTGTCTGTATCAACAGGTGATGCAAGATTCAAGGATCCATTCTTATGTCAGGGAGCTCCGGGAGAATTCGTACAGGTTCCACTTAATGACCTGGATGCTATGGAGGCAGAGCTTAAAAAAGAGGATGTTGCGTGTGTTATTATAGAATCCCTTCTTGCAACATATGGTTTTCCAATTCCTGATAAGGGATATCTTGCAGGAGTCAAGAAGCTGTGTGAGAAGTATGGAACACTTTACATAGCAGATGAAACACAGACAGGTCTTATGAGAACCGGAAAAATGTGGTGCTTTGAACACGAGGGCTTTGTTCCGGATATGATTACAACGGCTAAAGGCTTTGGCGGAGGCATATATCCTATATCAGCAACTGTTATGAACAGAAAAGCAGCCAGCTGGATGTTTGATATAGGAAGAATGCATGGTTCAACCTGTGGTAATTCAGAGCTTGGCTGTGTTGTAGCGATGAAGGTGCTTGAGATAACTACTCGTAAGGAAACAGTTGATAATATTAATAAGAATACAAAGCTTCTTACAGAGCGTGTTAATGCCCTTATGGATAAATATGATGGCTTCCTTACCGGATATACCCAGAGAGGCGTTATTATGGGAATTAACTTTGCATGTGAGGATGCAAGTAAGACTATATGCAAGCCATTATTTGATAATGGTGTATGGTCACATAATTCAAGACTTCATCCTAATACACTCCAGATGAAGTTAGGACTTTTATGTGACGATGCATTTATGGATGAGTTGTTTGAAAAGATAGACAAGGGACTTGCACAGGCTGTAAATATGAAAAAATAAATATAGAAGTAAACATAGAAATAAATATATAGAAATAAACATAACAAAACTAATATGTAAAATTAGCAGTATGGAATAATACGAGGAAACAGCTATGAAGGATACACCACAATCATTATTAGAGGATGTTAAAAATAATCTGCCATTATTATATGATGTTGAAGAGGATTATCTGGTAAGTCTTTTAAAGTACTCGGAAAATATTATATACAAGGTTGAGTTTAGCAAAAGCAGCCCTGTTGTGTTCCGTATACATAGACCGGGATATCACGATATAGAAGAGCTTGAGGGCGAAATAAGATGGATGGATGAAATACATAAGGATACACAGGTTAGACTTCCAGTTGTATATCGTGGACGTGATGGCGGATTTCTTCAAAAAATGCGGACATCAGGCGGGGAAACTGTATACTGCTCTGTTATCTCATTTTTAGATGGAAGTCCACTTGGAGAGCTTAAGGGTGAGGCTTTGCTGGACGGTCTTGAAAAGCTTGGAGAGATTACAGCAAGACTCCATATACAGTCAATAAACAGGGATAAATCAGTTAAAATAAAAAGATTCTGCTGGGATATTAATAACCTTTTTGGTGATAATGGCGATGGAATATGGGGGAGCTGGCGGGATTATGAAGGAATCACAGCTCATGATTACCGTATTCTTGAAAAATGTACCGAAAATATCAAAAAAGAGCTTAATCATTATGGAAGAAGTAATGACAGGTATGGACTTATTCATGCAGACCTGCATTTTTACAACGTAATCAGTTATGAAGGCAATGACCAGATAATTGATTTTGATGATTGTGGATATGGGTTTTATATGTATGATATGGGCTGTGCGCTTGTCACATATTCCAAGAATCTTTGCGAACTTGAGGAGGCGTGGATAAGAGGCTATGAGAAGGTAAGAAGGCTTTCTGATGAAGATAAAAGACTTATACCTATGTTTGTTCTTATAAGAAGAATTACAAGACTTGCGTGGTTGTCTGGACATGCCGATAGTGATACAGCTAAGACAGTAGAGCCTGAGTATCTTAAGGTGACCATAGACCTTGCAAGAGAGTGGCTTGAAACTAATACTAAGGTGGCTGTAATAACAGGAGCAGCTTCTGGAATAGGCTACGGAATTGCAAAGAAATTATAAGTGCTAAGACTACTAATCCAGATAATCCGCAGAGTGTTATAGATAAGATAGCAGATGCAGTACCAGTTAAAAAGCTGGGAACACCAGAGCAGATAGGAAGTCTGGTGGCATTCTTAGCAGGTGATAATGCAGAATACATTACAGGAACAGCCAATGTTATAGATGGCGGTAATATGATTCCGGAAACAAGCGTAATGGGAGTGCATAGCACGGAACAATCCGTAGGTATCAAAGCCGGGGGCTTTTGACACCGACATCATACAATACAGATGTTAACATAATAGCATACATATAAGAGGTGAAGTGAATGATTAAAATAATAGCAACAGCAGCGATATATCTTCTTACTATGCTTCTTGCATATGTATTAAAAAAGATGGGACTTTTCCATAAGGAAGATAAGAGGGTATTGTCAAACCTTATATTTTATGTCACATTACCGGCATCTCTTATTAGCGGTTTTAGTGGAGCCCATGTTAACATATATTATGTTGTGTCTATACTTATAGGCTTTGGCGTGAATACAGTTATGGTAATAGCCGGACAGCTCGCAGCAGCTCATAAGGAAAGAGATATGCAGGCTATATATGCGGTAAATGCTTCCGGCTTTAATATGGCCTGCATAGCCATTCCTTTCCTTTCTAATTTCTATCCGGCAGGTGTTCCATATCTATGTATGTTTGATGTAGGAGATTCATTTTATACGTTAGGCACGACATATGCTATTGCGAAAATGAGAATAAGCCAGAAAAATAAAGAAAAGAATACATCTGAAATAAAATTGAATAAATCGGACATAGGCGTACTTGAAATAGTTAAAAGTCTTTTTACGTCTGTTCCCTTTGATGTGTATTTTATTATGACAGTATTATCCTTTCTTAATTACAGATTACCGGATATAGTTATACAGGCGGCTGATTTCTGTGGACATGGTAATGGATTTCTTGCTATGATGATGATTGGAATATCGTTTGAACTTAATATGAGCAGGGAAACAGCCGGTGAGGTGCTTCATCTGTTGCTATTAAGATATGGAATTGGAATAATATCAGCAATATTGATATTCTGTGTATTACCTGCACCGCTTGTTATGAGACAGATATTGGCAGCGGCAGTATTCTCGTCAAGTGCAGCAGTATCCATAATATATTCAGAAAAGCTGGGAGTTTCGACTGATATAGCGGCAGCTCTCAATCCGTTATCAACAGCCCTTATGATACCGATTATGGTAGTGGTCATAGCAATCACAATGTAATGACGTGTTTATTTCACGAAACATATTTCATAAAAACATATTTCGCGAAAAAGTATTTATTTATGGTATTTATTTAAAAAGTAAAAAAGTAGGAATATTACATAATATATATTATAATAGGATGCAAGGGGCAGAATACATTTTGCTCCTTGTATTTATGTATTTAACAAGAATGTTTAACAGGAATATTTAACAAGAAAATAATAAATTGTAAGTTAATTGCTAGCTGTTAATGTTATTATAAGAAAGTAATATAAAAGAGCATCATAAACATGTGGTAAGCCTGCTTGTAATGTATATAGTGCTGGATAAATAAGCATATAAATATGGGCGGTGATGATTACGTGACAAAGCCATTCCATAATGCGGTGCTTCTATCAAGGATAAGTGCTAACCTAAGACGAAGCAGCATGAATGACGGGGATGTGTATAAGAAGGGTGAATTGGCAATATATTTTGATAAGTACAAGCTGTACAGGGCAGGCAATGAGCTTAAGTTATCCAACAATGAGTGGGATATGTTAAAGATACTTGTGGAGAATAAGGTGAGAGTTGTAAGAAGAGATATGTTTTTTGAAAGATTGTGGGATATATATGGAAACTATGTGGAATACAATACACTTACTGTCAATATGAGCCGCCTTAAAGCAAAGCTTGGAACGTTCGGGGAAGAAAGAGTTTCATATATAATATCAGGCATATTTGACAGATTCGAAGGTAAGAACAGCCAGAGCGAGTTCCATGCCGGCATAGGCCTCAACCTGTCAAAGCTTATAATAGAGGCTCATCATGGAAGCATCAGGGCATCCAACAGTGAAAAGTACAAAGGAGCAGAATTCAGAATATTACTGCCATTGTATAAGCTTAAGGGGAAGGTAGAACATAATCAGTAAACGTAAGTTATATGTAAGCAGATTGCTATATAGTTATATTATTAAGTGAATGGGGGATGGTGTATGAATACAGAATATATGGACTATTGCTTTAAGAGTATAAAGCGAAGGAAAAAGAATATAATAAAGACCTCGTTTACTATATTTATTGTATTCGCTACTGTCACATTGCTGATACTGATAAGAACTAATGTATACCAATGGCAGCTTCAGTCAGTAAAGGACAGGTTTGGAAGCTGGTTTGTTATGATGTGTGGTTCTGATAGCAAAGAGAATAGTGAACTTAAAGGACATCCTTATCTTAAGGAGTCAGGAAAAGCTGTAAAGGTTAATAATGTATATGATAATGGCGGCGAGATGACGGAAACCGGTATAGGTTATATGACAGAGGAATTTATCAGGCTTGGTAATATATCTACGGAGGAAGGACATTTTCCACAGAAGGATGATGAGGCTGCAGTTGACTGGAATACGCTGTTAGAGCTTAATCAGGGTTCATCCTTAGGTCAGGATATAGTAATCAGGACTGTTATATCAGATGAAAATGGACAGACAGAAGATATAACAAGAACCTACAAGCTGGCAGGAATATTGAAAAGCTATACGAATTCATGGGCTGGGGGAGACCGCGTTCCGGGAGTTATAGTTACAGAGCAGGCTGCAAAGGATATTAAGCGTAATAATAATGCTATATACATATATACAGTTGATGATTACGTTAATGATTATGAAGCTATATATGATGGGTTGAAAAAAAAGACAAGCAGTTCACTTATATATAATAGCAGCGTGTATGAATATGAGCCATGGAGTGGTGGCAATATATATGATTATATGTATATGATTATTGTACTTGTAGGAATTGCTGGAATAACCTATCAGCTATCGGTATATAGTACAGGCAGGAAAAGAGTGTATGAAATATTAAGAGGACTGGGGGCTGACAGATTAAAGCTTATATCTTTTGCCTTTATGGAAAGTGTAGTTATAATTATATGTTCGTCACTTGCAGGTCTGATTTTTTCAATAATAACAGGGCGGGTAGTAACCTTTATTATTGAAGGAATTACGGGAATAGTCTTCTTTACAATAGATAAAAGTGTATATATTGGATTGGCTGTTATGCTTGTTATATCAATAGCAGTCTGCTTAGCTGTAAGTATAGTAAGTCAGGGAACCAGTCGGGTGGCAAAGCGCAGCAAAGCAGCCAATATATGCGCTAAGCCGGGCAGATCTGCACATAATACAGATGTAAAGCATATAATAAACAGACATAATTATATACGTCAGACAGGCAGCAGATTAATGCGTTCCCAGGGAATTATACAGAATATATCTATAAGAGTATTTTCACTTGCAATTATGGTTATAGTGATTACGTGTGTGGTTAATGGAATAACTGTTTATGGCAAATATAGGACAGTTTCAGAAAAAACAGATACACTTGCATTCTATAAGCAGGATAAGAATACTCCATATGTGGTTAATATTGCATATAATTTCAGGAGATATTGGGATGAGCATGACGATAGTGTGCTGAATTCACCAGATATCAATGAGGTAAGAAAGAATGTAAAGCTTAAATATTCGCTGGTATATAATAATATGACATATGACCAGTATCGTGATTATATGAGTTCTAATCTGAATGGAACAATGCCAAATCTGAAGTGCAACAATTGCCTTCTGGATTATAACCTGAAGAGAGCAGATGCCAGTATGTATAAAGGGATAGATAAAAGTGTTATTAATTATATAAGCAGTATAAATGGTGTTAGTAATATCAGATATGGGTATTATGAAACAGCACGTATGTGGACGTGGGATGATATGGATTACAATAATCTGGGAGTTTCCTGGTATGAGAAGGCTGGAAATAATAAATCGTTATCTATGAAGAAATACTCTGATGAAGAGGACAAGTATCTGTTTGCAACTGAATATGTGGGGGAAAATAGTGGAATATATGACATCTTAGAGGATTACGCAGGCGATGATTGGAATTATGCTGCATTTCTTGAAGGAGATGAAGCAATTATATTTCTGGATAAGAATCCTGAGGGAGAATATGATGATACCATCACAAGTGGAACCAATATTGGTCTGATGTGTTATCAGACTTATCCATATGAAGATGGCTCATCTAATCTTAATATGGTGTATAGCAGCTATTATAAAGCTGTATATAACTATATGAAAGAAAATGATATACAGAGCCAGAGTGACATATTAAGGCAGGAAGGAATAATAAGTGTAAGGGAGGAGAAAGAGTTTAAGGATAGGAAAAGAAAGTATACATATAATGTAAGATATGCACCGGCAGCAGTAACTAAGGCAGCTAAGGTTATATATGTTGATGATGAGATAAAGTCAAGACTAAAGGAATATATACCAGAGTTTGGATTGTATACAATGGTTGCATCAGATAAGCTTGGAGAGAAGGCTGTTAATACACAGAATGAAGTGTTAAAGGAATATATTGGAATTGATGAGCTGCCACCAGAAATTACACTTGCCATGAAGTACAACCAGCTTAATATAAGATATGGATTGAATTCTGTATATAATGGAACAGCTAATGCAGTAGCAGCATATCTTAGACAGGCTGACTTTTCATATAATGACTATTCTGCGGATAAAGAACAGGTAAAGAAAGACACAATAGAGGCTCTGGTATTGTATATATTTACCGCAGTTGCGGCTGTACTTATGTATATAAGTATAATCCTGCTTGTACTTAATAACAGAGTCAGCAGATTTAATAACCGTATGAATATTTTAAGAAATCATGGGGCTGATAACACAATAGTCAGAAATATACATATGTATCAATGTATAAGAGAAGCAATATGGTGTGTAATACTTATGCCGGTTATTGTTATATTGGAGATGTTATATTTACATAGAAATATTAAGTAAATATGTATATGTATTAATAATGCTTGGAATTGCCCTCGTTACAGATATGCTGGCGGAGGGAATAGTTAATACCTGCAATAGTGTTAATTATGGTTATAAAAGAAAAAAGAAAAAAAAGAGATTAGTAAAAATAACTCAATTAAAGTTAATTAATAAAAACAACTATATCGGACAGACCAGCAGAAGGCTTAGAAAATCGCAGGGAGCGGCTGTTAATATTGCAATAAGAGTATTTGCATTGTTAATGTGTGTAATTATAATAGGATGTGCAGCTAATTCCATAAAGGCATACAGACGGTATCAGGATATAGATGCATGCTCAGATATTATTGCATTTAAATTCTCATATTCAGTCATATAATAGTTGTTTTGTGCAGATAATCTTATGTAATCTATATTATCAGTATTGGCACGGTAGGAAGTCATATTATTGATTCCGGCGTTTAACAGGAAGCCACACAGTATGGCAAGCACGTAGGCAGCAATTATAAAAGCAATAATTGTATACATGTAAGGTGGAGTGCCATATGTGTAGTCTTCATTTACAAGCTGGATATACATAAATGTTCCGAAAACACTTATAGTAAAGCCAATCGCACATCTTATCCA
>OFSD01002555.1_pt1 | contig 11448 bp, 9 predicted proteins | sample 1543191 | NCBI WGS metagenome assembly OFSD01 (sample SAMN04209221, study PRJEB22552) | human gut metagenome | biome: gut; material: feces | host: Homo sapiens | place: USA: Oklahoma
AGCTGTTTGGGAACACACCTGCATAGCAGGTGGTTTATTTTTATTGCCAATACAATCAAAAAAAAGAGGCATATCAAAGGATATGCCTCTTTTTGAAATCGGAGATCAGTCTTTATCACCTAATTCTAAGTAAAAGTTAAGAAAGTCAGTGCGTTTTTCCTTTGTTGCCGCAATCGCAGAACGCGGGTGACGGTTCATCTGACCGGTCAAAAGATAGGGAATGTTATATCCCCAGACAACACCGGACTCTTTTAAGGGCACGATATGTTTTTCCAAAAACTTAAGAAGCGGAATAATATCATACTTAGGATTTTTCAAAAATCCTAACAACTGCTCGCTGGCACAGTTTCCGGCACCGCGGCCCATGCCGTTTACAGTGGCGTCTAAGTAGCTGACACCCCTGGTAAGAGCGGTGATTGTGTTGGCAAAGGCTAACTGCTGGTTGTTATGTGCATGTATACCGGTAAATTTACCAGTATTTTCAGCTGCCTCCAAATATTGGTCAGATAAGTCATCAATCTGCTCCATATAGAGAGAGCCGTAACTGTCTACTAAGTAAATACCATCGACTTCGCTTTCTCCAATCAGCTGCAGTGCTTCTGTGATTTCTGATTCCTTTGCGTTGGAAATCGCCATAATGTTAATCGTTGTTTCGTAGCCCATATTTTTGCAGTGTCTTATCATATCAAGAGCTGCCGGAATGGTATTGATGTATGTTGCAATACGAACCAGATCAATGACACTTTCCTCACGTGGGATAATGTCACGTTTGTAATTGCATCGGCCAACGTCTGCCATAACAGCAATTTTCATATCCGTATCGTTGTCACCAACGATGTTGCGAAGGTCAGCCTCTTCACAGAATTTCCATGGTCCGAAATCTTTCGGGTCAAAAATATCTTTGGATGCTTTATAGCCAAATTCCATATAATCTATGCCAGCTGCAACATTCGCAGCGTATAAATCACGTACAAAATCTTCTGTAAAACGGAAATCATTCACAAGTCCTCCATCCCGAAGAGTAGCATCTACCACTTTAATATCCGGGCGATAAGAAAGCAAAGAACCTCTTTTCTTTGACATTTTCGTGTACCTCCTTTGTAATTTTATCTTCCTTGCCTATTGTATCAGAAAATTCATAGAAAGAAAAGGATTTCTTATTGCTATTTTTTCAAATACAAGGTAAAATATATTGTTGTAACATCCAATAACAGATGTTGAGAAAGCATAGGAATATGGAGGATGATGAGATTGAAAAAATGGATTGCTTTATGGAGTGCACTATTGATGATGATAAGTATTCTGCCGGTGATGCCGGTTTCGGCAGAGGAAGTTTCGGCACTTGAGCAGGCAAAACTTTGTATTGATACTATATTGACTGCTGCACCTGCGCCGGAAGATTACACATTTTCGGAAGAACTGGCAGATGAAGTGGATAAATTAGGAAAATTACTTCAAACGGGGCTTAGCACATCTGAGATTGACACATTGGATGCGTATGTTGCCACAAAGACGACATCGGAGGTACCGGGAGAGGATGAGACAACAACAGAGACCGTTACCCGTTATCAGTCCGTGCAGAAATTCTATCAGGATTATGCCGATGCACAGAATGCGGCATTAGAGGAACTGGCAGCACCGATTCATACAGCAGTAGATGCCATGTTAGCAAGGCCTTTAACAAGAGAAAATTATAAGACGGCAAGTGAGAGTTATGCAAATGCTTCTGCTCACATAAAAGCGGCAGTGGATGCGGATGATGTGAATGCACTGAATCAGATTCGCGAACTTTTGGAACTGGTAGACAGTGCAGATCGCGCATTTTTACGAATTGAAATGCTAAAGGCAGATGCTTCTGCCGGTGATTATAACTTATTTTTAGAAGATGTTCAGTCCGCAAAAACAGCCTATGGATTGTATGAAAGTAAATTTGCGGAACTCCGCCGTTATACAAAATATGCAGACTGTTTAATCAAAGCAATGAAAAATTCCTTGTTTGAAAATTACGAGAAATATGAAAAAGCAAATATTATCGCAGACGTTGAGCAGGCGTATGATGATTTAGGTGTCTATGATGTTCTTGACGATACCGTAAAAGAAAAACTGGATGTATTGCAGGATGCAGTAGATGCCGGCGCGGCCAGCAATTTTTCGCTTTCGGTTTACGACTATTACCGTGGAGAGGCAATTCAGTATGTGCTGACTCAGTACCGCAATATTGAGACCTTTGAGGAAATGATTGCATTGACCTCAGAAACGCCGAAGAATAAAACAGAACTTACCGCGGCACTTCGTGCTTACCGCTACTACAATCAGGAACTTACTGCGGATGAGCAGGATTTGGTGGCACCTGAACTTGTGAAAAAGATGAACAATGCCGTATTGTTAAATACAAACTGTGAGGAAGTAAAAAAACAGATTACAGATATTGGTACGGCAGCGTCGGATGATGAATTTGAAGATTTCACCAAACGTTATGAGCAGGCATACAAATCCTATCGTTTATTTGTTAATTCTTACAGCGGAATTTGTGATATATCGGATTTGATTTCGAATCTGTCAACACTGGATGAAGCAACCGACCGTTTGGAAATGCTTAAAAGTATTCGACAGATTGAAGAGACGGAAGATGCTTTAATGTGTTCGAAGAAATTGCAGATTGAGAGTCTTTTAAATGCATATGCGTCTTTGGATGAGGACAAACAGGCAGCTATTTATAATATTGATTCTCTTCGTGAGATTAATGCCGATGTACAGGTGGCAAGTGCCCTGCGTATTCAGGTTGATACACTCCGGAGCGGAGAGGGCGGTTATTCTCTGTTAGATGAGGATACGGTGAAAAAACTCCGCGCAGACTATGAGCAGATGACGGATCGTCAGAAGAGATATTTTGGAAGCTCTTATTTGAATCAGTTAGAGGCTATTGAGAGGCAGTTAGATGCAGAAAATATGAATGCAGCACTCCGTGTATCCTCATTGATCAATCAGATTGGTACGGTGAATGCAAAGGCAAAAGACCGCATTGAGAGTGCAAGAAAGGCCTATGATGCGCTCAGTGAGGCACAGAAAGCTTATGTGGCAAATTTGACTACATTGGAAACAGCGGAGACGTCACTTTCAAAATTGGAGTTCTCCATTGCGAAAGCGACAGTATCTTCCCTTGGAAGCTATCGTTACAGCGGAACTGCTCTGACCCCTTCGTTTACTGTTTCGTTAAATGGAGTTAAGCTTGTGCAGGATTTGGATTATTCCGTAACCTACTTATCAAACAAAAATGTTGGTACTGCAAAAGTAGTGATTTGTGGCAAAGGTGTTTATACAAATTCACTTACGAAAACCTTTACCATTCGTCCGGAGACAATGGCAAGTGCGGTAATTACTGGATGTAAAGCAAAATACAGTTATACCGGAAAACAGGTGAAACCTTTGATTCAGGTTGTTTGGAATGGTAAGATTTTGAGGAACAATACCGATTATACATTACTTTATAAAAACAATAAAAAACGTGGATCTGCCGGCATTGTTGTCACTGGAAAAGGCAATTATTCCGGTACATTGACGGCTTCCTTTACGATTGTCCGTGCCTCTGTGAAAAAAGCAAGTGTTACCGGCTTGAAAGCAGTTTATGCACGTACCGGTAAGGCTGTTAAGCCGAAAGTAACGGTGAAACTTGGCGGAAAGAAGTTAAAGAAAAAAAGAGATTACATTCTTTCTTATCGGAAAAACAAGAAAAAAGGTACGGCACTTCTTTATGTAAAAGGTGTCGGCAATTATTCTGGTACGAAAAAAATGAAATTTAAGATTCGTTGACCGATAGTACAAAAGATGGTACAATGAATTTTGATATGCACAATATATAGGAGGAATTTCAAAGATGGATTACAAAAAAGCAGGAGTTGACATTGAGGCAGGTTATAAGGCAGTATCGCTGATGAAAGAGCACATTGCATCGACTATGAGACCGGAAGTATTGACGGATATCGGTGGTTTTTCAGGTGCATTTTCGATGAAAAAGTTTGTTGGCATGGAAGAACCAACATTGGTTTCCGGCACAGATGGTGTAGGAACAAAACTTAAATTGGCTTTTATTTTGGATAAGCATGATACAATTGGTATTGACTGTGTGGCAATGTGTGTAAATGATATTGCATGTGCCGGTGGTGAACCGCTGTTTTTCTTGGATTATATTGCATGTGGTAAAAATGAACCGGAAAAAATTGCGAAAATTGTAAGTGGTGTAGCAGACGGATGCCGTCAGGCAGATTCCGCACTGATTGGTGGAGAGACAGCTGAGATGCCTGGCTTTTATCCGATTGACGAGTATGATTTGGCAGGATTTTCTGTTGGTATCGTAGATAAAAAAGATATGATTACCGGCAAAGATTTGAAAGCCGGTGATGTATTAGTAGGTATGGCTTCTTCCGGTATTCACAGTAATGGTTATTCACTGGTCCGCAGTGTATTTTCCATGAAGGAAGAAACATTAAACCAGAGGTATGAGTCTCTTGAAAGTGACTTGACTTTGGGTGAGACACTTCTTACTCCGACAAAGATTTATGTCAAAGCACTCCGTCAGATTAAAGAGGCAGGCGTGCGGATTAAAGCATGCAGCCATATCACAGGCGGTGGATTCTATGAGAACATTCCTAGAATGTTAAAAGAGGGAACTCATGCAAAAATTAAGAAAGATAGTTTTGTGATTCCGCCTATTTTCAAAATGCTGGCATCCGATGGCTCGATTGCAGAAGAGGCAATGTTTAATACATATAATATGGGTGTTGGTATGATTACAGCAGTAGATAAGCAGGACGTAGATAAAACCGTTGAGGCAATCAAAGCAGCCGGAGAGACACCTTACATCATGGGTGAAATCGTAGATGGCGAGAAAGGAATTACGTTATGCTAAGAGCAGCCGTTTGTGTATCCGGTGGTGGAACAAATCTTCAGGCAATTATTGATGCAGCAGCGGCGGGCACGATTACAAATACAGAGCTTGCACTGGTTATCAGTAATAAGCCGGGGGTGTATGCCTTAGAGCGTGCGAAAAAGGCAGGGATTTCATCGGAAGTCCTTGTTCCTAAAGATTACGAAGACCGGAATGCTTTTGGAGAAGCACTGATTCGCTGTTTAAATGACAAACAGATTGATTTAGTTGTATTAGCCGGGTATCTTGTGATTTTGCCGGAGAATTTTGTAAAAGCATTTGAAGGCCGTATCATAAATATTCATCCATCGTTGATTCCATCGCACTGCGGTGCCGGATATTATGGACTTAAGGTACATGAAAGCGTTTTGGCAAGAGGAAATAAAGTGACAGGGGCAACGGTTCATTTTGTTGATGAGGGAACCGACAGCGGTCCGATTATTTCACAAAAAGCAGTAGAAGTGCTTGATGATGACACGCCGGAAGTCTTACAGAAACGTGTGATGGAACAGGCAGAGTGGAAAATTCTTCCGGAAGCGATTGATTTGATTGCCAATGGTAAATTAGAAATTGTGGATGGAATTGTAAAACGTAAATAACAGTTAGGAGGATATCTCGTGAAAGTTCTTATTGTAGGAAGCGGTGGCCGTGAACATGCCATTGTAGCAAGTGTAGCAAAAAGTAATCAAGTGGAAAAAATATATTGTGCGCCGGGAAATGCCGGAATCGGACAGATTGCAGAGTGTGTTGATATTACCGCAATGGAATTTGACAAACTGGCTGATTTTGCAGAAAAAAATCAGATTGATTTGACGATTATCGGTATGGATGACCCATTGGTAGGCGGTGTGGTTGATGTGTTTGAGGCACGTGGACTCCGTGTATTCGGACCGAGAAAAAATGCAGCGATTATCGAGGGCTCCAAAGCATTTTCAAAAGATTTGATGAAGAAATACAATATTCCTACGGCAGCCTATGAGAACTTTACGAATCCCGATGAGGCACTGGCTTATCTTGAGACAGCAAAAATGCCAATCGTTTTGAAGGCGGACGGGCTTGCACTTGGAAAAGGTGTTTTGATTTGCAACAACTTAGAAGAAGCAAAAGCCGGTGTTAAGACATTGATGTTAGACAAGCAGTTTGGTGATGCCGGAAATGAAATTGTTATTGAAGAGTTTATGACCGGACGTGAGGTATCTGTGCTTTGTTACTGTGATGGTACACATATCAAACCAATGACAAGTGCACAGGATCACAAACGTGCCAAAGATGGTGATAAAGGATTGAACACCGGTGGAATGGGTACTTTCTCACCAAGTCCGTTTTATACGGATGAAGTTCAGAAATTCTGTGAGGAAAAAGTATATCAGCCTACGATGGATGCGATGAAAAAAGAAGGCAGAGATTTTGTCGGAATTTTGTTTGTCGGTTTGATGCTTACAGAAGATGGACCAAAAGTATTAGAGTACAATGCCAGATTTGGTGATCCGGAGGCTCAGGTCGTTCTTCCACGTATGAAAAATGATATTATTGATGTGATGAATGCCTGCATCGATGGTAAACTCGATGAAATTGACCTTCAGTTTGAGGACAATGCAGCGGTTTGTGTTGTACTTGCTTCCGATGGCTATCCGGAGCATTACGAAAAAGGCAAAGTAATCACAGGTTTTGAAAACTTTGATGGTAAAGATGGTTACTATGTATTCCATGCCGGCACGAAACTTACGGATGAGGGCATCGTGACAAATGGCGGCCGCGTACTTGGTGTAACGGCAAAGGGAAAAGATTTGAAAGAGGCAAGAAAGAACGCTTATGAAGCGACCAACTGGATTGATTTTTCAAATAAGTATATGAGACATGATATCGGAAAAGCAATTGATGAGGCGTAAAACGCTTTACAATAAATAAAAAAGGAGAGAATTTATGTATTCATTTGATGAGGTAAAAAATGCCGATCCTGAATTGGCAAAAGCAATGGAACAGGAAACCGGTCGTCAGAATGACCACATTGAGTTAATCGCTTCGGAAAACTTTGTCAGCAAAGCCGTAATGGCTGCTATGGGAAGCACACTGACAAACAAATATGCAGAAGGTTATCCGGGCAAACGTTATTACGGCGGATGCCAGTATGTGGACATCGTAGAAGATTTGGCAAGAGACCGCGCAAAGAAACTGTTTGGCTGTACTTACGCAAATGTTCAGCCACATTCCGGTGCCCAGGCAAACATGGCTGTATTCTTTGCTTTGGTTAAACCGGGCGAGACAGTTATGGGAATGAACCTTGATCACGGCGGACATCTTTCTCATGGAAGCCCGGCAAATATTTCCGGAACCTATTATCACATCGTACCGTACGGTGTGAATGACGCAGGATTTATTGATTATGACGAAGTAGAGCGCATTGCCAAAGAGTGCAAACCGAAAATGATTATTGCCGGTGCAAGTGCTTACTGCCGTAAGATTGATTTCAAGAGATTTCGTGAAATCGCAGATGAAGTTGGTGCTTATCTGATGGTAGATATGGCTCATATTGCTGGACTGGTTGCTTCCGGTTATCATGAAAGCCCGATTCCATATGCTCATGTAACGACAACGACAACACACAAAACACTGCGTGGACCTCGTGGCGGTATGATTCTTTCTTCTGAAGAATTTGCTACGGAGCATAAGTTAAATAAAGCAATTTTCCCTGGTATTCAGGGTGGTCCTTTGATGCATGTGATTGCTGCTAAGGCACTTTGCTTCAAAGAAGCGTTAGACCCAAGTTTTAAAGAGTATGGAAAACGTATTATTGATAATGCACAGGCTCTCTGCAAGGGATTGCAGAAGCGCGGCATTGATATTGTTTCCGGTGGTACGGACAACCACTTGATGTTGGTTGATTTGGCTGCTAAAGGTCTGACCGGTAAAGAAGTAGAAAAATGGCTGGATGATGCCAATATCACAGCCAATAAGAATACAATTCCAAATGATCCACAGTCTCCGTTTGTAACGAGTGGTATTCGTCTGGGAACAGCAGCGGTTTCAAGCCGTGGCATGAATCCGGATGATATGGATCAGATTGCTGAGGCAATTGCAATGCTGATTGATGACCATGAAGCAAATACAGAAAAAGCAAAGGCAATTGTTAAGGAATTGACGGATAAGTACCCATTGTACTAGAATCGAGTGTAACATTTTTATAGAACAAAACAGTAAGTCTGGGCGTATCTGCCCAGACTTATGATTTACGAGGAGTGATTCGATGCAGGAAGCAAAAAAGACGGCAAACCGTATGCTGGCGGAGAAGATGATTGAGAAATTAAAGTTACGCCGGATGGAAGGATTTTATGTAGAAACAAAAGAAGAAGCATTAGCACTTGTGAAAGAAAAGTTTCTTACACAAGGGAAATCGGTTTGTTATGGAGGTTCTGTTACCTTACAGGAAACCGGAATTATGGACTGGCTGAAAGAAAGTCCGTGCGATGTAATTGACCGCGCCGCATTTTCTACGCCGGAAGAAGAAAAAGAAATTAAGGCAAGAATGATTAATTCCGATTATTTTCTTATGAGTACAAATGCAATTACCACAGACGGTGAACTGATTAATATTGATGGCAGGGCAAACCGTGTAAGTTTTCTCTGTTACGGACCGGAAAATGTGATTGTTATTGCAGGTATGAACAAAGTGGTAACGGACGTGGAATCCGGTCTGAAACGGGTTCGCCTTACTGCCTGCCCGCCAAATGCAGTCCGACTGAACAAAAAAACACCTTGTGCAGTGAATGGTGAGTGTGGAAACTGCTACGGTGAGGACTGTATCTGCAGTCAGTTTGTAGTGACAAGGCGCAGTGGAGTGAAAAATCGAATCAAAGTTATTTTGATTGGAGAAGAATTAGGATACTAGAGAGTGAGAGCATGGCAAAACGAGTTTTTATAGCAGAGAAACCAAGTGTGGCGCAGGAGTTTGCCCGCATATTAAAGGTAAATGGAAGACGGGGAGACGGATACCTTGAATCAGAGGATACGATTGTGACATGGTGTGTTGGTCATTTGGTGACGATGAGTTATCCGGAAGTTTATGACGCCGCTTTGAAAAAATGGTCGTTAGATACCCTTCCTTTTTTACCGGAAAAGTTTTTATATGAAGTGATTCCCGGTGTGAAAAAGCAGTTTGATACGGTCAGTTATCTTTTGAACCGTGAGGATGTGGATACCATTTACATTTGTACCGACTCCGGGCGGGAGGGTGAATACATTTACCGTCTGGTAGACCAGATGGCGCAGGTTTCTGCTAACAAAAAGAAACTTCGTGTGTGGATTGATTCCCAGACGGAAGAAGAAATATTACGCGGAATCCGAGAGGCAAAGCCGATGGCTGAATATGATAATATTAGCAGTTCGGCTTATTTGCGTGCCAAAGAAGATTATTTGATGGGAATTAATTTCTCGCGTGTTTTGTCTTTGAAATATGGATTTTGGCTCAATGATACGTTAAAGGGGCAGAAGTGGACGTCAGTGTCTGTCGGACGTGTGATGACTTGTGTGCTTGGTATGGTGGTAAAGCGTGAAATGCAGATTCGTGACTTTGTCAAAACGCCGTTTTACCGTGTGATTGGTAATTTTGAGTTACAGGGTAAAAAATTTCAGGGAGAATGGAAGGCGGTAGAAGGCTCGAAATACTATCAATCACCGGCTCTTTACAAAGAAAATGGTTTTAAAGAAAAGGAAAATGCGCTGGCGCTAATTGATTCTCTGATGCAGCCGGAGCCGGTTCCATCAGAAATTGAACAGGTCGCAAAGAAGAAGGAAAAGAAAAATCCGCCTCTTTTATTTAATCTGGCGGAACTTCAGAACACCGCCTCAAAACTTTTTAAAATCAGTCCGGATGAGACGTTAGCAGTTGTTCAGGAACTTTATGAAAAGAAGTTAGTAACGTATCCACGTACCGATGCCCGTGTTCTTTCCAGTGCGGTGGCAAAAGAAATCGGAAAAAACTTAAACGGACTGCAGGGGTATCCGGTGACGGCATCTTTCCTGCCTTATATTTCGAAAAACCAGACGTATAAGGGGCTTGAAAAAACACGGTATGTAAACGACAAACAGATTACCGACCACTATGCGATTATTCCGACCGGTCAAGGATTAAGCGCACTTTCGCGTCTGGGAGAGTTACAGACAAAGATGTATGAAGTAATTGTGCGACGTTTTCTTAGTATCTTTTATCCGCCTGCGGTATATCAGAAGCTAAATGTAACGGTAAAGGCCGGAGAGGAACGTTTTTTTACATCAACAAAAGTTCTTTTGGAAGAAGGATTTTTGCCTGTTACCCAGTATTCTTTTACGAAAAAGAAGAATCCGGATGAGATTCTATCGGCAGAAGAAAAAGAAGAGGAAAAAGAGGAGAGTTTTGACTTAAAAGAGGTACTTAATCTCTTAAAAAAAGGCACCCCTGTTTCGCTCACAGAATGTGCGGTAAAAGAGGGAGAAACTTCCCCACCAAAACGGTACAATTCGGGTTCTATGATTTTAGCAATGGAAAATGCCGGGCAGCTCATCGAGAATGAAGAACTGCGGGAGCAGATTAAAGGAAGCGGTATTGGCACAAGTGCAACGAGAGCGGAAATTTTGAAGAAATTATTTTCCATTGAATATCTGAATCTGAATAAAAAGAATCAGATTATTACACCGACACTAAAGGGCGAACTTGTCTATGGCATTGTATTTTGTTCCATGCCGGAAATGATTTCGCCGAATTTGACGGCAAGCTGGGAGAAGGGCTTAACCGGTGTGGCGGACGGCTCAATCAGCGAGGGTGACTACATGAAAAAACTCGAAGCCTTTGTGCAGCAGGTGGTACAGCGTGCAAAAGGCGGCGATTATCGTGCAAAACTGAATTCTTTTTATCGTTCGGTGCAGCCTCATCATGCAGGGGAAAATAAGAAAAAGCGGACCACGAGAAAGAAGAAAACGACGAAGGCGTAAAGTGAAAATGGAAAGGAGACATAAGATGAGAGTGAAAAGCAAAAAAAAGACAGCGGAGATGATGAGTTAAAAAATGAACTGATGCAATATAATAAAATTATAGTTGATAGACAAAGAAAAAAAGAGCAAGAACTGAATGAAAAAAGAATGAGGGAAGAAAGGGAATTATATGAAAGAAAGAAGCGAGAAGAGGAGGAACGAAAGGCAAGACTGGAGCAAAAAAGACAAGAGATATATGCCAAGTATGATGATACCATACAGTCTAATAGGAAAAAAGCGCAAGATTTGGAAAATGAAAAACATGAAATTGTAGAAAAAATTATAGCGTTAAATGCTAATAAAATCCAGATTAGCGACAGAAAAGTTGTGCCAGTTATATACTTTCCAAATAATTCTTCTGGTATTGCTTTTATATCTTTTTGGTTGCTGAGTTTAATTGTTGGAGTGGTCGGAGGATTGTTAGTGTATAATTTTCATTGGCAAAAATAAAGGGAAGAAGGAAATCCCCTCTTCCCAATCATACAGTTTTTCTTTATGATGTTAGTTGCTAGAAAAACAAT
>OFSD01002559.1_pt1 | contig 11435 bp, 13 predicted proteins | sample 1543191 | NCBI WGS metagenome assembly OFSD01 (sample SAMN04209221, study PRJEB22552) | human gut metagenome | biome: gut; material: feces | host: Homo sapiens | place: USA: Oklahoma
GACCCATGATGCCGAAGGGAGCCAGATTGATGATCCAGCGCACCACCTGCGACACAGCGTCGGCAGTATCGGCAAGGAACTTCTTGGTGGTGTCAGAACCGATGTTCTTCATGGCAAGGCCGAACATGCAGGCCCAGAACAGGATGCCGATGTAGTTGCCGCTCATCAGAGAGCTGACAGGGTTGGCGACGAAGTTGGTGAGCAGGGTGCTCAACACCTCGCCCAGACCCTGCGGCACCACGTCCGACTGAGCAGCGTCTGCCAGAACGACCGACACAGGGAACATGAAGCTGGTGATCGAAGCGATCGCAGCCGCAAGGAAGGTGGTGAGCATGTACAGCCAGATGACCGTACCGAAGCGGCGGTCCAGCTTGGAGCTGCCCTGTGCCAGCGCGCTCGCCACGATGACGAACACCAGCACCGGAGCGATGCCCTTCAGTGCGCCGACGAACAGGCTGCCCATCTCGCCGACCCAGCCTGCACCCGGCACCGCAAGCGCCAGCACCGCGCCGATGACCAGACCGACGACGATGCGAAGGATGAGGCTGACCTCATTGTACTTCTTCGCAATGGCTTTTGCACCATTCATCATATAGAACACTCCTCCGTATTTGTGCGCCCTCGACGCACACTTTTCCTGTCTCTTACTCAAAGACAGTTGTTATTATAGCACACACGGCAGAAAAGTCAAAGGTTTTCAGTGAATTTTTCGGGCTGCTTCGGCAGATTTTTTGTTTTCGGCCTTCCTCCGCGCCGCCTTATATGTGCGTCGTAGAAATACACAATTAAAATATTTCACCGCTCAGGGCAGAAAAATCCCCCGGCAGAGTTCGTCTGCCGGGGGATAGTCATTCTTATTTATTTTTTCTGATTTTTCAGTCGTCCAGATAGGTCACTTTGCCGGGGACGAAACCCTGGATGCCCATGCCGGGCGCATCCGAAACGGTGATATTCTTCTCGTCGAAGACCGCGCCGCCGAGGATGTGGTCCTCGCTGCAGAGCACCGGGCCGTCCAGGTCCACTTTGGTGATGATCTTCTTGGCGCAGGCCAGCTCCACGGCTGCGTTGACCGAGATCTTGGCTTCCAGCATACAGCCGATCATGCACTCCACGCCGTAGACCTCCGCCGCCGAGGCGATGCGGAGGGCGTTGGTGATGCCGCCGCACTTCATCAGCTTGATGTTCACAAAGTCGGCTGCGCCGGTCTGCATGATGCGCAGGGCATCCGCCGGGCTGAACACGCTCTCATCGGCCAGCACCGGAACGCTGGCGTGGCGGGTGACGTACTGCATCCCCTCGAGGTCAGCCGCAGGCACAGGCTGCTCGACGAACTCGATGTCCAGGCCCTTCTCCTGCATCTGGTCGAGGATGCGGACAGCCTGCTTTGCATTCCACGCCTGATTGGCGTCGATGCGGAGCTTGACGTCCTTGCCCACGGCCTCGCGGACGGCGGCCAGACGGGCCACGTCCAGCTCCGGGTCGATGCCCACCTTGACCTTCAGGCAGTCGTAACCGCGCTGGATGGCGGTGCGGGCGTCCCGGGCCATCTCCTCGGGCGGGTTGACGCTGATGGTGATGTCCGTCACGATATTGCTGCGCGCGCCGCCCAGCATCCGGTAGACCGGGGCGCTGTACTTCTGGCCCAGCAGGTCCCACAGGGCCATATCCACAGTAGCCTTGGCGCTGGTGTTGTGGACGAGGGCCTTCTGCACGGCGGCGGTCAGATCCTCGAACTCGTCGAGGTCGCGGCCCAGGATGGCCGGGGCGATGTGGTCGCGGATGGCGCCGATGATGGCACCGGTGGTGTCGCCGGTGATGACGCCGGTGGGAGGTGCCTCACCGTAGCCCACCGCGCCAGTGTCGGTGTGCAGCTCAACGATGACGTCCTCCACGCTGCTCACGGTGCGCAGCGCTGTCTTGAAGGGGACGCGGAGCGGGGTCGAGATACGGCCCAGCTTTACCTGTGTGATCTTCATGCCAGTCCCTCCTTATTCTTCCTGCATGTGTACGGTGGCCGACAGCTTCTGGTAGGCGACGCGGGGCGTGCCGTCTTCCACATGGATGATGCCGCAGCGGGCAAAACCGTTCTTCTCGAGAAGATGCTGCATGATCTTGTTGTCGGCGTGGGTGTCGGCCCGCAGGCTCTCGCAGTGCTCCAGACACCAGGTGATCACAGCGGCGGCAACGCCGGGGTGCCTGCCCGCCGAAGCCAGCCGGTGGATGGTGCCGTAGGGCAGGGTATCGTTCAGCCACTTGCCATCCTCGATCCGGGCATAGGTGGGGTCCGGGCCAAGGATAAAGGCAAACACGCCCTCCAGCTCGCCGTTGACAAGGTAGAGGAACAACCGGTTGGAATCAATGTCCTCTTCCAGCAGCTCCTGCGGCGGGAAATGGTCTCCCCACTGGGTGGGGTTGCCGGAATCCGCCATCGCCTGCCGGGCGCGGGCATAAATTTTCAGGATCGCATCCAGATCTGCACGCCTTGCTCCACGAAACATCTTCATCCAACCTCTCTTCCGGCAGGCCGCTGCCCGCCCTGATCGTTCTGCCTTAATATAACACAAAACGGCCCTCTCCGTCAAAGCCTGCTGTAAAGGCGGAGAGGGTCGTTCACTGATGCACTTATGTGCGCTGGCTGCGTGCCCGGCGGTACTCCCGGGGGCTCTGGCCATACCGCTCATGGAACAGGCGGTAGAAGTAGCTGGTGTTCTCGTAGCCCACCTGGGTGATGATCTGCTGGATGTTCAGGTCGCTGCGGCGCAGCAGGCGGGCGGCGGTCTCCATCCGGTGCTTCTGCAGCAGCTCCTTATAGGTCTTTCCGGTCTGGGCCCGGACGCACTCGCTGACATACGCCAGCGAAACGCCGTAGCTGCGGGCCACATTGGAAAGGCTTGCTTCGCGGTAATTCTGGGTGATCTCCTGCAATGCCGCCTGGACCAGCGCTTCGCGGCTGACCGCCTCGCCGCGCGTTTCCAGCGGGAAATTCTTGGTCTGTACCATAGCGTAAAACCCTCCGTTGCGGCAGCGGCGGGCGGGGACAGGGGGATGCCGGACACCCGCCGCAGCCAGTTCATCAGGCTTTCTGGGGAAGCCTTTCTGCCTATAATACGGGCGGGTCACAGAAATAATTGCAAATGGCTCAAATTTTTACAGAAACAAAAGATCAGAACATATTTTCGTTATGATAACGCCCGCTGCGGACGAACTCCACCCACTCGGCCAGGTTCACGGCGTGGTCGCCGATGCGCTCCAGGTACTTGATGACCATGAGCAGATCCAGTGCGGCATCCACCTTGCCGGGGTCGGCGGCGATCTCCTGCGCCAGCGTATGCTTGATGGCGTTGAAATCGTAGTCCACCTCATCGTCGGCGGCAATGACCCTGAGGGCGGCCTGCTCGTCCTCAGAGGTCAGGGCATTCAGGGCATCCAGGATCATCTTGTGCGCCTTCTGGCCCATCTTGATGGCCTGGCTCACAGCAGGGTCGCCCTCCTTGCGGACAGTGACCAGATGGGGGATGATCTCCGCGATATCGGAGGCATGGTCGCCGATGCGCTCCACATCCGTGACCACCTTCATGGTGGTGGAGATGCGGCGCAGGTCGCCTGCCACCGGCTGCTGGCGGAGCAGCAGGGTCATGCAGCGGTGCTCAATGTCCCGCTCCATGTTGTTGATGCGGCCATCGCCCTGCGCCACGGCGGCGGCAGCCTCGGCATCGGCGGTGCAGAGGGCTTCCATTGCAGCCTCCACGGCATCGGCAGCGCTCTGACCCATCTCGGTCAGGGCCGTTTTCAGGGCGGCAAGGTCGTTTTCGTATTGTGTGCGGTTGCTCATTGCGTTTTTCTCCTTAGCCGAACCGGCCCGAAATGTAATCCTCGGTGCGCTTATCCTGCGGGGTGCTGAAGATCTGCGCCGTGGGGCCGGCTTCCACCAGCTCGCCCAGCAGGAAGAAGGCGGTGCGGTCGCTGATACGGGCCGCCTGCTGCATGTTATGGGTCACGATGACCACAGTGTAGTTCTTTTTCAGCTCGCTCATCAGCTCTTCCACCTTCATGGTGGAGCCGGGGTCCAGGGCGCTGGTGGGTTCATCCATCAGCAGGACTTCGGGCTTGACAGCCAGAGCGCGGGCAATGCACAGGCGCTGCTGCTGGCCGCCGGAAAGGCCCAGAGCGCTCTTTTTCAGGCGGTCCTTGACCTCGTTCCAGAGGGCGGCACCCTTCAGGGAGCTTTCCACCAGCTCGTCCAGCTCTGCCTTATTGTGCACACCGTGCAGCCTGGGGCCGTAGGTGATGTTATCGTAGATGCTCATGGGGAAGGGGTTGGCCTTCTGGAACACCATGCCCACCCGGCGGCGCAGCTCGGTGGGCTGCATCTCGCGGGCAAAGATGTCCTGCCCTTTCAGGCGGACATCACCCTCGATGCGGATCCCGGGCACAAGGTCGTTCATCCGGTTCAGGGTCTTCAGGAAGGTGGACTTGCCGCAGCCGGAGGGGCCGATGAGGGCCGTGATCTCCCGCTCGCCCACGTCCAGCGAAATATTTTTCAGGGCCTTGAAATCCCCATACCAGAGGTTGAGGTTTTTGGCCAAGATGACAGGGGTTGTATCAGGCATAGTAATCCCTCGATGATTGCTTCTGTTATTGCTTCTGTTTCAGTTTCGTTTTGGCAAGCCGGGCTGCCAGATTGATGGCCAGCACCAGCACCAGCAGCACCGCGCCGATGGCCCAGGCCGAATCAAAGTCGCCATCCTCAAAAGCCCGCAGGTAGAGCAGGACCGAGAGGGTCGCGCCGTTGGAGGTGTAGGCCTTGACGACGTTCTGGGCAATGACCTCCGCCGCGCCTGCCGTAAACAGCAGGGCGGCACTCTCGCCCACGATGCGGCCCACCGCCAGGATGCAGCCTGTGACGATGCCGTCCACGCTGCAGGGGAGCACGATGGTGCGGATGATGTGCCATTTGCCCGCGCCCAGACCCAGCGCACCCTCACGGTAGCCCTGGGGCACCGTTTTCAGGGATTCCTGGGTGGTGCGGATGATGGTGGGCAGGTTCATGATCACCAGCGTCAGGCTGCCGGAGAGCAGGCAGGTCTGGAAGCCCAGTGTCTGGGCGAACACCAGCATACCCACCAGACCGTAAATGATACTGGGGATGCCCGCCAGCGTCTCGTTGGTGAACTCGATCACCGAGATGACCTTGCGGTTCTGGGCGTACTCGGTCAGGTAAACGGCCGCGCCCACACCCAGCGGCAGTACGATCAAAAGCGTCAGCAGGATGACATACAGCGTGTTGAGGATCGCAGGCAGGATGCCGTCCGTGCCCTTCAGCACACTGGCGGTGGTGGTCAGGAATTTCCAGCTGATGTGCGGGATGCCGCGCACCAGCACCATGCCCAGAATGCCCGCCACCAGTACGATGACCAGCATAGCCGAGGCCCAGACCAGAGCGTTCATCACGCGGTTCCAGGTGCGGCGGGAGGCAGAAGCACTGTTATTCATCGCGCTTTCCTCCCTTCAGCACCACATTGAGCAGGATATTGATGCCCATGATAAAGACGAACAGCACCAGCGCAATGCTGAACAGCGCCTGTTTCTGCAGGCCGCTGGCGTAGCTCATCTCCTTGGCAATGGCGGTGGTCAGGAAGGTGACGCTGCGGAACAGACTGTCCGGCATGTTGGGGCTGTTGCCAGCCACCATCATCACGGCCATGGCCTCGCCGATGGCACGGCCGATGCCCAGCACGATACCGGCGGCAATGCCGCTCCTGGCAGCGGGGACGCTGACCTTGAACCAGGTCTCGACATCCGTTGCGCCCAGAGCCAGGCTGCCCTGCTCATACTCCGGCGGCACAGCGTTGAGCGCTGTGACCGACACCGACACGATGCTGGGCAGGATCATCACCGCCAGCACCACGATGGCGCTCAGCAGGCAGGCACCGGAGGCCTTGCCAAAGGTCTTGGCCACGGCGGGCACCAGCACCTGCATACCCAGCAGGCCGAACACCACGCTGGGGATGCCGCTCAGCAGCTCCACCGCCGTGACGACCACATTGCGCACGCCGGGAGCTGCCGCTTTCGAGAGGAACACTGCTGTCAGCAGGCCCACCGGCACGCCGATGAGGGACGCGCCCAGAGTGCCGTAAATGCTCGAAAGCACGAAGGGCAGGATGCCGTACTTCGGCTCGGACGCCGTGGAAGCCCACTCAGTGCCGAAGAGGAATTTCAGCGGGCCGATCTTTCCGATGGCGGGCAGGCCCGACAGGAACATATAGATGGTAATGACAGCCACGCAGCCCACGGCGAGGATGCCGCAGAGGAAGAAGATGGCGTTCATGACAGCTTCCAGCCATTGGGCCGGGGTGCGGGGCAGCTCGAATTTTTTCATAAAAACACCTGAGGGATCCCCTCACAAAGTTACTCGTTCACCGGCACAGCGCCTGCGGTGCGGATGAGGTCGGCTGCATCGGTGCTGGTGGCGAAGTCGAAGAACGCCTGAGCCTGAGCGGAGAGGGTGACGGAGTCGTTGGTGACGAACACGAAGGGACGCTGCACCTCATAGCTGCCGTCCTTGACGGTCTCCTCGCTGCACTCCACGCCGCCGACGGTCACAGCCTTGACGGTGTCGCCGATGGCAGACAGAGAAGCGTAGCCAATGGCCAGAGGATTGGCCTCCACAGCGCTGATGACAGCGCCGGTAGCCGTCAGCTCCTGCGCGTACTTGCAGGAATCCTTGACGTCCACGATGCTCTCGAAGCCATCGCGGGTGCCGGAGCCAGCCTCGCGGCCCACCAGAACGATCTCGCCGTCGTCGCCGCCGACCTCGGACCAGTTGGTGATCTCGCCGGTGAACATCTGCTTGAGCTGGTCAACGGTCAGGTCCTCGACCTTGCTGTCCTTGTTGACGATGATGGCGATGCCGTCCAGAGCCACGGTGGTGCCGGTGACGCCGGTCTCGTCAGCCTTCAGGGCGCGGGAAGAAAGGCCGATGTCCAGAGTCTTATCGGCAGCGCCGGTGATGCCTGCGCCGGAACCGGTGGGGTCATAGCTGATGGTGACATCCGGCTCGAGCTCAGCGAAGCCCTCGGTCAGGGCGGCGATGACGTTCTTCATAGAGGTGGAACCGCCGGTGGCGACATTGCCGGACAGCGCAGCCGTAGAAGAAGCGGAAGCTGCGGTGCTGGATGCGGCGGCAGAAGAGGCAGCAGTGGAAGAAGCTGCACCGCCGCAGGCGGTCAGGGCAGCAGCAGCGGCAGCAGCGCCGCAGATGGACAGGAACGAACGACGAGTGATCTTTTTCATAATAAATATCTCCTTCGGATGGGCCGACCCTACGTTCTGGCCGGAATGTGTTTTCCTTTTTCTTGTTCCCTGTTGTCTCTCTCGGAACGTCTTTATTGTAGCGCGCCGCCCATCCTGCTGCGACCATACCGGCGCAAAATGCAGGTAAAGCTTTGTGCTGTTGTTTTGTCCCACTGTCATCCTCTGGTAAAGTCCGTGTGGAAAACATAGCAGTTGATTTTACATTTCCGGTCAAACTGTCAAAAATAGCCGCTGACCTTTGTGCATCCCGCCCGGCGGAGGGGACAAAAAGCCCGGACGCTTCTTGTCGAAACGTCCGGGCCTTTATCATCTAATCCTTAAAATTTCTCTTCTTCGCCGTCCGGGCGGTAGAGCTGGACATATTTCCGCCATTTGTCCTCGCCCATGACCCGGCTGTAGCAGTCGGCCAGCGCCTTGTTGGCCTCCCCGGCCTCCATCGCGCTGTCCTCGGCAGGCAGCACCAGCACCCGGAACCATGCATCGAAGAGATGCTCGGTCCAGCCGGTGTCAGCTGCGCCGCAGCGGGCATAGAAGCCCAGACGGCGGACGGCCATCGCCCTGTCGTCCGCCTTTTCGGGGCACTCGGCCTCGATGAGGATGGCTTTTGCACCCTCCTCGTGGGCGGGCAGAGCGGCCAGCAGCTTTGCGCCCACCCCCGAGCTGCGGTAGGCGGGCAGGACGGAGAAATAGTCCAGCTGGCTCACTTCGCAGCCCGCGGGCCGCACCATCAGCAGGTAGGACACCAGCGTGTCCTCCGCGAATACGCCCCATGTGTGGGCCATGCCGGCAGCCTCGCTGTTCAATATCATGCTCAGCGGCTTCAGCTCGCTGGGCGGGAAGTCGCGGCGCATCTCGTCCAGATACACCCGCGTCAGCTCGTCGGCGGTGAGTTTCTTCCACGTAAAGGTCTGGGGCTTCATATCAAAATTCCTTTCCGATAAAAATACCGCCGGGCCGGGCGCAGCGGCCCGTTCCCGGCGGTGTTCGAGAAGCTGTTTTCGTGAGAAAACGGCTTCTTCGTTACAGCTGCTTGCGCAGGGCATCGTACACGGCCTGCACATCGCCCTTGATGACCACCTGGCAGGCGTTCTTGGCCGGGCGGATGACGCCCTCTGCGCCTGCGGCCTTGGCAGCGGCCTCGTCCACGGAGGCGTAGCTGTGTACCTCAAAGCGGAGGCGGGTGGCGCAGTAGTCCACCTTGACGATATTGTCCTTGCCGCCGAGGGCTTTCAGGATGCCGGAGGCCAGTGCCTCGCTCTCGGCAGAGCTCATGCTGGGCGTCTCGGCCCCGCCGTTCTTATGGTTGTGATAATACTTGCGTCCAAAGTAGAAGCAGGCCATGGCCACCATGGCAAGAACGATTTTGAACGGCAGCGTGATCGGAAGGAATGTGACGATGAGCGCGATGACGATAGCAGCGATCCAGCTATAAATATCCATTCCCAAAAACATACGATAATTCCTCCTTTGGGGAACGATGCGGCGGGCGCTTCCGGCAGGAAGCCGCCCGGACCCAGTCCGGGTACAACACCATATTAACATACTGCCGGGAAAAAAGAAAGCCTTTTCGGGCATCTTTCGGCCCGAGAGCTTGCATCCCGGGCCGGAATCGGGTACTATAAAGACAGTATATCCCCAATACACGGAAGGAGCATCCTTATGGAATGGACTGATATTCGCCTGACCGTATCCAAAGCCGACGCCGAGGCCGCTGAGGCCGTGGCCACCATGATCGCGGAGGGCGGCATTTATATCGAAGACTACAGCGACATCGAGGAACAGGTGGAGCAGATCGCCCACGTGGACCTCATCGAGCAGGAGCTGCTGGACAAGCCCCGGGACACCGTCATCATCCACATGTACCTCGAGCCGGGCGCTTCGCCGGTGGAGACGCTGGCCCTCATCGCGGCCCGGATGGAGGCCGCAGGCATCCCCTACACCTCCGAGACCGAGGGCGTGGAGCAGGAGGACTGGCAGAACGGCTGGCGCAAGTATTACCACCCGATGGACGTGGGCCAGCGCCTCGCCATCGTACCGTCTTGGCAGGACTACGACACCGACCGCGTCAAGCTCATCCTCGACCCGGGCCTTGCTTTCGGCACCGGCGGCCATGAGACCACCAACCTCTGCCTCGAAGTGCTGGACGAGCGGGTCAAGGGCGGCGAGCGGGTGCTGGACATCGGCACCGGCAGCGGCATCCTCGCCATCGCAGCCCTCAAGCTGGGCGCAGCCGTGGCTGAGGGCGTGGACATCGACCCCGTGGCCGTCCGCACCGCCGGCGAGAACGCCGCCCTCAACGGCGTGGCCGACAAGCTGACCGTCCTCGTGGGCGATCTGTCCGACAAAGCCAGCGGCAAGTACGACATCATCACAGCCAACATCGTGGCCAACGCCATCATGTCGCTGGCCCCCGCCGTCCCCGGCCTGATGGCCGACGACGCCGTCTTCATCGCCAGCGGCATCATCGACAGCCGGAAGGATGAGGTCATCGCCGCGCTGGAAGCTGCCGGCCTCGCCGTGCTGGAAGTGAAGGAGAAGCGCGGCTGGGAGTGCATCGTCTGCAAGAAGGCGTAAATTTTTTAACAGGCTTGCCCTCTCCGTCATTGCTTACGCAATGCCACCTCTCCCAAAGGGAGAGGCTCAAAGCCTCACCGCCGCGTCTTTGGCTCTCCCTCTGGGAGAGCTGTCACCGAAGGTGACTGAGAGGGCAGGGACGCTCAGGAGGAACTATGCCGCACCGCTATTTTACCACCGAGATCTCCGACGGCACTGCCGTGCTGCGGGGGGCTGACGCCCACCATCTCTCCCGCGTCATGCGGGGGAAGCCGGGAGACACCGTCATCCTCTGCGACGGCAACGCCGTGGAATACACCGCCACCATCACCGGCTTCGGCGACGAGACGGTGGAGTTTTCCGTCGAGCCGGGCTATCCCAGCGCCGCCGAACCCACTGTGGACGTCACCCTGCTGGTGGGCTACCCCAAGCAGGACAAGCTGGAGCAGGTCATCCGCCACGGCGTCGAGCTGGGCTGTGACCACTTCATCCCCTTCTTCAGCCGGTACTGCGTGGCCGCCCCCAAGAAGGAGGAGCAGAAAAACGAGCGCTACAACCGCATCGCCTTCGAGGCCGCCAAACAGTGCGGACGGGGGGTGCTGCCGGATGTAGCCCTGCCGCTGCCCAACTTCGGCGCAGTCTGCCGCAGCCTCGGACAGTACGACCTCGTGCTCTTCTGCTACGAATGCGGCGGCGCACCCCTTCGCCAGCTGCTGGCCGAGGCAAAGCCCGCCGACGGCCAAAAGCTGAAGCTCGCCGTCATCACCGGCGCAGAGGGCGGCTTCGCTGCCGAGGAAGCCGAGATGGCCGCGCAGGCCGGGGCAAAGACCGTAGGCCTCGGCCCCCGCATCCTCCGCTGCGAGACGGCCCCTCTGGCCGTCGTCTCCGCCGTCATGACCCTGACGGGAAATCTCGAATGATATGCAGCAAAAAGGGCGTCCCGCCGCGGCGGGACGCCCTTTTTCTTTATCTTGTTTCTGCATCCCGCAGGGCCTTTTTGATGGCCAGAAGGTTCTGGGGACTCATGGAGAAGCTGCGCAGGCCGAGGCGGAGATACTGGGTGGCGTTGACGGCGTTGCCGACGGCAAGGCCGCAGATCGTCACAGGGATGTCGGCCTTTTTCGCGGCGTCCACCACCATGGCGATGAGCTTTTTCATGGCCGGGCTGGCGGGGCGGTAGTAGTGCTCGGCAATGGCCAGCTCCCGGCTCACGGCGTGGGTGTACTGGGTCAGGTCGTTGGTGCCGATGACAAAAAAGCGGCAGCCGTGGGCCGTAAAATCCTCTGCCGTCAGACAGGCGGCAGGGATGCTGAGCATGACGCCGAAGGGCACATCCGGCTCGAACTCCTCCCCCCGCTCCGCGAGCTTGCGGCGGCAGTGGTCTACCACCTGCATGGCGGAATCCCAGTCCTCGATGTCCGTCACCATGGGGAACATGACCCGCAGGGGGCCTTTGGCGGCAGCCCGCATGAGGGCACAGATCTGGACTGCCATCTGGGGCAGGTTGCGCAGACTGCTGCGGATGCCCCGCAGGCCCAGCTTGGAGGACTGGACGCCCTGATAGGCGT
>OFSD01002568.1_pt1 | contig 11411 bp, 10 predicted proteins | sample 1543191 | NCBI WGS metagenome assembly OFSD01 (sample SAMN04209221, study PRJEB22552) | human gut metagenome | biome: gut; material: feces | host: Homo sapiens | place: USA: Oklahoma
TCAAGTGGAATCGGCGCCAAAACAAAGGAATTACTGGAAGCTGATGGCAATCGCGTCATCAACATTGATCTGAAAGGTGGCGATATCTGTGTCAACCTGGCATCAGAAGCAGGCAGGCAAAAGGCAATTGATGAATTGCACAGGCTCTGCCCCGATGGACTGGACGGTATGATCTGCAATGCCGGTGTATCCGGTGCCAAGCAATACCTATATGGGCATCCATGTGACACCTACCGTGGATGGCAATGTCACCGTCGGCCCGGATGCGGAAAACGTAACAGATTTTTCTTATTATGGTGTCCCACAGAAAAATATGGAGGAGCTCGCAAAGAGTGCATCGAATTTATGGCCGCATATCAATAAGGCAGATCAGATTCGTAATTTCTCAGGAATTTTGCCGAAGTGGGTAGATGAAAATGGTGTCATCCAGGATTTCAAGATAGAGATAAAAGAAGACATTGCACCGCATGCAGTGAATCTGGTCGGAATCGAATCACCGGGGCTTACAGCGGCAGTTCCGATTGCACAGTATGTGGTGGAACTTATGAAAGAACATGAAAGGCTGGTGAAAAACGATCAGTTTATTCCGGAACACAAGTCGATCCGAAGATTTGCAACGGCATCGTTTGAAGAAAAAAATGCACTGATCCGGGAAAATAAGGAGTACGGCGAGATTATTTGCAGCTGTGAACAGGTGACAAAAGCTGAGATACGTGCCGCAATCAGAAATCCATTAGGGGTTGCGACAATGACAGGCGTGAAATACCGTACACGTGCAATGATGGGAACCTGTCAGGGTGGCTTCTGTCAGATGAAAATTGAGCAGCTGATCGAGGAAGAGTTGGGAATACCTGCAAAAGATGTGAGATATAGCAGACCGGATTCGTGGGTATTGACTGGTAATATGCGGGAGGAAAAGTAAGATGGAATACAGGGATGTCGTAATTATTGGTGGTGGACCGGCAGGTCTTGCAGCAGCGTTAGAGCTTTATAAGAATGGAATTAAAAATATTTTAATCATCGAGAGGGAAAATTGTCTCGGCGGAATTTTAAGACAGTGCATTCATGATGGATTTGGACTTGGAAGATTTGGCGAAAGCCTTTCAGGACCGGAATATGCAGAGCGTTTTATTTCCGAGGTTGAGAAGAATAAAATCCCATACATGATCAATGCGGCAGTGACGGAGATCACAAAGGAGAAAAAGATAACCGTTGTGGCACAGGATGGAATGCATGAGATCGAGGCAAAAGCTGTCATACTTGCAATGGGCTGCAGAGAGCGAAGCCGTGGGGCACTGGGAATTCCGGGAGAGCGGCCGGCGGGAGTATTTACAGCAGGAACGGCGCAGGCGTACATGAATTTATACAACAGAATGCCGGCAAAGGAAGTGGTGATCCTCGGCTCAGGAGATATTGGAATGATCATGGCGCGCCGGCTTACCCTCGAGGGAGCACACGTTCAGGCGGTATTTGAGATTATGTCACATCCAAGCGGATTGCCGAGAAATATCATCCAGTGTTTAGATGATTATAATATACCACTTTATTTAAGCCATACAGTGACGGAGATACATGGCGATGCAAGGCTTACCGGAGTGACGGTGTCAGAGGTAGACGAACATTTACAGCCGATTCCGGGTACAGAAAAAAGATATGATTGTGATACATTAATTTTATCGGTCGGTCTTCTGCCGGATAATAAGCTGACGAAGGATGTGGGAATCGGAATTGATCCTCATACAAAAGGAGCCGTTGTAGATGAGTTTATGCAGACAGAAATACCGGGTATTTTTTCAGCAGGAAATGTGCTGCATGTGCATGATCTTGTGGATTTTGTTTCCATGGAAGCAGAACATCTGGCAAAGTGTGCGGCGGAGTATGTCGAAGGCAGAACTTTACCGGCATGCAATATCAATGTAAAAGCAGGAGATGGAGTAGGGCATACCATACCACAGAAAATAAGTGGAAAAAATGATTTCCAGCTGTCAATGCGTGTAAATCATCATTATGGTGCGTGCAGGATCGTAGTAAAACAGGACGGCAGGGAAGTAGCCGTAAAGAAAATGAAAAAAGCAATCCCGGCAGAAATGATCCAGTTTAAGGTCAAGGCGGATAACATAAATGGAACGGGTGATCTGGAGGTGATGGTAGAATGTTAAAAAAATATACATGCATTATTTGTCCAAATGGCTGTGAAATAGAAGCAGAGGTTTTAGACGGAGAAATTAAATCCGTAAGTGGATTTACCTGCAAACGTGGTGAGGAATATGTCCGTCAGGAAATCCTCGCGCCAAAGCGTACTATTGCAAGCTCTGTGGCAGTAAAAAATGGTGAGCTGCCGGTAACAAGCGTGCGGATCACAAAGGCAGTCCCGAAAGAACTGATCCCGGAGGTGATGAAAGAAATAAAGAAACAGGCCGTGACAGCGCCGGTGGAAGCCGGAACAGTTTTAATCTCCAATATATGTGGAACAGACAGTGATGTAATTTGTACTAAGACGGTCAGAGAGAAAAGATAACAGGAATGTGGTTGTTATATCAGACAGGTATAACAGCCACATTTTTTATTTTACAAATAAATAAATAAATTATATAATAAAACCACTTGTTTGTGACAAAAAAGTCAGGAAGGTTAGAAAAATGAGAATAGGCAGCAGGGATTTTGCAACAACAGGACATACTTACATTATGGGAATTTTAAATGTGACACCGGACTCTTTTTCCGATGGTGGAAAGTTCAATCAGATCGATGCGGCATTAAAGCATGCGGAAGAGATGATAAGAGACGGTGCAGATGTGATCGATATCGGTGGGGAATCCACAAGACCGGGATATACAAAGATTTCCGATGAGGAGGAGACAGACAGGGTGGTTCCAGTCATTGAGGCGGTAAAAAAAGAGTTTGGGATTCCAATCTCTGTGGATACCTATAAAAGCGGCGTTGCAGAGGCGGCAGCACAGGCAGGAGCCGATCTGATCAACGATATCTGGGGACTGAAATATGATCCGCACATGGCAGAAGTCATTGCAAAATCCGGGCTGGCATGTTGTCTCATGCATAACCGGGACAATACTGAGTACCGGAATTTTATGGAGGACGTGAAACAGGATCTGAGGGAGACGATTGCACTTGCCAAAGCGGCTGGAATTGAGGACGATAAGATCATCTTAGACCCGGGTGTTGGGTTTGCAAAAAGTTATGAGAATAATCTGGAAGTGATCCGCCGCCTGAAAGAGTTCAATGAATTAAAATATCCGGTGCTGCTGGGCACCTCAAGGAAGTCTGTGATCGGATTGACACTCGACCTTCCGGCAGCAGAGCGTGTGGAGGGAACGATCGTCACAACGGTCATGGCGGTGGAAGCAGGCTGTATGTTTGTCCGTGTGCATGATGTAAAAGAAAATCACCGGGCAATCCAGATGGCAGAGGCGATCCTGGACAGAAAATAAGCAATTGCCAAACACCTGTTTTTTCAGGAGTTTTGCAGGCTTTAGATAACAGGAAGATAGAAGTGCTGAAAGGAAGTACCGGGATGACAGGAGATTTTATTAAAATAACGAATTTAAAAGTATTTGCACATCATGGGGTTTTTCCGGAGGAAACAAGGGATGGACAGGACTTTTATGTGAATGCAAAACTTTTTTTGGACTGCAGAAAAGCGGGAAAGACAGACAATCTGTCGGATTCTTTGAATTATGGCGAAGTCAGCCATTTTATCACAGATTTTCTACAGGATCATACATACAAATTAATTGAGAGCGTCGCAGAGCAGTTAGCGGAAGCGATGCTTCTTTCTATGCCTGTGTTAAAAGGAGTAGAGATTGAGTTATGTAAACCACATGCTCCGATCGGGCTTCCATTTGAAAATGTGTCAGTGACGATGAAACGGCAGTGGCATGAGGTGTATCTTGCAGTCGGTTCCAATCTTGGGGACAAGAATGCCTATATTGGGAATGGAATCAACGAACTGCGCCGGATCAAAGAGATCAAAGAGGTAAGAGTGTCAGAACTTCTGGTGACAAAGCCTTACGGCGGAGTGGAGCAGGACGATTTTGTTAACGGGGCGATCGCATTAAAGACGCTGTTATCACCACAGGAGCTGTTGGAGAAACTGCACGAGATCGAGCAGCACGCTAACAGGGAGCGTATCATTCACTGGGGACCGAGAACTTTGGATCTGGACATTATTTTTTATGATAAGCTTGTCTATGAGGATGAGGATCTTATCATACCGCATATTGATATGCAGAATCGTGACTTTGTGTTAAAACCGCTGGCAGAGCTTTGCCCGAATTACCGTCACCCGGTTTTTGGAAAAACAGTGTCACAGTTACTTGGAGAGCTGAAAGAGAGGTAGTATGATAAAAGCAGTTTTATTTGATTTGGATGGTACGATCATTAACTCAGAAGAGGGAATTACAAAATGTGTACAGTATGCATTAAGCTGTTTTGGAATTGAGGAGCCGGACCGGAAAAAGCTGTTGTATTTTATCGGACCGCCGCTTGATCCTGTTTTCCGTGAAAAATACGGCTTTGATGCGGACAAGGCATGGCAGGCGGTATTAAAATACCGGGAGAGGTTTGATAAGACCGGAATTTTCGAGTGTGAATTATATGAGGGTGTCGCAGATACGATCCGCAAGTTAAAAGAAGCAGGCTGCGTCATCGCACTTGCTTCCTCCAAGCCGGAGACAGCGTGCAGACGTATTCTGGAACATTTTTCCCTGACACCGTATTTTGATGAGATCGTCGGTTCCACTTTAGATGGAAGCATCAGCACCAAACAGCAGGTACTAGAGGAGCTTGGCAGACGGATGGAGCATATGCAGATCACAAAAGACCAGATGTGCCTGATCGGAGACACTGAGTATGACGTGATTGGAGCGGATCAGTTTGGAATCCGCTGTATCGGCGTATCCTATGGATTTGGAAAAAGAGAACTGTTAGAGCGTGCAGGGGCATACTGTGTCTGCGACAACATGGCAGAGGTTGTGGAAGCACTGCAGCAGATGCGATAGAGAGGAAGATATCATGAAAACGACAGGCGGTTTTAAACTCTGGCAGATCATTTATCCGATTGGTATTTATTATGTTGTGTCGAGCCTTATGTACTTCGTACTGGGACTTTTTCTGGGGGATGGGCAACAGACCTATATGCTGCGTCAGCTGATCTGCTCGGCGGCAACGGTCCCGGCGACGATGAGTTTTTATAAGCAGGATAAAATTGCAGAGCAGGTTGTCTATGGAACTGAAAAAGAAAAATTGGATACAAAATGGCTCACAGACGCAGTTTTGGCTGTTGTGGGTGCAGCGACACTTGGCATTGCCGTGAATAACATCATTGCAATGACGCCGTTAGTGCAGATGTCGGAGGGGTTTCAGGAGGCAAACCAGTCCTTTTTTGCGGGAACGGTTGTGTTTGAACTGCTCGGTTCCTGCCTTGTGATTCCAATCGCAGAAGAATTGCTGTTCCGCGGTGTGGTGTACAAGCGTCTGAAGCTTTATTTTGGCGTGACACCGGCATTGATCGGTTCAGCACTTATCTTTGGTATCATGCATGTCAATCTGGTGCAGTTTTTGTATGCGGCGGTGATCGGATTGCTTCTTGCGTTTGTGTTGGAAAAAACAGGGAAGCTTTCCATGGCAGTTTTTGGGCATATTGCGGCAAATCTTGTGGCGGTGCTGCGGACGGAGACAGGATGGCTGGAGTTCAGTTTTTATCCGACGGTAAACGGCATTTTGTTTACGGTTGTGATGGCAGTGGCAGGAATAGCCGTTGTCAGCCTTTTTTACCGGAGAAAATAATTCGTTACATAAAAACGACATTTCATTACATATTCCATAAGAAAAGCTTATGAGCTGGTCGATATAAGATAAAGTACAGAGTATGGAGTGAAGAAAATGCCGAAAATTGCGATATGTGATGATGAACAGCCTATAAGAGAGTATTTAAAAAGTCTGACCGAAAAATGTATCCCGGATTCACAGGTTCGCCTGTTTGGCAGCGGAGAGGCACTGTTACGAGATCAGACATCCTTTGATGTGATCCTGCTGGATGTTTCCCTGCGTGGAGAAGATGGAAATCAGACGTTAAACGGCATGGAGACAGCCCGGAAAATCCGGGAGACATCCAATGCGATGATCATTTTTGTGACAGCGTTCAAAGAATATGTGTTTGAAGGTTATGATGTCGGGGCGTTTCACTATCTGTTAAAGCCGGTGGACGAGCACAAGTTTGCGGAAGTGATGCAGCGCGCCATGTGGCAGCTTGAGCGGGAAAAAGAGGAAATGTCCCTGTTGATAAAAGCAGATGGCAGTTATATGGAAGTTCTGGCAAAAAATATTTTGTATGCGGAGAACGAGGCGCGCAAGATTGTGCTGCACACGAAAAATATGCCGGAGAGCAGTTATACTTTTTATGAGAAAATGGAAGTGTTGGAGAAGCGGCTGGGAGAGGGTTTTTTCCGTTCGCACCGGGGATTTCTGGTAAATCTGCGGGAAGTGTACAAGTATGATGCGACCACGATACAGATGAAAAATGGTGACAAAGTTTATCTGGCAAAACAAAAGTATAACGATTTTGTCACGGCTTATATGAAATATCTGAGAAGCGCAGGATGAAAAGGACTGCAAAATAGCGGAAAAAAGCAAAAATCAGCGGAACATAGATCTGCTGATTTTTCATTACATAAAAGAGCCTGTTCGTTACAATTCGCTAAAATCAGAAAATGCCCGACCGATATACGGAGTAAAGAAAGGCAAAATGCATCGTTATGGTGCAGTTTTGGAAAGACATACAGGGAGGCAATAATATGCGAATTACAACACAAATGCTTGCACACTCAGCCGCAAAAAGCGGAATTCCATTTCAGCAGACAACACTGTTAGATATCCTGAACAAAAAGTCATCTTTTTCCGGTCTGCTGAACGGAGTGAATGCCAGTGCGGATGCAACGGCGATCGCAAAGAAAAAGAATTATTCGAAGCTGGAAGATATTTCGGGGAACCTGAACGGATATGCTTCTAGTCTTGTGGCAACAGATAAGAACTCCATTTATGACAGGGCAAAGGAAAGCGGCAGTACAAAGGATATTGTTTCCTCGGCAAAAAAAATGGTCGAGAGCTACAACGCAACGTTAAAACAGCTCAGGGAAACCGGGGATACTTTAAATGAGTTTTACAGACAGCAGTTAAAGGATATTCCTGCCGGGGACAAAGAGGCATTGAAGAGCATTGGTATCACACAGGCAAAAGACGGCAGTCTTTCCATTGACGAGAAAGTGTTACAGAGTGCAGATGCAGACACGTTAAAGAAAGTGTTGGATGGAGATACCGGGCTTGCTTCCAAGATCAGTTTTGTGAGCGGAAGAATCAGCCAGAACGCAGCGTCCAATGTTGTGAGCACATCGAGCCAGTATACATCGAACGGCTCTTCATTGCTGAGTGCACTTGAGACGAGTAAATACGATTTCTGGGGATAAAAAAGAAAATTGACAAATTTGCAGAGGAGATAAGACAGGAGAACTATTATGAGTGTTACGATCAACTTTTCCAAAAACACGTCCGCACCCTGGCAGTCAAATGCAAACATGTTAAAAAGCACGAGGGAAAAAATACAGAGACAGGAAGAGCGGGACGGAAAAATTGCTTTTTTTGAGACACAGAAGCAGAATCTCAAAAATCAGAAAGCGGATACAATCGAAGAAATTGCAAAAAAGCTGGAGAAGTTTCATACTTACGAGGATGAGATTGCGGCAGCAAAACAGGAGTACAACAGCTCACAGATGTTCCACATCTTAGATGAGGCAGAAGAGCGCGGAGAGCAGATGGCGAAAGCGGCTGAGAAATATAAGCCAAAGACCGAGGAAGAGCAGAAAAAGGAGGCTCAAGGCGAGGCAGCAGGAACAGACGGCAAAACCGATGATAAGGGTGTTTTATCCGAAATTATGGATGATATGTCGGAATCAATCGATGCGCAGGAAGGAAATCTGGAAACTACCGGACAGCTTTCAGAAGCAGAGTTACAGCAGAAATTGTCCGACGAGGAATTGCAGAAAAAACAACAGAGATATCAGCCGTTTGACGTGCGGGCATAATAAAAGCCGATATTTCACTGATGCCTGTCTTGGTTAGTGATCAGATAATCTACCATGTATCACAACTTTTTATTACAGAAAACAGAATATTAAAATCTGCCGTAACAAATAGTAATATTCTATACTCCGACAATTCAAACACAATTCCAGAAAAACACCTGAAGTGATATTTTATCACTTGAAAATCAAAAATTTTTTTATTATAAAACAAGGAAAGAATTGTTTGTATCCATATATTACAGTAAGAATATAATTATAATAGTATAAACAATACTGCTATAAATAATAAATATTCAAATTATCAGACAATATTGCAAAAAAATAGATAGACAGAAGTATCAAAAAGTTGTATATTAGAAAACAAGAAAAATAAAATAATTCATGAAGCAAAGGCGCTTAGATACCCAATCGATCATTGGGTTATTTAAGCGCCTTTTTATGTAATAGGAAATTACGTTGCAATGTTCCTGTTACCCCAAAAGGCTCCGTAATTAGAAATTGTCTGCAAAGTGGCGATTTCAATCTGGATTAAGAAAGGAATTTGCGTATGAAAGAGCAACAGAAAGAAACATCTGCAAAAATGGTCACTCTGAACAAATTTGCACCAAAGGATTCCCAGACAAAAACAGACGGAATGTACGATCCGGCATTTGAACATGACAACTGCGGTATCGGTTCGGTTGTCAATATCAAAGGTATCAAGACACATGAGACCGTGGAGAATGCTTTAAAAATTGTTGAAAACTTAAAGCACAGAGCAGGAAAAGATGCAGAAGGAAAGACCGGTGACGGTGTTGGTATCCTTTTACAGATTTCTCATAAATTTTTTACGAAAGCCGTAAAACCGCTCGGTATCGAACTTGGTGGTGAGAGAGATTATGGTATCGGTATGTTTTTCTTCCCACAGGATGAGTTGAAACGCAATCAGGCAAAGAAAATGTTCGAAGTCATTGTCCAGAAAGAGGGCATGGAATTTTTAGGATGGAGAGAAGTACCGATTGATCCGACAAAGCTTGGACAGAAAGCAATCGACTGTATGCCTTGCATTATGCAGGGGTTTGTAAAGCGTCCGAAGAATGTGGAAAAGGGACTTCCGTTCGACCGCAAGCTGTATGTGGCAAGACGTGTGTTTGAGCAGTCGAATGATGATACTTATGTTGTCTCTTTATCCAGCAGAACGATTGTATACAAGGGAATGTTCTTAGTAGAGCAGCTCCGCCTGTTCTTTGCAGATCTTCAGGACAAAGATTATGAATCTGCGATCGCAACCGTACACTCCCGTTTCTCTACGAACACAAACCCAAGCTGGGAGAGAGCACATCCAAACCGTTTTATCGTACATAACGGTGAGATCAACACTATCAAAGGAAATGCAGATAAGATGCTTGCCCGTGAGGAGACCATGGAGTCCGAATTTTTAAAGGGCGAATTACAGAAAGTGCTTCCGGTCGTCAACACCGAAGGTTCCGACTCTGCAATGCTTGACAATACACTGGAATTTCTTGTCATGAGCGGCATGGATCTTCCGCTCGCTGTCATGATCTTAATTCCGGAGCCGTGGGCGAACAACAGCCTCATGTCCCAGAAGAAAAAAGATTTTTACCAGTATTACGCAACGATGATGGAGCCGTGGGACGGACCTGCATCCATTCTTTTCTCCGATGGTGATATTATGGGAGCGGTGCTTGACCGTAACGGACTCCGTCCTTCCCGCTATTACATTACAGATGACGATTACCTCATTCTTTCCTCTGAGGTCGGTGTACTTGACATTGATCCGACGAAGATCGTGGTAAAAGAGAGACTTCGTCCGGGAAAAATGCTTCTGGTAGATACCGTAAAGGGAAGAGTGATCGATGATGATGAGTTAAAAGAGACTTATGCAGGCAAACAGCCTTACGGTGAATGGATCGACCGCAACCTGTTAAATTTAAAAGATTTGAAAATTCCAAACCAGCGTGTGCCGGAATACACCAAGGAAGAGCGTCAGAGAATGCAGAAGGCATTTGGTTATACCTATGAATCTTTGAGAGATGCAATTTTACCAATGGCAAAAAATGGCGGCGAGGGAACATCCGCCATGGGTATTGATACACCGCTTGCTGCACTGGCAACCGATCATCAGCCATTATTTAACTACTTCAAGCAGCTATTTGCACAGGTTACAAACCCACCAATCGACTCTATCCGTGAAAAAGTGGTGACTTCCACAACCGTATACATCGGAGAGGATGGCAACCTTCTGGAAGAAAAAGCCATTAACTGTCAGGTGTTAAAGGTCAATAATCCGATCCTTACGAATACCGATCTGATGAAAATTAAAAATATGAAAGTGGACGGATTTAAGGTAGAAGTAATCCCGACTACCTATTATAAGAGCACAAGCCTCGAGAAAGCCATTGAGCGTCTGTTCGTGGAAGCAGACCGTGCGTACAGGGAGGGCGCAAACATTTTGATCCTGTCTGACCGTGGTGTCGACGAATACCATGTGCCGATCCCATCACTGCTTGCAGTGTCCGCCCTGCAGCAGCATCTGGTCAAGACAAAAAAGAGAACTGCAGTCGCCATGATCTTAGAGTCCGGCGAACCGAGAGAGGTACATCATTTTGCAACACTGTTAGGCTATGGTGCCTGTGCGATCAACCCATATCTGGCACAGGATACCGTAAAACAGTTAGTGGATGAGCATATGTTAGACAAAGATTACTATGCGGCAGTGGATGATTACAATGCAGCGATCTTAAATGGTATTGTAAAGATTGCTTCCAAAATGGGTATTTCCACGATCCAGTCTTACGAAGGTTCCAAAATCTTCGAGGCGATCGGTATCGACTCTGACGTGATCGATAAGTATTTCACAAATACCGTGAGCCGCATCGGTGGTATTACATTAAAAGACATTGAAAATGATGTGAACGAATTACATTCTGCGGCATACGATCCGCTTGGTTTAGAGACTGACTTAACCTTAGACAGCAGGGGACGCCACAAAATGAGAAGTGGTGCAGACCAGCACCTTTACAATCCGGCAACCATCCATCTGTTACAGGAATCCACGAAACGTGGAGATTACAACCTGTTCAAACAGTACACAGAGCTTGTGGACAGTGAGGAAAAAGACGGCTGCATCCGTGGACTGATGGATTTCAATTATCCGAAAAAAGGTGTGCCGGTCGAGGAAGTGGAAAGCGTTGACTCTATCGTGACAAGATTTAAGACCGGTGCGATGTCCTATGGTTCTATCTCACAGGAAGCACATGAGACGTTAGCCATTGCGATGAACCGGCTTCACGGCAAATCAAATACCGGTGAAGG
>OFSD01002573.1_pt1 | contig 11403 bp, 10 predicted proteins | sample 1543191 | NCBI WGS metagenome assembly OFSD01 (sample SAMN04209221, study PRJEB22552) | human gut metagenome | biome: gut; material: feces | host: Homo sapiens | place: USA: Oklahoma
CCTTGCAGGCGTTTTTAAAACGAGAATCGAGCTGCGCCAGATCGGCGTGCGCGACGAGACGAAGATTCTGGGCGGAATCGGTATCTGCGGCAGAGTGCTTTGCTGTCACAGCCATCTGTCCGAGTTTATTCCGGTTTCCATCAAGATGGCGAAGGAGCAGAACCTTTCCCTGAATCCGGGCAAAATTTCCGGCGTGTGCGGAAGACTGATGTGCTGTCTGAAGCATGAGGAGGAAACCTATGAGGAATTGAACCGCCGTCTGCCCAATGCCGGCGATTATGTGACAACGGACGACGGCTTAAAGGGCGAGGTTTCCTCTGTCAACGTCCTGCGCCAGCTGGTCAAGGTGCTGGTTGAGGTCAACGACGAAAAGGAACTGCGCGAATATAAGGTAGAGCAGCTGAAATTCCGCCGCAGACAGCATGGACGCGGACGCAAAAACGGTGAGGGCGACGAGAAAGAGATGAAAGAACTCGAAAAGCTCGAACGCCAGGAGAAGAAGGAAGGAAAATCAAAGCTGGATGACTGACCGGACAAATTTGTTAAAATCAGGCGAACGGATTGACGATCTGCAGAGAAACGGGCTGAAAATCATTCAGGACCCGGGGAGATTTTGCTTCGGAATGGACGCGGTGCTCCTTTCGGGTTTCGCTTCTGCAGGCATCCGGCAGGGTATGCGTGTGCTGGATCTGGGAACCGGGACGGGGATTATTCCGCTGTTGCTGTCCGCAAAGACGCAGGCGGAGTCCCTGTGCGGTCTGGAGATTCAGGCAGACAGTGCGGATATGGCGAGGCGCAGCATTGCCATGAACCATCTGGAGGATCGGATTTCTGTCATACAGGGAGATATCAAAGAAGCAGATAAGCTTTTTGCGGCTGCTTCTTTTGACGTTGTAACGTCTAATCCGCCATATATGATCGGGCAGCATGGTCTGACCAATCCCGAAGCGCCGAAGGCGATTGCGAGGCATGAGGTTTTATGTACCTTTGAGGATATCGCAGCGCAGACGGCGCGGCTGCTTGCATCGGGCGGAAGCTTTTATCTGGTGCATCGCCCGTTTCGGCTGGCAGAGCTGATCGTCACCCTGTCGAAATATAAGCTCGAGCCTAAAAGGATGCAGCTGGTGTATCCGTATGCCGACCGCGAGCCGAACATGGTGCTGCTGCAGGCGGTGCGCGGCGGGAAACCGCGGATGACGGTGGAAAAGCCGCTGGTGATCTATAAAGAGCCAGGTGTGTATACAGAGGAGATCTATGGGATTTATGGGTATTAAGGGAGACCGCCCGGAGGGTGCAGCGGACGGACAGTTTTGTACCAGGAGCAAGTGCCGTCGATTGCGCTGCGGTGTTCTGGCAGCAGTGCTTGCGGCAGGGCTTTGCCTGAGCGGATGCCAGGGAAAAAATGTGGAAACGATGGCGGCGTTTGCGGAAAAGGAAGGAACAGAGGACGGCACTGGAGCCGCAGACAGCGTAGACGGCGAGTTCGGGATGTCGAACGAGTCTGAGGCTGAAACCACTGTGGACGGCGACACAACTGCAAATCCCGGCGCGAGTACAGGCAGTGTAGAGGATGCAGCCACCGTTAAAGAGCTGAATCGCGTCAAGGTAAAGGGCATTTATGTCAGTGGTCCGATGGCGGGCACGGCGGGAATGGACAATCTGATTGCGCTGGTCGATCGTACAGAGTTAAACGCGCTCGTCATCGACGTCAAAAATGACGACGGGTATCTGACCTGTGAGCTGGATGTGCCGCTGGCAGAGCAGATCGGCTCTGAGAAGCACTATATCAAAGACCTTCCGGCGCTCGTGCAGACCTGCAAAGAAAAGAACATTTATTTGATTGCGCGCGTGGTTGCGTTTAAAGATCCGATTCTGGCGGAAAAAATGCCGGAGTGGAGCTTACATAACAGTGATGGAAGCGTTTTCCGGGATAAAAGCGGGCTGGCATGGGTCAATCCTTACCGCAAAGAAGTCTGGGAATATCTGGCATCTGTCGGGGAAGCGGCGATAAAAGCCGGATTTGATGAAGTACAGTATGATTATGTGCGTTTTTCGACAGACAGCCGGATGAAGCAGGTAGATTTTGGCGACAGTACGAAGGGAAGAACGAAAACCGAGGCGATCAGCGGATTTACGCTGTATGCCTCGGAGAGAATCCACGCGGCAGGCGGACGGATTTCTGCAGATGTTTATGGTGTTGTGATCGATAGTGAAGAGGATCAGCAGATCGTAGGACAGAACTATGTGGAAATGTCCAGGTCACTGGATGCGATCAGCCCGATGATTTATCCGTCGCACTATGGACCGTATAATTATCAGATTCCGGTTCCGGATGCGCAGCCATACGACACGGTGCTCGCAGCGATGCAGGCATCCAAAATGGTGCTGGCCGGGCTTGATCCGAAGACCGGGAAGAAGCCGGTTTCGGCGGATGTGAGTGGGAATGATGCGGTGGACGCAGCGATTGTAGGCGGGGAAGCGGTCAGCGGCAACAATGCGGCGGACGCGGCAGCAGACAGCCAGAGCACGTCCGGCACAACCGCAGTTAGCGGTAACGACGCTGCACAGGATGCAGAGAACGCGCAAGCTGCAGATGGTGCGCAAGCTACAGCGGACGCGCAAGCCGCAAAAGACGCGCAAGCCGCAGAGGACGCGGCTGCGAAAACCCCTGCTCTCAGCAAAGAAGAGATCGCCCAGCTGGACCCTACGACCGGCGTGCAGGCGACGGTTCGACCATGGTTGCAGGATTTTACCGCGACATGGGTAAAGGGGCATATTTCCTATGGCCCGGAGGAAATCCGCGCGCAGATTCAGGCGGTCTACGATGCCGGATATGAGGAGTGGATTCTCTGGAATGCAGCCAACCGCTACACGGAGGGCGGACTGCTGACACAGGAGGAAGAGGAACAATGACGGGAATTTTATATTTGTGTGCGACACCGATCGGCAATCTGGGAGATATGACACCCCGCGTGGTGGAAACGCTGCGCAGCGTGGATCTGATTGCGGCGGAAGATACGCGAAACAGCCTGAAGCTGATGACGCATTTTGAAATTCATACTCCTATGACAAGTTATCACGAATATAATAAAGTGGAAAAAGCATATACGCTGATTGCAAAGCTACAGGAGGGACAAAATATTGCGCTGATTACGGATGCGGGGACGCCGGCGATCTCCGATCCGGGCGAGGTGCTCGTGCGGATGTGTCTGGAAGCAGGAATCCGGGTGACGAGCCTGCCGGGTGCGGCTGCATGTATCACGGCGCTCACGATGTCGGGGCTTTCGACCAGACGGTTTTGCTTTGAAGGTTTTTTGCCGCCGGATAAAAAAGAGCGCACCGAAATCCTGGAGGATTGCCGGGAGGAGAGCCGGACGATGATTTTTTATGAAGCGCCCCATCATCTGAAAAAAACGCTGCAGGAGCTTGCGGCGGTGCTGGGCGACCGGAAAATTACGTTATGCCGTGAACTGACAAAGCGGTTTGAAACGGTGATGCCGACGACGATTTTTGCCGCGACGGACTATTTCGAAACGAATGATCCGCGGGGAGAATATGTCCTTGTGATCGAGGGAAAAAGCTACGAGGAAAAGAAGCAGGAAGCACAGAAAAACTGGCTGGAAATGCCGGTGGAGGAACATGTTGCACTGTATGAAAGCCAGGGCTTTGACCGGAAGGAAGCCATGAAAAAAGCGGCAAAAGACAGGGGCGTGAGTAAGCGCGACATCTATCAGAGCCTACTTTAAAAAATACCGGAAAACAGTTGACAACTGATAGGATGGATAATATACTTTGAATGTCAATTCACTGAAATATGATTTGGAATTAAAGGAGATAGTATTATGTTAGAGAGAATCGCAGGCATTATTCGCGAGCAGCTGAATCTGGACAATGTTGAAATTACAGAGGAAACCTCTTTTAAAGATGATCTGGATGCAGATTCCCTGGATCTGTTTGAACTGGTTATGGCATTTGAAGAAGCTTACAATGTTGAGATCCCTTCCGAAGACCTTGAGAAGCTGGAAACCGTCGGCGATGTTATGGATTACATCAGAGATAAAGAAATCGACGCTTAATTTACGATAGAGATTATGAACAGGGAAAACGGGCTGTTTTGTCGAAAGACAGGCAGCCCGTTTTAGCGTGGCAGAAAAATACGTGGCATGGAAAATGTCAGCGCAGGCGTGGACTACAGTAGAGCTTTTGCCTGCGTTTTGCGCTCGCTTGACATGGCACTGCAAAAGGAATATGCTTAAACCACTGGGAAAGGCAAACAGGGGAAGTGCGATTTTTTGCAGATAAAAAGGAGGAGCCGATTATGGAATTCAAGGGATGCAAAAAGTCGACGCAGCCTGAGGCAGGCAGAGGCCGGACAGAATTTTACAATTCATTCAGGAGAGAAAAAGAAACATGAAGTACGATTTTACATCAGTGATCGACAGAACGGGAAAGGATTCCATCGCATGGGAAAACATTCCGGTGCCGAATGCAGAGATTGCAGAGGGGTTTGACCGGATTCCGATGTGGGTGGCGGACATGAATTTCCAGACAGCGCCGTCAGTTTGCGAAGCGATCACGAAGCGTCTGGAGCATCAGGTGTTCGGATATTTTGATCCGTCCGAGGACTATTACAACAGCATCATCAATTGGCAGAAGGTCCGCAACGGCGTTGAAGGGCTGACAAAAGAAGCGATCGGTTATGAAAATGGCGTGCTGGGCGGTGTTGTCGCTGCGCTGCAGGCATTTTCTGCACCGGGCGAGGCAATCCTGGTTCATTCTCCGACGTATACCGGATTTACCAGTGTCCTGAACAATAATGGACGCCGGGCAGTACATACCGAGCTGAAACGGGATGCAGAGGGCATCTGGCGGATGGATTATGAGGATATGGATAAAAAGCTCAAAGAAAACCATATTCATCTGGCAATTTTTTGTTCTCCCCACAATCCGAGCGGACGTGTCTGGGAACGGGAAGAAATTGAAGCTGCGATGGAGGTTTATCGTAAAAACGACTGTATCGTTATTTCGGATGAAATCTGGTCAGACCTGACACTGGGCAATCGTCAGCATATTCCGACACAGACGGTTTCCGAGGATGCAAAAAACAGAACGATTGCAATGTATGCGCCGACGAAAACCTTTAATCTTGCCGGACTGATCGGTTCCTATCATATTGTATACAACCCGTATCTTCGAGATCGGATGAACAAGCAGACCTCGCTGTCTCATTATAACAATATGAATATTTTTTCCATGCACGGACTGATCGGTGCCTACAGTAAGGATGGTCAGGAATGGGCGGATGAGCTGAAAGCTGTGCTGACAGAAAATATGGAATGGGCATATGATTTTATCACGAAAAACTGGGATGGTGTAGAGCTTGCAAAGCCGGAGGGCACTTATATGCTGTATCTGGATTGTCATAAATGGTGTGAAGCACATCATAAGACAATGGATGAGCTGCTGCAGGCAGGTGTTAAAGTCGGTGTTATCTGGCAGGACGGCAGAGCATTTTTCTACCCGGACAGCATCCGGATGAATCTGGCGCTGCCATTTTCGAGAGTGCAGGAGGCCTTTCATCGTCTGGATAAATATGTTTTTAGGGCAGAAGCATAAAGGAGCAAAGTAAGGCATAACGAAAGGAGAACCGTAAGATGAACAGAGAAGTGACAATGGAACTTCTGGAAAAGTACGGAAAGGAATTTGTGCAGGATCGTGCAAACCGCGTTGCTCAGAATGCAGTTGTGGGCAAGGGCGTAAATGCAGCTGCAACAGACAGTAGCGTAGAAAGAGAGATTGCGAATACATTTTCTATCAGCCTGGAGCAGGGCAAGATTACCAACCAGAAAAAGAGCGGCCGCTGTTGGATGTTCGCAGCCTTAAACTGCATGCGTTTTCAGGTAATGAAGCACTGCAATCTGGAAACTTTTGAGTTGTCCCAGAATTATACCCTGTTTTATGACAAGCTGGAGAAATCCAACTATTTCCTGAATACAATTCTGGATACTCTGGAAGAGGATACAGACAGCCGGTTGATCGCACATTTGCTTTCCGCACCGTTAAATGACGGCGGACAGTGGGATATGCTCTGTGCAATCGTAGACAAATACGGACTGGTTCCGAAGGAAGCGATGCCGGAAAGCGAAATTTCCTCCAACACAAACGAAATGGTATCTTACATGACAGAAAAGCTGCGGGAGTTCGCATGCACTCTGCGGGAAGCATACCGTGCCGGCAGCACCAAAGAAGAGCTGCTTGCAAAGAAGGAGGAAATGATGCAGGTTGTTTACAACATGCTTTGCATCTGTCTCGGCAATCCGCCCAAGACCTTTGATTTCGAATACCGTGACAAGGACAAGCAGTTCCAGCGGGAATGTGGCCTGACCCCGAAGAAATTCTATGCAAAATATATCGGTCTGAACTTAAATGATTACATCAGTCTGATCAATGCGCCGACTGCGGACAAGCCGTACTACAGAAGCTACACTGTACAGTACCTGGGCAACGTTGCAGAAGGCCGTCAGGTAAGATATGTCAATCTGCCGATCGAAGAGCTGAAAAAGGCTGCAATTGCACAGATGAAGGATGGCGAGCCGGTATGGTTCGGCTGTGACGTCGGCAAGCGCTCCACCAGAGAGAGCGGCGTTATGGATACCAAGATTTTTGCACTGGAAGATCTGTTCCAGACTGACTTCCCTATGACCAAGGCACAGCGTCTGGATTACGGACAGAGCCTGATGACCCACGCAATGGTATTCCAGGGTGTGAACATCGATGAAAACGGACAGCCCAATCGCTGGAGAGTTGAGAACAGTTGGGGACCCGATGCCGGAAGAGATGGCTACTACACTATGACAGACAGATGGTTCGACGAGTATACCTATCAGATCGTTGTAAACCGTAAGTACCTGCCGAAAGAGGTTCTGGAAGCTTACGAGCAGGAGCCGATCGTATTAAAGCCCTGGGACCCGATGGGATCTTTGGCATAAGGGGAAAACGCAAGTCGCGTTTCTTCCAGGAAAAGATATTGCCGGCGCAAAAGCGTCGGTGCGAGAGAAAAGCGTCTTCGGAGAGAAATCTCCGGGGCGCTTTTTTGTAGCTGGAAGACGTTCTTTTTAATTCTTGACATAAGAAAGTTTTCAATCTATTATTAAAATAGTTTTAATAATAGATTGAAAAAGGAGATGAATATGGCGTTTTCGAGCATGGTAAAAGATATCAACAGAAAAATCATTCTTGAATCTTTTTGGGATTTTAGTAGAAATACGAAACAAGATATTACAAAAAAAACAGAACTGAGTTTTCCAACAGTAAGTAAGCTGGTAGATGAATTGAATGAGCAGGATATTATACATATGTTATCAGACAAACGCGGTGAAACTGGGGGGAGAAAAGCGAATGAATATATTCTGAATCAGGAATATGCGTATAGTCTTTGCTTAAAGGTAGAAAGAGAATATATAGAAGTTTTTATAGTTGATCTATATAAACAGAATATCAGTTATGACAAAATTGAAGAAAAAGCAATATCTGCTGAAAAAATACTTAAAGTTATCGAAACAAAGATATTGAACAATAAAATTAAATCTATTGTAGTTGGAATACCCGGGTTTATACATGACGGAATAATAGGTATGGCGGATGGAATAGAAGCGCTAAACGGATGTAATTTAAAAACTGAAATTTTTCAAAAATTTAATATAGAAACAGAAGTAGCAAATAATATGAATATTCTTGTTTCCGGTTTTCAGAAGGAATTGGGAGATATTTCATGTATTCATATTGGTAAAAATGGACCTGGAAGCAGTTATATTGTTAATGGAAAGCCAGTAAGCGGTGCATTTGGATTTCAGGGAGAAGTTGGATTTAATTTTTATGATGAACATAGGACGTTTAGAGAGATTGCTTTAGAAGGATATCAAAATATTGATATGATAGAATATATAGGGAGATTGTTACTTCAAATTATTACAGTAATAAATCCGTATAAGCTATATTTATATCCCCTGACAGATATAAATATAGAGGAATTGCAGAATTATTGTTTAAGATATGTACCTCAAGAAGCGATGCCGCAAATAATCCTAAAAAAAACATATGACAAAGATTATCAATATAGTTTGCTCAGCAGGGGAATTCATCTTTTACAGGCAATTATTTAATTTGGAGGGGAAATGGATAAAATTACATTTGATGAAAAGAGAATCGCAGAAGGATATATGAACCGTCCATGGCTTCATAAAAAAGTAATAGAACGATTTGTAAGCGATTGTGAAGTTACTTCCAATTTTCGGAATGGATTGGATGTAGGATGTGGGGCTGGATTATCGACAAAAGCACTCCACCTGATTTGCGACAGGGTTACAGGAACTGATATATCAGAACAAATGATTCAAGTGTGTAAAGAGGAATATAAGGATAATAAAGCATATACATTTTACAGGGCAAAAGCGGAGGAAACAAAAGAGCCAGCAGAAAAATATGATATCGTAACTGCAGCTGGAATGGTAAATTGGGTTGACAGGGATTTGTTTTTAGAGAATATGGGACATGCTCTGCAGGATCAGGGTATTTTGCTGATTTATGATTTCTGGATTATAGATAAAATGCAGGGAAATGATGCTTATACAAACTGGTATCATGAGGAATATTTAAAGCGCTTTCCCAAACCGCCCAGAAACGAAAACACGTGGAAACAAAGTGAACTGCCGGATTATTTTCACATTAAAAATCAGATCACATATGAATTATTCTATGATTTTTCTATGGAGCAGTTTATTGATTTTATGATGATTCAGTCGAATGTAAATACAAAGATAGAAAACGGGGAAGTAAGTGAGGTAGAAGCAAGAGATTGGTTTAAAAACTCGCTATCGCCTGTTTTTGAAAACAGGAAAAAGACGTTATATTTTACAGGGTATAGCTGGTATCTCTATAAATCGGCGGTTCAACGGTATTCCCTTTGTCCCACAAAAGCTCCGTAACTTCCCCGCCATCCTTGAACACCGGAAAATTCAGACCAATCCGCTTTAGCGGATATTCAGACTCGTCATTCCTGTAAATTTCAATTTCCTTAATCAAGGCTGTGACCACATTTCTCTTTTCTTCGTCATTTATTATATTATAAACGCAGTCGAAATTCACCATGATTTTGTAAATATTCTCAAGAGTAATTGCCTGCTGCTTAATTGCATCTCGCCGAAGTCTGGCATCTTCGATTTTTTCCTCCAGCTCAACAATGACATCATATAGGGAATCTAACCGCAAGGTCATATCATGGAGCTTTCGTTCCCGATATTTTGCATCAGCAGGGAGACTGTCAATTTCCCGTTCCAATCTTGTTTTATTCAGATCAACTTCCTTCAGCTTTGCCTGATAGCCCTCCAGTTCTTTATCCACTGCTTTCGTGTCAATCTGAACGCCAATCCGTTTTTTAATGGCTTGGGCATATTCCTCATTCCTTACGATCTCACGAATTGCCTCAATGACCATCGGTTCAATATCGGTCTTTTTCAGCATTGCCTTATATTCACAATGCTTACCCCGGACCATCCTATTCCGACTACATACATAATAGTAAATTTCTTTGTAAGTGCCATCTTTATTTGTCCATGCGTGTTTATTCGTATACATGGGACTTCCACAAACCGGGCATTTCAGCAGACCGGATAACAAATGAACTCGATCCCGCCCAATTTTTGACGGTTGCTTTACTCCGGTTCTAAGACGCTTGGCATGAGCCTTTTCCCATACCTCCTCACTAACGATTCCTTTATGCTGTCCCTCTGTCAGAATGTAATCGTCATTTCTTTTCATCTGGTAATCGTTTTTTGTGCCTTTGACTTTTTCCTTCGTTCTCCGTCCATAGGCAATTTTACCGCAATAAACCGGGTTATCCAATATCAGTTTAATAAAATGTCCTGTCCAATCCTCTAATGTGCCATTCTGCCTCGGAATTTTCCGTATACCTTGTAAGTTCAACTGATTCGCAATACCACCCAAACCGATTTCCGATGAAGTATATAATTCAAAAATCTTCCGTATTGCCACAGCCTCTGTTTCTTCAATCATCAGCTTGTTATCTTCCAGTGTATATCCGTAGGGAGCAAAGCCACCATTCCATCCACCTTGCCGTGCCTTTTCGCGCCGCCCGTTCATCGTCTGCTCGATAATATTCTCACGCTCAATCTCAGCCACAGCAGATAGTACAGAAATCAAAAGTTTTCCGCTTGTCTGAGAGGAATCAATCCCTTCTTCTATGCAAATCAGATTTACACCATAAGATTGAACCAACTCCAAAGAGTTAAGTATATCTGCTGCATTACGGCCAAACCGTGACAGCTTATACACTAAAATATAGTCAATGTCCAAGCCATCCTCAATATCTCTGAGCATTTTTTGAAAGGCAGGCCGTCCCTCAATGGATTTACCGGATTTACCGGCATCTTCATAAGTATCAACAACGATCATTTCCTCACGATCCGCAAATCGTGTCAGCATATTTTTTTGACCTTCCAGGCTGTATCCGTCCACTTGCATCTCTGTGCTGACCCTCGGATACAAAACACAGCGTTTTCCATATCGGTTCATAATTCATACCTCCAAAATTTACTTTTGGAAAATATCCTATGTAAAGCTGCGATTCTCACGCAGCTCCGTCAACCTCGCCCAGCACTCTCATACCATATTTCTCGATGATATGTGCCAGCGAAGTGATAAACGCTTCAAATTTTTGTTCCGCCAGAAGTTCTTCTGACCGGATTTCATCTGAAGGAATCAATGCGCTTTTATTCTGGATATTCTCCATTCAGAATCACCTCCGCAATTCCTAACGAAATTATAACTCTACTTGCACAGCCTGAAAATGATACGGCCTTTCGGCACTTTTATGTAATCCCCAGACTGCACAAGAGCGTCTTGTTTATGTTTTCCATGTCATCCTTGTTTAGATGACCAATATAGTTTTTTAACCTCGACTTGTCGATTGTTCTGATCTGTTCCAGCATAACAACAGATGGTTTCACCAAACCGCATCTGTCATTTAAGTGGTAATGCGTGGGGAACTTTCTGCTTTTTTTGCTTACACTGGTAATTGCTGCAATAATAATCGTAGGACTGAAACAATTTCCCACATTGTTTTGAAGAATGAGTACAGGACGAGAGCCACTTTGTTCAGAGCCGATACCAGGGCTTAAATCAGCCGAATATATGTCACCTCGATGGAATTTTTCAAACATCACTCTCGCCTCCTTAATATCTTAATACTTAAACAGCCGCACCAGTCTGAAAGAAATCTTCGGATAAAAACCTGGTGCGGCTACTGTTATTCTGTTCGGATTACTCGTCATATTTGCCACGCCCCCTGACGATGGGAACACAACAGGTCTCCGCTGGCGCGGCTGT